>JAEEGL016340421.1_pt1 | contig 12753 bp, 19 predicted proteins | sample 9134231 | NCBI WGS metagenome assembly JAEEGL01 (sample SAMN16246548, study PRJNA631951) | gut metagenome | biome: gut microbiome; feature: rumen; material: fiber-attached | host: Bos | place: Iran: Karaj | collected 2018-10 | reverse complement strand
TAAAGTTTTATGCTATAAAGACATTTTCTTATTGGAATTAGAGTCTGTAGCAACTAAGTTTGGACACGGAGAAAAAGCAGATTTTCAACCAGTTGAGCCAAGAATGTTCAGATATAAATATGTCGGAAGCTCTGTTATTTTCTTAAATAAACTTAAAGAAAGAAAAGTAGACATTATTACAGCATCTGATGAGTTTTTCAAAAGAGCTGTTTTGATTGACGAAGTTGAGGTAAAAAATAAATAATAGATTTACCTCAAACATATTCAAGTTTAATTTAAGTCTTTATTGATTTTCTTGCTTATTCTTAATTTCAGCAAATGCGCCTAATAAACTATAAAGACTATTAAGTCCATTTATTACTGCTGGTTCAGCGTCTTCATTTAAATTTCTTAATTTCTCTGTAGAAGCTTGACCACCAGTATTGATAGTTATATTATTCTGCTGAGCATTAGCTCTTCTCTCATTAGCCAACTCTCTTTTATTTGCCTCAGCAATTTCTGCTTTCTGAAGTTCAGTCATAAGAGACATTTCAGGTGCAGTCATTTTAGAAATTCTATCATTAAGAACTGTATTCCAATTCGCAAAGAGATTTAAGAATGCTTTATCGTCAAGATTAGCAAATCTATTTCTCAACTCAGCTTTCATTTCTTCATTGAAGACCAAGTCAGAATTAAGTGCCTTAAATCCATTATCCATGTAATTTTCAAGTTTCTTTACCATAGCTCCTACTGGAGAGTCTACTTTAGAAACAATTACAGCTGGGATTTCTTCTTTTGTGGCCAATTGATTTAATTTTTCAAGAGTTTGAATGTCTTCTGATACGTCTGCTGGCTCAACTACTGCTGGAGTGATTTCTTCAAGTTTTTCTTCTTTACTCATCTTCAGCCTCCTTCTGCTTCATTTTTGCTCTGGCATCTGCAGTTACCACTACATAATCCATAAGCTTTTTAAGTTGAGTGCATTTAATACCTAATTTTACTGTTTGAAGTTCGTCATCACCAAGTTTTTCTTTTATCTGGTCCCACTTCAAACCTTCAAAGTTTTTATAATAATAAGATAATGCAATTTGTATAGTTTCTTTAAAGTCGTCTTTTGGTGGAAACTTAACTGTTTTTCCAGCCAATAAATCCATAACTTCGTAAAACTTATCCAAGCCCAATAAATTATATAATTCAACAAGAACAAGAAGTTTCTCGTCTTTTTCTGCATTTTTAAACATTTGAATTTCAATCAGGTCTTTTATTACATCCGTTGAAGGTTTATCTACTAAGATGTCATTAAGTTTTTCTTGAAATACTGTATATGGCTTTTTGAAAGCCTTTACCTCCGACCTTTTATTATTCATATTCAATCTAGTTTGAATCAAGTAAATTCAATATACTAATTACTTATTATTTGAGGACGAAATGGAAAAAATCGGGGTAGGTCTTATAAATATGGCGAAAGACCAGCCATTCATGTATATTTTCACTTTACTATGCTTTATTGGAACTCTTATTATTTTAGGATTTATAATTTTAAGAGTTATTAAAGGCATAATTGAAAGTAAGCTTAAAAAAGTAAAAAGAAATAAAAACGGAGAAATTGAAGTAGAACTTGGAGACGATTCGCCTGAGTCTCAAATAGAGCATGTTACAGAAACATCGCCTCAAATATATGATAATCTTTCCAATCTCGCAAACTTAATTATCGACTTTCCCGAAGCCGCTCGAAAATACGAAACTGCTATTTTTGAAATTAAGCATCAGTTAACTGAAGAACAATATAAAGACTTTTCTAATGAGATTAAAAAATATAGAGTTCACCTCAACGAATATTATTGTAAAAAACTTAAACTTGACGAAAGTGACGATAAAGCTAGACTTTTTAGATATTGGTTGAAACAAACAACAAATGAAGATGTAACCCCACAGATAGAATCTATCTTATTCAGAAATGGATTAAATGAAAAAACTGCGGAACAGATAGACGATATGCTTCGAAAACTTTACGAAGAAACATTTTCCCATTTATGCGACTCTATTGACGAAGCTCCACCTTATATTAAGGTACCAGAACTTAAAGAAATTATTACTTCATCTAAAAATGAATATAGAAACGCTCTCGAAACTGGATTAAACAATGCAAGAAAACGTAGAATTGAGAGAGAAGCTTCCTTTGAGAAGGCCAGACAAGAATATATAAATGAACGAATGGAAATCTTAAACAGAGACCTTCCAAAAGATGTAGTGGAGAAGATTAAGGAAAATGTTAAGTAATGTTTTTGATATTATTCTCGGAATCTTCATAGTAGCTTATACTGTATACTGCACAGTTTATGCAGTACGCTATCTCGTCTCTGATATTAAAAAGCCTTTTATTGGTATTTCTTCAACTTATATATTTAATTATTTTTTATTTGATGGAATGGCTCTTTTTATCTCTTGTATGGGAATTCCGTCTTGTAGAGAGAACCCACTTCAAATAGGGAAAGTAATGTTTCTTGCAATGTGTCAACTTGTAAGTCTTTATAATGGAACTCTATTTTTAATTAAAAAATATAATTATACAAAATTAAATACTGAAATTAGAATAACAGCATTTCTTCAAATGTTCCAATTTATGTTGATAGCTTATGTTATTTCAATGCCAACTTTTAAAGTATTTTATCAGCCTAAATTAGCGGCAAACTTTCTTGAATGGCTTTATATATTAAATGCATCTTTTTCAGAAAACAACGGCTTTGTAAGAGATTTTTTCTTATTTGTTAGATTTATTCCAATCATTATTCTTTCAGTTTTATGGGTTAAGTCTATTTCTAAAAAATATAATAAAATGGAAAAGTCTTATTTTACTAAGTCGGCAAATCTTCCGATATATTATTTTGTTGTGTATGAGTGTCTTTTTTCTATTCTTCCATTTCTTAAAATTGAAACACAGTTTGAATATTTAATAATTATTTTATCAGTTTATATTCTTCGTCTTTTATTCAATACTAGTGTTCTAAAGTGGCTGCGTCACCCAGATATGGAACAAATAGAAACAAACGCGATTTTGAGGAGTAGAGAAAATGCTTAATATTATTTCAAGAATTTTTTCATTAGTTAACGTTTTTCTAGTTTCGTTTGGAATGGTATGGCTCTTCAATTTATATATAAAAAATAAGAGCTATGTTCGTGATATTTTCTTAATCTGTTTAGGCCATATCGCTGGGATGTTTAATGTTCTCTGCTATATATTTTTGCTGAACCCAAAAATATTCTATTTATCTGCTCTTGAAAACTTATCTGTACTTTCATATTCTTTATTCTCTTTATATCTTCTCACTTATATTTCAGTGTCAAATCTAAAATGGTGGGGAAATATCTTAAAGAGTTTTCTTTTTGTTTTAGTTTTACTTTCAATGGTAACTCAGTCAACAGTTCTTTTCCATGTTACAATTATAACAGTATGTATAATAAATGAATTTTTCTGTTGGTTTAATAATACATCTAAAGTTGATAAAACTCTCGATATATCTTTTGCTTTAATTTCATTCTCATTGGTATATGCACTTACTCTTATAGTAAACTCTCACAATATGATTTCATTCTTTATTTATACAGAATTATATAATGCTATAGTTTTGATAATCCTATTTAATAGAATAAGAGAAGTTAAATCTTATACTGGGGAAAATAAATATATTTCTAAAAAAGCAAAAATGAAGAAAATAGAAGACATTGAATATCTATAGCCATTACCAGAGTCGAACTGGTGCCTAGAGATTAGGAATCCCTTATTCTATCCATTAAACTAAACGGCCAAAAAAGAAGCCTTCTTTTCAGAAGGCCACTATAAGGAGATGGAGTATAGGGGAGTCGAACCCCTGTCCAAACCAAACTTTCATAATCAAACTTCTATACAAGCTTAAGCCATTTTTCGATTCGGGACCGGCAACCGGATTCTGCCCTAGTATTGTCGTCGCTGTTACAAGCTCTCGCTCCGCCTCTCACAGCTTCCTAGAAGGTTGTAGCAACAACTCAAAACCATACCACCTACATCTATTGGAAATGAGTCGTCAGAGCTCTCGTAGTCTCTGAACGTTATGGAGCTTACGCAGCCATAGCGTATGAAGCATTGTCGTCGTTTCTTACGTCCCTTTTAGGGTAGGATAACCACTGTGCTTGATTCGATTAGTACTCATTTGGCTGTCGAAACCAAGAATACCCCGTGAAATATTTAGTAGATAGTAATGATTGACTCGTCGTCTTTCTTTACCCAGTAAGAGAAGGTACAGTCATCAAGCTGAACTTTAATAGAGTCGTCTCTTTCGTCGATAACTCTTCCAGTTGTGGCATATCCAACGCGTCCACCAATTAAAATCTTCTTTCCTTTCATATTTATATAATAATAAATATGACTAAGAAAGTAAAACTACCAATCAAAAGCTTTTTTAAAGTGAGTTTTAATTTTTGACATTTTCCAGTGAAACTTTTCAATCCATATTTTATAAAATGGAACTGGAGACCACCCACTCTGACAGATAATTTCATAAAGGTCTTGGCATACTGGACATTTCATAGCATCTTTAATTTCTGTTCTGTGCCAGCCCATTGAAACAACTCTTTCATAGTCGTGAGACATACTATCTTCAATAGTGAAGTCTTTATTTCCTATCAACTCTCCAGTTGATATATTTCTAAAAGCTCCACCCATTGAGTTTCCATTTTCTTCAATTTCTTTATCAGTTAATGGAACTTGCCAAAGATTATCAAATGGTGGGTATCTTGTATCAAATGCTACCCAGTCAAAAGTAACTTTATTTTTTGGAATATTTTTACTTCTATCTAAAGGTAGAGTCCTATCAAGGAAGTTTTCAAAACTTGGTGGAAGAAGTTTACCATTTATTTTTTCGCATAAGTCAAATAGGCCATATCTTTTCCACTCTTCTTCACCTATATTTTTTGCGTATTCATTATATTTTGTTTTTGTTAAATAATAAACTGTTTTAGGCTTATAGAACTCTCTGACTTCTTCTTCATATTCCTTTTCATTATAAAACTTAAGTCGACTATACTCTTTTGCTTCGCAAGGCTTATATAGTAAATGATTTCTGTATTTGAAAACTCTATCGCCTTTATGTACTTGTTTAGCAAATCTGACATAGCCTACATCGGGATTTCCTACCCAAGAAACCCAACTATTTAAGCCATCATCAGTTTTACAAGCTTTACAATAACAGTCGAAATCTTGCATCCAGTCGTCCCAAATAAATTTTGAAACAAGATGTTTTCTCTTAATATCTTTCCAAAGTTTTTTAGCTTCTGTTGGGTGGAGATATTTTTCAACTGTTAATGTAAGAGGTACTTGGTCTTCATAATAAAACCCAGGCACTATTTCAGTTTTTTCACAATGGGTGTATTCTAAACTTTTAATTTTATTTGAAACTGAATTCAAAGTTGTTAATTCTATCCAAGAATGGACCTCTGCCCATTTTGAATAAGACTCAGGTAAGTCCATTGAAAAACAGTACTGCTGTTGGTCAATATATGGAACTGTAAAGTAAAAAAGAAGCTTTCCAGCTAATGACTTATATTTTTTACTACAAGAAGGCCAATACCAACTTTGTACTGACAATACAGGTTCGTGTTTATACTTGGTTATTTGAACTGTAACTTTTCTATCGTCGTCTTCTCGTGTGTATACTCTCTGAGTTTTGAAATATTTATCACAATGGAGATATAAGCGGACACAAGAATTATCAAGATATACCCAAGTTGGATTACTCATTTTCTTCTGTATTACCTTCTTCTATTATTGGCTCTTCTGTGTTTTCTGGCTCAGAAGGAGTTTCACTGGAGTCAGCACTTGTAGTTTCTGAGTCAGGATTTGAGTCAGTAGTTGGCTCTTCATTTTCTGTTTCTGTTGGTTCTTCATACCCAACTTCAGCCTCAATTTCAGAAATTTCTTTTTGATACGACAAAATAAGTTCGGAACGAACATTTATCATAAACTTTTTAATTTCTTCTGAAACGATACTGACATATCTTTCATCTTGAAGATTGTCAACATCAATTTTTGGAACAAGCGGCTTTTCTCCAACTATGGCAAATCTATCAGTCCATTTCAATTTTTGGACATCACTTCTTAAAATGTAGTCGTCCCATTCCCACCAAATATTATCAGATTCTACTTTCTCGCCTCTATTTAATTTTGGTTGAAATTCAGCCAAAGCAATTTCTGAAATTTCATTACTAAGTTCAACAACTGCATTTTTGAGCTGAACAAGCCTTTCCAATTTATAGAGTTTATCTTCTTTACCTTTAAGAGAAGTTTTAAGTTGTTCAATTTGTTCTAATAAGTTTTCTTTTGTTTCCATAATTATATAGTTTTCCATTCCTTTTTAAGAGTAGGGGCAGTCCAGTTATAAATATCAACTCCAAGGTCTATATCTGACTTTGCTTTATAAAGACCACAAGCCAAAGTAAGCCCTGTTGTTCTTTTAGTTAGGAACGTATTAAAGTGTGCTTGAAGAGCATCCCAATATTTTTTATTATCTATCAAAATGCACGGATTAAGAGCATATATAAAGACTCTTCCAGTTTCAATTTTCATACTTACTAACCCAAGTTTTTCAAAAAACTCTATTGTTCTCTGGCGGGAGATTTCTGTTGTGTCGCAGCCTTCTCCACCAAGCTCTTCTTTTACTTCATCATATATAATTGCTACAATGTCTTTTACAATTATTTCAGTATAAGTCTGCTCTTTACTTATTAAAGGACTTTCATTTCTTCTTTCTTCAAGAAGTTCTCTAATATTGTCAATTTTTCCGTGGATAATGTCAACTTCACAAGCAAGCGTTCCGATTTTCGCTTGTAAAATATTTAACTCTTCTTTTACATTCATATTATGCCTCCACATTTGCATTTGTAATCTTCAAGTCCATTGTTTTTGGGTCATACTCTGCTCTATACTCACCAGAAGGAAGTTCAGATGCTTCACTTCTAATAGCTTCAATAATAATAGCAGCTTCTGATACCTTTACTGTTGGGAGAGTTACTTTGACATCTGAGCAGCATTTCTTTTCATTATATTCTTTTGTAAATTTTACTTCCATAAATCTTAAATTAACTAATCTTTTATGGCTAATAATTGCGATTTTTACAACTATATTGTAATTTCCACAGATGTTTTCAGACAAGAAATAGTTTTATTTAAATGTTGTATAAAAAATGAGCCAAATGAATATATTACTCGAATTCCATTCAAAGATTGGGATAAGATAGACCCTTATCAACTTTGTTTAGATAATATTGATAAATTTGGTGAAAATCACAACGATAGTCTCTGTGGGTTTTGTATTGAAAAAGGCGCAGAAGGAAGATGCTATAAAACTGGAAACGAATTAAAAAGAGTTTGTATCTATACAGACTTTTCATGTAATGCAAACTGTATATTTTGTAAATCATACCAGCCAAGTAGAGAAAAATTAAGACAAGATAAGAATTTAAGAGAAAATGTCAAAAAAATACATTTTGATATTCTTGAAAAATTAAAAGGTCATAATATTGAGGTTGAGCTTACTTGTATGGGTGAGCCTTTCTTCTATAAGTCTGAAATTAAAGAGTTTTTCAGAAATTTAAAAGAAAATGACTATAAAAAGATAAGTATTGTAACAAATGGGTCTCTTATTGATGACGAAATTATAGAATTAGCAAAAACATCAAATATAAACTTTTTCTTCTTAGTTTCTTTAAATGTTCCTAATGAAAAAGCTTATAATGAGATAATGGGACTTAAAAACTTCGATAAAACATTTAATAATGTTCTAAAGATTAAAAAAGCTGGAATTGATATAAATACCACTTTTACCATTTGTAGCGACTCTTTAAAGTATCTTAATGAATACGAAGGTTTATTTAATACTTTAAAAGAAAATAATATCAGAATTGAAATAAGAGAAGACTATAATAATAGAGAAAACTTATTGAAGGATGAAAGACTACATCAACTTCAAGAATGGGCTAAATAAGCATAGTCTTTTTTAGCATATACAACTAAATAGATTACGAAGGCTAAATTTTAAGTCTTCATAAAAGAAATCAGAAGTCTTTTAAAATGACTTTTTTGGGATTTTAAAATGCCCGACAGTTAGAGTGACAAAATGTCTAAAGCGAACCGACTTATGAGCTTCTTTTAAATCTTACAAAAATTTTATTATAAGGAATTTTATTACTATGTCAGTAAAGAATATGATGGCAGCAAGTGGTGCCACAGCTGATACAAAGTCAGCTATTAGAGAAAATCTCTATAAGTCTGAAAGAGCATATCGTCTCGACAGACGTGTAGACGCTTGGTCAAAGATACCAGAAATTGGTGATGGCCTTAAATCAATGGATGAGGCAGTTGCAAGAAACGTAGCTTGTAACTTGGATAATCAGGCAGCATTTATGACAAGACTTGACGAAACTCAGATGTCACAGGGCTTCAAAGGCTTCACACCTGAAAATATGTTGAGACTTGTAAGATTGGCTATGCCAAATGTAGTTCGTAACAAAATCTTCACAGAATTTGCTATGGAAACTGCTCGTGACTCTATCAAGTACGTTAGACCAGTTTACTCAAAGACTTTCAATGGAAATGAACTCGTTGACAAGACTGAAGACTGGAACAGACTTTATGAAGACGATGCCGAAGATGAATACAATGACATCAACTCTCCAAACTACAGACGTCCTATCTACGAGTCTCTTGAAGACAGAATCTCACAGGAACTCGCTAACATCAAGCAGTCAGCAACTGCTGGAACTTTCGAGTTCAAGTATTTCGGAGATGACGATGTAGCTGGTAAGAAAGCAATTTATGATTCATTTGTAGGTGGACAGGCTCCATCAAATGACCCATATACTCTTGCAAACGGCTATGACCCTGAGCCTTCACTTGCTGAAAAAACAAAGTTGGCTAAACTCGCTTGGGAAGAAGCTAAGGCTTCAAAGAAGTGGGGTCTTTTTGGTGAAAAGTTCATTGACGGATATACAGAAGTATATTACGGAAATGATGAAAAAATCGTTGTAGCTCACGAAGACAAGAGAACTGGAAAGTTCTTCGTTGCTCCTGAGTTCGCTGGATTGACAGTTACTTTCACTCCAGCTGATAAAGCAACTAATGCAGGTCCAAAAGTTGTTGTAGCTGGTACAATTGCTGACCAGGCTGCTCTTACAGCTGCTTATCCAAGCATCACAACTTTTGATATGGCTCAGGTTAAAGTATTCGCTCGTTATGACTCAGAAGACGACTTCAACGGTGACTACCTTGGTGAAGTTGAAATCAAGATGTCTGACTACGAATTCAGACCTCGCCCAACAACAATCGGTGTAACTTGGTCACAGCTTTCTGAAATCGTTCTTGATACATCATTCAACGTTTCTGCTGAAGAGTATCTTGTAACTTATGCTTCACAGGCAATCAGAATGCACTTGGACTATCAGGCAGTTAAATACGCTTATAGAATTGCTAAGACAAACCCAGCAAACTATAAGATTGAGTTCGATGCTGCTTATAATATCACTCATGGAGCTAACCTCGAAGGTTATGTTCACAATGCTCAGACATTCCCATTGGCAGTTGCTACAATTGCTGATAATATGTTAAACGACATCAACCGTGGTGGTGTTACAAGAATGGTAGCTGGACCTTCTGCAGGTACATATCTTCAGTTGGTAAATAGCTTCTCTGAAAAGGGAGCTGTTCAGAATGAAGGTATTCACCAGATTGGTGAACTTTCTGGTATTCCAGTATTCAAGGCTCCAAAGGCTATTATTCCTAACGACGAAATCCTTTGTGTATGGAAGAACCCACAGAACGAAGCTGATATTGCTATCGCATTCGGTACATTGGTTCCTTTCTTCTCAACAGGTATTATCCAGCGTAAGAACTTCTATAAAGAAGCTGGCTTGGCTACTTATGGTGACTGGCACACAATCAACAGAAAGTACCTCGCTCTTATCAAGATTAACAACATCAAGGATATTGCTTACTAATAGAAGCTTCGGTTGATAGGTAAAAAGGCTCGGCTCAGGTCGAGCCTTTTATTTTGCCTAAATTACTAATTATCTATTATGAAAAACACATTTATGATTAACTGGAGTGGAGATAGCTGTCCTGAGTTGGATAGTAAAATCTCTAATTTTCACCTTGAAGGTTCAGTTGCTAAATTCTTTTTAGATAGAACAATTGAAGTTTTTATGACAATCGCTTATGACACCATAGCTGTGGCTTGTTCAAATATAGACTGCACTCTCTCAAGGTCTTGGAAAGAGAAGGGAATCTCTCTCGATGAGATAAAAGAAGAAATAACCCAGTATCTACTGGAATGCGAAAAGAAATTATTAGTTAAATAGAAATAAGGCTCTACTTTTTAGAGCCTTTTTTATTATTATACCAAGTTACAACAACAGCCAACACAATTCCAAATCCTAAAGAAATAATAGCATCAATAATATTTATATCGTCCATATTTAATAAGTTTACTTTTATAAAATATTTTATTATTATATAAATAAGGTATGTATGTAAGTGAAGAAGATGTAGACACAACATTTTATATTAAGAAAATTAAATATCCTTTTAAAGAGAAGAGCCCAGCTAAAAATGCTACCTACTATGTTCTTGTAGGAACAGCTAGACTTTTCGGCTATTACAGACATAATAAAGATAAAGGATTTAAATTTTCTCAACCAGACTCAAGAGACTTATTTAAATGTTTCTGTATTGTCAGTAATAAAGGCAAAGAATGGAAACAGTTAATACTTATTCAATCTTTTAGAAATAATGAATGGGACAGATGTTGGTCCGACACAACTGGTATTTCTCAAAGTGACCTTTTTCGTGCTAAAGATTGGAAAGTTCCACCTGAAAGTTTTTGGCCAGCTATGGAAACAAATGTATATAAAAAGATATGGAAGTAAATGAAGAAACTTTAAATCATAAAATTCTCGGCTTAAGAATGAGAGATGTTGAAAAAAGATATTCGTACACAAATAGAAAAGTGTATTTAGTTTTTGCTCAGTCTAAAGATATAGGTCTTTTTTATTCAGAAGGTGTACAAATGGCTTGGGTAAGAGAAGAGCCAGATAAGTCTTGGTACCAAATGTCATGTTGGTTTGCAGCTCACCCAAAAAATTGGGACTATTTTTGTAGTGGAAAAACATCAGAAGACTGGCAAAAATGTAGGCACTCAAAAAAGTTTGTTGAATTAAAAGAGTTTTATAAACAAAAATATCCTGAGTATTATCAAGAGCTTAGAAATATTTGGAAAGAGGTTTAAATGTATATCACAGAATTAAAGCCATTTTCAGTTTCTATTTTCTCAAAATCTGAAAAAGAGTTTTTTATTTTTATAAATATGGACTATGACATCGTGTGGAATTTTAAAAGATATAAAAATGCAGGATGGAGACAATCAATAGTTCGGACATCTTGTAATTTTGTAAATATTGATACAGTCCATAAGTATACTGGTGACGATACTTATATGTATTCTGACCAATGGTGGAGTTTACTTCATTTTAATCAAGAAGAATTAGGCGACTTTGATTATGAAACTAAATGCGCACTTGAAAAGACTTTAATTAAAGCTGTGTCTACTGATACAATAATTGGTATTCATTCAAACTCTTGGGACACTTCAATAGAGTATAAAGAAAAATTTGACGAAGAGGTACTCTTATATGACCAGAAAGGAAATGCTCGATTCAAATAAAGTTTGCTATCGTTGGCTTAAAGACGGTAGTTTATCTGTTTCTCACCCCGACATTGTTCATAGATACTATAATAAGTTTTCCAAAAATGGAAAAGGGATTAAGTGTGGGTTTTGGGACTATAAAGATGAAGTTTGGGTTGCTCCAAATCTCAAAAGAGAAGATTGGGTAAACCAAACTTCAAGATTTCAATATAACAATATTTGGAACGGTGAAGTAAACAAGGAAGAATGGTTTGAGGTTCCTAACGGTGTTTGGATGCATGGAAATATTGATTATATTATGAAATATCTAAAAAAGGTTCTTTTTGATAAGGTAAATTATGACAAGAAGTGAAATGCTTAATTCTAAAAAATGGTGTTATCGTATTCTAAAAGACGGCTCTGTTAATGTGACTCGTCTTGAAACAGAGTCAGTTGGCTGGTGGGCGAAAGATGCGACAAAGTCAACTAGATGGTTTTCTAGGTATAGCAATCATTGTGACTGCTTATGTTCAGAAACTTGGGACATAACAAATATACATATAGCCCCTATTTGGCGTGGGAAGACTACATTTCCCGATAGAAAATTCCAGTATACAAATATTTGGGCAGGCGAAGTTCCTAAAGAAGAATGGTTTGAAGTACCAAACACTGATGATACAGAGTCCACGTTTAAAGAAGCTCACGAGTTCTTTATGAATCTATTATGTCGTTAATATACCATTATGGCTAATGGTAAAGTCTCACATCGAAGTAAAGACGACGAAAAATGGCAGGAAACAAAAAGATTAGTCTCTATCAGAGATAAAAATATGTGTGTTGCCTGTCGACTTTTAACCCCTAGAGAATATCAATTATTTTTAGCTTCTCAGCCTATCGGGTTGGGAATGATTCAACACGCTCACATTATTCCTGTAGGACGAGATGAGTCTCTAACTTATGATGTCAATAATGTTGTATGTCTCTGTGCTTGTCATCACGATAGAATTGATAGTATGAGAGATTTAGTTACCAATAAACCAATGAAAAGAGCAGACCAAGAAAATTGGTG
>JAEEGL015415143.1_pt1 | contig 12753 bp, 11 predicted proteins | sample 9134231 | NCBI WGS metagenome assembly JAEEGL01 (sample SAMN16246548, study PRJNA631951) | gut metagenome | biome: gut microbiome; feature: rumen; material: fiber-attached | host: Bos | place: Iran: Karaj | collected 2018-10 | reverse complement strand
TTTTATATATCCATCATTTACAAATAGTAAATGCTCAATTCCTTCTCCAGGAAATCCTTGAGTTATTACCATTCTAAATCTACTTCTACTAGTATTTGTATATACATGTCCAGGTATAATTTCAGACTGTTTCATTATTTATCTTCATTTTTAATTATAGTACACTTACTTTCACCATATAGGAGAGCATATACTAATCTCTTATATCCTTTACCATCATGATTAGGAAATCTTGTATCCCAATCTATATCAGTAAAGTCTTTTCTAAGTTCATTATAAATAATTTGTGGATCTCCCTTATATTTAGTATTAGAAGACCCAGAAGAAGTCTTTTCTAATTTATATTTATCAGCTATTCTTTTAGTCTCTTCTTTAGATGTAACAATTCTAGATCTAATTCCGGTACTAAGATATATTTCTAATCTATATATCTGAGATGCTGAAATTAGTTCTTTAATTCTATTAGCATATTCTATGTTCTTAATAATATTATTTCCTCTATTATTCATATAAACTTCTGAGTTATAAATTCTACTGCCTATTTTGGTCTTCTTAGTACTATATAACATAAACTAAAACTCCTTATCTTCTATAGTAGATACTTTATATTGATTAATAATTCTATCTCTTTCATTATCAGATAAAACTTTATCAAGACTTCTATTATATTTTAATACCCAATTATCATCAAGCTCTAGCTGTTCTTTTCCTCTTAAGAACTTTACAAAATCTTGCATATTTTTTAACTGTATTATATCAAATTCTAAGATTACTCTAAATTTATCAGACTTATTAATCTTAGTATTTACTCTAATAGTATTTCCTGTATTAATATACTTATCATAAGTACCAACTATATATAACCAATCTTTATCTCTAATATATACTTCTCCAGAACATATTACAGGTATCATTTCTGAATTATGTCTATGATATACAATATAATTGATAAATCTATATACTCCATCATTGTAAGCATCTCTAACAAGATCTGAAAGCTTTTGATATAATATAGATGATATCAAGACAAATGACCTCCTAACTACCTATCTAATAATATAATATACAATCGTTATAAAAAATAACAGATGGATCGAGATTTGATTGATACACCCGTTATTTTTCTATATGGATATCATATCTCTTCTATGTTTTAATGAAAGAAGATAGTATCTATCTGGTTGATAGATACTATTTTTCATATTTATTATATATGATTTAAATTATTATTGACAATTAAAGATTATTTAGACCAGAACCAACCCTTCTGCTCAGACTTTGCAGGTTCTGGTTTAGTATATTTAATACCAGCCAGATCAGCCAGAGACTTCAGTTCTTCATCATACTCTTCATCTGTAATAATTCCTCTTTCTCTTAGCTTATCAGCTAATTTCATATTAGTCTCAATAACTTCATTCTTTAGGTGTTTGAATTCATAAGATTCTCCTGACATTGTTTTAAACCTCCATAAATAAAATTTGTTTCTATATGCATGTTGTTGCTCTTATCATTTTTCAATTGAATTTAAACGAATTAAGTTATTGCATCAACATAATGATAATTAAATATTCTATATAGATTAATGGAGGTAGAAGATGTAATGGCGACTACCAAACAATATAAAACAAATAAAAGATATATGTGTCCTTACTGTGATACTAAGTTCTTAAGGACTGATCTTATAGAGCATGTAGAAACCAAACATCAGGATATGATTCCTGAGAATTATACAGCTGCTAGAGTTATATATGAAGTTGTAAATAAGAAGAATTATGGAACTTGTATGATTTGTAAAGATAAGGTTTATGAATGGGATGATAAGTTATGTAAGTATAAAAATCTCTGTAATAAGCCTTCATGTAGAGAAGCTGTAAGAAAAGCTTCTGTAAATAATATGATGAGGGTATATAATAAACCTCATCTATTAGATGATCCTGTACAACAAGAGAAGATGTTAGCTAAGAGAAAGATTTCTGGTACATATAAATTCTCTACAGACGGAACAGTTGTTCCTTATACTGGACAATATGAGAAGAAACTATTAGAGTTCTTTGATAAAGCTCTAAATGTAGATGGAAAAGATATTCAATCTCCAGGTCCAGTGTTTGAATATGAGTATAATGGGAAGAAGCATTTTTGGATTACTGATATCTATTACATCCCTGCTAATCTTGTGATAGAAGTTAAGGATGGTGGAGATAATCCTAATAATAGACCTATGAAGTCTTATAGAGAGAAACAAATTGCTAAAGAAGAGATGATCACAGATAAGGGTACTTTTAATTATCTGAGATTAACTAACAATAACTTCTTACAGTTATTTGAAATCTTAGCTGATATTAAATATGATATTGTAGAACCAGATAGAGGAGTTAAGATATCTATTAATGAAAATACCCCTGTGGGTGCTATTGGAGGTATTCCTCCTGCAAATAGTAGTAATGTTTATATCATTCCATCTATGATGAATAATGCATTTTCTGGTGAAGATGATGAAAATATGGACATTTTTGCCCTATTTGACGATATAGCAGTACTAGAACACTGTAATGAGCTAAAAAGCACCAATATTGATGATTTGCTACTCCCAGATCAATTGATTTATGAGTTCTCAGGAAGCATTGATTTAAATAATTTTAAAGATACCATTTTAAAAACACTAAAAAGTGGAGAAAAGGTAGATAATAACTTTATTCTATCTACTCTACTAAATAGAAAGGTACTAGATCCAGATGAGGTTATATTCTCTGATAACTTTAAGAGAATTGATCCTATCTATACTGATGACTATGTATCTAATACTATTAAACTCTCTAATGATTATCTAAACAATAAACCTGTATTTTTAGATACAGAAGATCTTAAAGAAGATGGTTATTGTGTATCTCATAATCCTGATGGTTATTTTGTTCATGAGAAGATTGGTAATGATGATATTATTATCTGTAGCTGCTATTATGGATCAAGGCCATCAGATTTTACTATATATGAATATATCATCCCTAAGATTAGAGTAGTAGAAAAACAGATTAGATTTACCAAAAATATTATAGGTGGTGATCAATAACCTATGATGGACTATAAATTAACTCAGGATGAATATATTGATAATATAACTAAAGCTGTAGATTTCATTAATATGAATGGAATCTATATCATATATCCAGTAGATACTTTAGAATCATTAGAGTCTCTATGGAATAAGTTTTTAGATCAACCAAAGCAAGTCAGAAAGAAAGCAGATATTACTTCTTATGATATCTTTGGTATGGATAACTTTGATCACTATATTGCTATTAAAGATAGACTATCAAAAGACATTGCTCTAAATGAAATGTCTTCTCATAGCAATGAAGATATTTCTCTATCTACTAAAGATAGAGATATGTATAAGCATGTATCCTCTATGTATAAGAAGATGCATGAGAATATTATCACAGAATCTGCTATGTCAGAACTAGATCTATCTGTTAAGGAAGCTCAGAAAGAAGCTAGAGATAATGATGTAGCAATTGTATATCCTTGTGATAATCTAGATTCTATTGATAATCTTATTGCTCAGTATTATGCTATGTCTGATAGTGATAGAGCAATCTCTGATGCTATCTGTAAGAAGTATTTTAATTATAGTAATGAAGAGCTATACTATAAACTTAAGCATAAAGAATATACTCTAACAGAAGCTGTATCTCCAGATAAAGTTAAAGCTAATGCTCTCTCATTTGCTAAGAAGTATATGAAGAAGATCATTACTTATGAATCTCCTAAAGTAATTATGGAGATAGCTTTTAGACTATATAATCTTCTAGAGACTGATCTAGATAAGAAACTCTTTGAAGACGTAATTACTAAAGATATAGCAGATAGAGAAGTTATGGATAATGAAATTGTAAATATTGATAATATCTATAATGATCTTCCATACTTCACTGCAGATAAGATGATTGATCTAGGTGTTTTCTCTGGTACTACTAACTGCTTTGATAATATTGCAGATAATACTGTATTAGAGGATGGTACTAGTGTAGAAGATTGGTTTGAAGCATATAAGAATAATCAAATTAATTATCTTAAAGAGCATAATCTAGCAAGAGTTCATACTCTACAGAGATTATACTCTGATCTTGATGAAATCAGAGAATCTGGAGATATGGATAAGCTCAATAGTAGATATCAATCTATTTTGGAATTGGGCTGGGATCCAAATGTCGCGTTCTCTGATGAGAATAGAGCAATCAATGATAAGAAGATTAAAGACTTCTTAGATAAAAAGACTAAGTTCATTGATCTAAGAGGTATAACAGATGAAGATATCCCTGGCTATTTAAATAATAGTAAGGGAGAAAAGCTATATCCTATATACATTATTTTATTACATGGAAAAAGATTTATATCTAATTTAATTAGTAATATTACAAAAAGTGATGTATCACATGCAGCTATTGCATTTGATGCTGATCTAAAAGATGTTTGGACATTTAATGGAGATAGTTATTTATTTGAAGATAAATCTTTTGGTGGATTAAGTCATGAACCTATTACAGTATATAATGAACATTATGTAGAAGTATACTGTACTTTTATTAAGAAAAAGTATTATGAAAATCTGAAATATACTATAGAATACTTTAAAAGAAATGCAAAGAATTATAACTTCGATTATATTGGATTCCTAAAATATCTATTTAATGTGGATGTAAATGAAACTAATAAATTTATGTGTTCTTCATTCACAGATAGAATGCTTCAGGTAGCTAATGTAAATCTTAGAAATAATGATGAGTATAAGAAACTTATATCTCCTCAAAAGTTAAAGACAGATTTATCTATTAATAATAAGATTTATATGCTATATTCTGGTAAAGCCAATCAGTATAATGGTAAAAAGGTAGATGATCTTGTTAAAACCATCTCAAAGAATGCAGAGTTCTTTGCAGAGAGTGGAATACTACAAGAGAATACTTTACTGGTAGAAGATGTAGATACTGATTATATTACTGAAGGAGATATTAATCTATCTAATTACTTCAGTAATAAAGATATGTATAATAATGATAAGGTAGTCAAAGACTTCTTAGATAAGAAATCTAGAATCATTGACTTAAGAAAATCTTCTAGTGAAGATATCCCAGGATATTTTGTATCTAAATCAGATGAGAAATTATATCCTGTATATATCTGTCTAGTAAGAGGTCAAGAAAGCTTCTCTAAGATTGTTCAGTTCCTGACCAGATCCAATGTAAGTCATGCTTGTGTTGGATTTGATGTTGAGCTAGATAAATTATATAGTTTCAATGATGATCCAAAGGTTATGTACTCAGATAAGTCTAAGAGTGGTTTATCAGAAGAGTCTGTAGACTTCTTTAAAAGACAAGGTAATTTATATATTGAAGTATATGTGACCTTTGTTAAGAAGAAGTACTATGAGAATCTCAGATACACTCTAGAGTATATTAAGTCTCATACTTTAGATTATACCTATGATTATATAGGGCTAGTAAAGTTCCTATTCAATCTCAATATTGATGAGAAGGATAAGTTTGTATGCTCTTCCTTTACGGATAGAATGCTACAAGTTGCAAATATTAATCTCAGATCAAATAATAAGAAACTAGTATCTCCTTCTAAGCTACAGAAAGAGATGAAGAGTAATAATAAAATCTTCTGTCTTTATAGTGGTCATTCTAATGACTATAATCCAAAGAAGATGAAGAAGATGGTAGAGAAGATCTCTAAGACTGCTAGCTTCTTTAGTGAAGCTGTAGATCTTAGAATGACCTTTAAGAAGAGAAGAAAATTCCCTGTATTCTTCTTATATTATTATGATAATATCTACTTCTCTATTAATCCAAGATTAGATGAACTTTATTACTTCAATAAGAATGTGAATGGTAGTCAATTACTTACAGCTTCTGCAAATGAATTCTCTCAAGATGCTATAGTAGCACTCTATATTTGTTTTGTAACAGAAGACAGATATAGAAAGATTCTAGACTTCATTGAAGAAGCAAGTGCTCCATTCTATAAATATACTTATTCTCAACTAAATATTCTCTATAAGCTAATGAATATCAACTTTGGAACCAATACACCAGATAAGATGTGTATCGAAATGATTGATAAGATCATTAGACTATCTGACTGTGTAAATGCTAAGAAGTTAGAGGATATTCATGTACCAGTATACAAGAATCTAGATGATCTTATTAAGAGAAAGCTAGATATATATGGAAAGATCTATAAGATCTATTTTGATAGACTTAAGAATTATAATATGAGAAGTACTGAACTCTTTATAGCTTCTAATATTGATGATGCTAAGATTATTAAAGAAAGTTTCTCTGAAGGATCTTTCTATAGATCTGTAATTGTAGATCCAGAACCAGAAGAGAGAAAAACTATTAAACAACCAACAGCTTTTAAACAGCTAATGGAAAATAGTATGTACTAAAAATAATAAATGGGATAGATGATAATAAATCTATCCCATTTAATTTATATAATATTATAGACTTAACTTAAATATAAATCAAGTACTTTTAATGGCATTATAATTTAATTTTAATACATAAAGGAGAAAGTAGAAAATGGCAACTAAAAGAAAGACTAGCACAACTAAGAAGACCACAGAAGCTGTACCTGAGATCAAAGAAGAAGTAGTAGCAACTGAAGAAGTTGCTACAACAGAACCTGTAAAAGAAGAGATCTCAACTGAAGTAAAAGAAGAAGTTAAAGTTGAAGAGAGTGTTAAGGAAGAAGAAAAGAAAGAAGAGCAAACTGTTGTAGAGGAAGCACCAGCTCCTGTAGAGGAGAAACCTGCTACTAAGTCTAAGAGTTCTTCTACTAAGAAAGTAGCTACTGAGAAAGTAGAAGTAAATCCTTTTGTTGAAAAGGAAAATAATTTTAGAAAGATGGCTGAAAAGATTGGTATTATTCTTCCTAAATATAGCTATACTGAGGAAGATATTAATACTACTAATCTAAGAGGTACTTCTCTTACTGGTTCTGAGATTATCCACCAGGTTATTATGGGTAATATTACCATTGATGATTTCAAAATTAAGAACATCAATCCTAACTCATATAATCTTACTCTTGATAATGTACTTAAGACTTATAACCCTGTATACAGGAATCCTAATAATCCTAATGATACTCGTCAGTATCTTGATATTCTTAAAGAGAATCCCTATAATACTTATGAGATTCCTGAGAGTGGTTTTGCTCTACTTCCTGGAACTCTTTATATTGCTTCTACTAAAGAGAGAGTATTCACTAATAAATTTATTCCAGAGATTGGTGGACGTTCTTCTATTGGTAGACTTGGTATTACTATCCATGTAACTGCTGGATATGGTGATATTGGATTTGATGGTAAGTGGACTCTTGAAATTGTTGTAGTTCATCCTATTATTATCTATCCTAATATTCCTATCTGCCAGATTGACTTTAGACCTCCTTGTGGTGATACCTGTATTCAGTATAAAGGTAGGTATCAGCATCAGGATACTGCAGAGACTTCTAAATTTTATTTGAAGTAAATATTATATAAATAGTATTACAGATAGATATATTTATTTTGAGAAAGGATTATAATTAGTATCATGCCTAGACAAGCTTATACATGTGAATATTGTGAATTTACAGGATCTATAAATGCTGTTAGAGATCATGAATCTAAGTGTGTATTTAATCCATTTCTTAGAACTTGTTATAGCTGTAAACTATTTAAGGAAAGAACTTATCAAGGATGGATGTGTCCTAAAACATTTAAGTTCATTATTAGTGATAATACAGTAGCATGTAATTGTGCTGACTGGGTTAATCCAGATAGCTAGAGAAGGAGGTTATGAATAAGATATGCCTCCTGATATCCAAACTTATCATAAAGGATCAACTAAAAGAATTGTAGGCCTTAAACTATATAGATATGATGAAGAGAATGATGAGATTATAGTATATAGAATTCTTCATTATAAAGAAAATCAAAAGGTCTACAGAGTATATAATTTAAATACAGATAAGATTGAATCATTCACAGAAGAAGAGATCTATGACCCAACAAAGTTTGTAGTATTAAACCCTGATGGTTTTCTCACATTCTCTATTGTAGATATGAATAAAACCAACAAGGTTAAAGATGTACTGGTATGTCTCCATAAGCGTAATGAAACTGCAGATCAGTTACCTTATGCTGTATGTAGACAATGTATGCAAGATATCTTTATTGAACAGACTATTCTAAAGACAACTAATATTACTACTGTTGGATGTTCTATCTCTAAAGATAGTATTCCAACTAATGCTGACTATAATGCTGTACTAGTATATGAGAAACTTAGATGGATGGTTATTACTGCTGTTTATCTTGATGATTCTCTTGATAGTATAGCAAAATACATCTTCCCTGGAATTAATATTAAAAAGTTCGATCAAGTTCTTTTAAGAACTAAAGAATGGGCTAAGATTAATATGATGAACACTAGAGGATTCTCTGATAGTGTTTATGATCTATTGAAAGACAATAGATTCATCAATGATTTTAGAACAGCTTTTGATACTCTAATCTTAGACTTTAATATTGATAAAGATCTAAGTTCTTCTACAGGGTATCAAATGTTCTTATATAAAGAGCAATTAGACATTTTTAGAAAACAATTATGTAACAATAAAATTACTATAACTTATGTCATGCCATATAGCAAAGAGATTGACTTGGATGAAATTCAGAGAAATTATGTCCTAGCTCAATCTAAAGATAATGATGACATATTTGTAATTGGATATGATTTACAACTAGATTAAAAACTACCAAATAAATAACTAATAAATGATTCTATAATTATATAATATAAAATTGGATCCAAAAAATACTACTTCCGGAGGTAAACAAATCATGGCAGAAACAAAAACCGAAAAGCTCAGGGTAAGCCTTGAGACCCCACTACCGTTTGATGCGGTAACCAAGTCCAAGTTCATGTCCCCGGCAGATCTCTGCAAGCTGGCCAACAACCTCTTCAAGAGTGTGTTCGTTGACTATGTCGGCTGCGGAATCAACATCAACACTCCTGCATCCAATGCTGGCGTTGTGCAGTTCGCCAGTGTTGACGGTTTGGTTAATGACGTTCCTCAGAACGCCTATTATCTGAACCTGTTCTTCCAGGACCTCGGAGTCACTGCGGATCCTGACTCCGGCCAGTACAATGCTCTCAGTCGTCTGCATGGCAACAGCAAGGTCACCGGCGGTGGTCTGTCTGCTGCTTTCGACAGCTTCACTGAGACGAGGAGTAATCCTCATCAGTATGCTCTGACTGCTGAAGCCAAGGAGCTTCTTGAGGACTTTGTCTTCACGGTTCCTTATCAGCAGAAGCTGCCCAAGGAATTCTGGGCTCGTCATGTTTTCGAGTTCCAGCAGAACAATGGGTATTTCAGCATGAACAAGCCCAGCATTCATGTTGGTGTTCGTGGCATCGACATCAACAAGGTCATCAATCACATCTATGCCAAGCTGGTTGATGGTGTGTTTGTCGATGATCAGGGCGATCCTGTTGAGTATCAGACCATGTTCTATGTGCCTCCCACTTTTGGTCGGGCTGGCAGCGATCTGATCGTCAAGATTGATCAGCTGGATCGCAATACCTTCCGCAACTTCGTGGACGGGATGTATTCTGGCTCTATCATGAGCAACAGCTACATTCCTGCTCGGTAAGAAGCGAAAGAAATAATTGGTTGGAGGGAAGCAATTCCCTCCAACTTTTTATTTTTATATAAGGATTTTAACTTGTTAATAATCAGCTAAAATTATATGGAGGTTCTATAATGGGAATTCTATATAAAGAGAAGAAGATTACATATGATGTAATGGATGAAGATCCACTAGAGAATGTATTTGATCATAGAGATAATAATTATCTTGCAATAAGAAGAGTAGCATGGAATAAACAACATCCTAGACTAGAGATTCGTAGATGGTATGTAAATGCTGATGAAGAGGAAGTTCCTTCTAAAGGTATTAGCTTTGTTACAGAACAAGGCCCTCATCAGCTAACACATCTTCTATTGAAACTAGGATATGGTGATGATGATACAATTGAAGCTATTATGGAAAATCGTAAGAAAATGAGAGAAGCAGGATATGAAGTTAAGCCTAAGTCTATTAAAGATTATCCTGATATTACTCCAAAATCTACTGCTTCTAAACTAGCAGAGATTCAAGAAAGAATTGATAAGAGAGAAGAAGCAATCAAGTATAGTGCTCAAAATCTTATGGATAATATAAGTGGAAAATAAGATATGGCTATAAAGATTCCTTTAATAGATCCACTAGTACCATATAAATATTCTGCTAGAGATCTAGTAAGACCACTAACTCCATATAGATCAACTGAATGGTCTATATGGAATTGTTTTATACACTATGATAGATTGTATGGTCTATCAAGGCATATGATCTATAACTATGAAGCTTGCAGATGGGTAGATATCTATATTAATATGAATTCTGTAATCAATCAGATCTTTATAAAGAACTATAAGATCTTTGATTACAATGGAATCACATCAGCTTTAATTAATATGGCTATTCATTATAAATGCTTCTTTAAGAGTAAGCTGAATATAAACTCTAGAGTATTTATAGTGTATGCTAATAACTTTCCACAATCTCCAAGACTATTAATACCTGACTATAATCAGAAGAACTATACTACTTATATCAATAATGGAGAATTGGTTGATCTGATTGATCATAATCGTAATCTCTTAGATCTATTATGTAAGTATCTGGATGGTATTTACTTTATTCAAGATGAAAATCAGGAGACTTCTGTTCTTATTAAAGAAATAATAGCAGATCAGATTAGGTTTAAGCGTAATGCTTTAAATAACAATGGTAAGGTAGACTTTAGTGCTTATCCAAATATTATTATCACTAAGGATCTATTTGACTATCAGTTAGTAGCAACAGATAACTATACATTTATCTTAAGACCTAGAAAGATAGAGGATGAAGATAAGTCTTGGTATGTATCTAAGAAGAATTTGTTTAAAGCTGTAAAGAAAGAACTTGGTGGTAATGTAAACAATATACCTAAAGAACATGATCTTATTGGTAGCGGATTATTACCTATATTCTTTGCTATAGCTGGACTTAAGAGTAGAAATATAAGAAGTATACATACCTTTAATAAGACACTAGAGATACTAATAGATGCAATTAAGAATAATCTAATACTGAATGAATATAATAGTGATCCTAGATATTGTATAGAAGCTCTTGCACAACTATCTCCTAAGATAGCAGAAAATATAGATAATATCATTAATAGATATAATGCTATTGATGTAGTAAAGAATCAGTTACAATATCATATGACTCCAGATGCTGCTAAGATTAAGTCTAATATAGTAGACTTAGTAAGTCCTCATGGATTAAAAGATATTAATGAAAACTTCTTCAGTCAGAATCCAATAGAACTATATAGATTATATAGTTAAATTAATAGGTATACCTCTAGATGGAGGTATACCTATATTTATTTTTTTTTTATTTATTGCATAGAGCTCAACATAATTGTAATAAAACACATAGTAGTTTATTTAGGAGAGTGATATAATTGGCAGAAGTTGCTTATAAATATAAATACTCAGCATCAGCTCAAATTATCTTTGATAAAGAGGATATAGAAGATATACCTTCAGAGAATATAGGCGAGTTTATCATTGATAGATCATATGATGAATATACTATGCCTATGATATATATGAATATTACACTCAAAGATAGTATTATCTATAAGATGTCAGAAAAACAGAATAGTGCTACAATGATACTGACAATACAGAAATTTGTATATGAAGAGGATAAAGCTCCTCTGGTTATGCAGGATTATATCAAATCAGAGTTTATATATTTTATGATGGATGATTATTCTAAATCTGATGTTAGTGAAGAAATGGATGAACAAGGTACTAATTTAACTACTATAGTTATTGGTTTAATGGATAAAGAGCTAGTAAATAATACTAAGAAAGATTTTAATGGAACTATTACTGGAGATATGATGAGTATTGTATATACCATCATTAACTGTGGTAGAGATATTCTTATTGAACCTCTACAACATAATGAACAAATCAAGAATCTTCTGGTACCATCTCTTAATAGTAAGAAGAAACTATTAAACTACCTGAATGATATGTCTTGTTTTTATGATACTAAGTTCAGATATTTTAATGATTTTGATGTTACTTACTTTTTAAGCAGCAATGGTAATAATGTACAGAAGAAGAATGATAAGTATGATACTATTTATATTAATATAACTCCATATCAAGTAAATAATAGTGTATATGAAGGAATGATAACAGATGCTGAGAAATTTAACTATACTTTAAATATTTCAGAACTATACTCTAGTATTCTATCTAATAATATTATGGATAGAACTTATACTAATATTAGAGGTATAGATTCTAATGGAGAAGCTGGTAGTGAGAAGTTAGATGTAACCGATAATAATATGACAGTAGAGAAGTTTAGAAATATAAGAATTAATAATGGTAATACTACTCTACTAAAGAATATTAAGAGTTCTATAGATCTATCTAAGAATCCTATTACTGTATCAAAAACAGATATAGATAGCTCTGTATTTACTATCAATAGAAAATACTTTATAGATTCTAGTGAAGTATATGGTGTAGAAGCCAATGGTCAATATATATTAGGATCGAAGACAGAGATGTTCTTAA
>JAEEGL013566693.1_pt1 | contig 12753 bp, 22 predicted proteins | sample 9134231 | NCBI WGS metagenome assembly JAEEGL01 (sample SAMN16246548, study PRJNA631951) | gut metagenome | biome: gut microbiome; feature: rumen; material: fiber-attached | host: Bos | place: Iran: Karaj | collected 2018-10 | reverse complement strand
TTAAAATATAGTTAAGGATAGTTGAAAGAAGGTAGGCTAATGCCAGCAAAAGGACAATTCAATCCGGACGCCAAGGATGAAAACGGTAGATATAAAAGCATGTCATATGCAGCGCAGAAAGAAAGTAATGCAGAATATGACAAGACCATGGACAAGATCATTATCAGAGTTCCTAAAGGCGCAAAAGCCAAAATAGAAGAGTATGTCCGCAGTAAAGCAATTGAGGAACCTGACAATCCAAAGTATAGCACCGACAAAGGCAGACCTTCAGTAAATGCTTTAATTAAGGACCTATTAGAAAAAGAGATAGGCAACATATTTTAATTTGGTTCAGAGAACTTCTATAGTTCTTTTGAATACCTCAGAGGTAGTTCATTCGTGGTTGGGTGGCTACCTCATTCTATTTTTATAAGCAATAAAAAAGGAACTACCAAAAGGCAGCCCCTCTAATCAGTCCATTCTTTTAAGCCTGGAAGTATATTCCCATCCATATCAGCATATGCAGCTTCTTCTGCAACAAATAACCATTCTCCGGTTTCAAGTCTGGCCCTATATATTTTCCCTCTTCGCATCATCCTGGCTAATCCATGCATATATCTCTCGTTCTTAAGATTTTCATCACTTGCGATCAAGAACAGATTCCTTGATGCCAATGATATCTCTTTATCCATCTGAATACCTCCTTGCAACACATCACTTTGTTTCTTCAGGTACACAACAGCTGCTGCCTTGAAGCTCTTTAACATACTTGTAAAAGCTGTTTGGTGTGATTCCGGATAGCTTTATAACGTCTTTATTGCTCAGTGTTCCATTGAATTTATTGCTATGCTTTAGAATGATTTCCTTGGCTGCAACGGATTTTTTTGTTGTGAGCTTCTTGCCCTTTACGGCTCCTATCTGCTTACCTTTTGCCTTGGCTGTTTTAAGTCCTTCAGAAGTTCTTTGGTGCAGATCATCAACTTCTTTTTGAGCTTGTTCAAAGGCAATCCTTATTTGCCGTTCTGCCAGTTTCCTAAAGTAATTGTTCAGACCTTTGAAGATTTCATCTTCATCTGTTCCTTGAAGCTCTATCTTATCTTTTAGGTTTTCAGCATAAACACTTGTATCTATGTAATGCTCTTTTAAAAATATCAGCTCTATTCCATTTTCATAAAGCTTAAAGTAGGTTTCTACACCTTCATCTGCATTTCTGCTCATCCTTGACACGCTATCAAAGACAATAACATCACCGGATTGCAGTTTGGAGTAAAGATTCTTCCACTTAGGGCGGTTCATCTTTGTCCCGGTATAAGCTTCTTGAATGATATTTGCATTGGGATAACAGGAAAGAATGTTCCTGACTTGCCTGTCAATAGACTGCTGTGGTCGGCTAATACGACAATATCCATAGATCATATTGAATACCTCTTTTCTTTCATAAACGTGGTTGGTTGTTATATCAAATCTGACGTTCGTTAGTTTTGATATTGTTATTTTAATGTTATCATGTGGAAATGTCAACCACTTTTGATATAAATCGAGGTAACGTTAGTTTTGATATACTCTGCAGCATCTTTAGCAAGTATGTGTAAATCTTGAAACTACACTTTTAAAACCATCCTAACTCTGAGAACATGGCACTTATAACGATAGCAAGTCCGAAAACTCCAAACACCAATAAAAAGATAGTAAATACATGACATTTTCTATGGTGGCAAGGAAATAATCTTCATCAAAAAGCAATGACTATTACAGTCAAAAGTTGAGATAATACGCATGTCTTGCCAATAGCTATATTTTTTAATGTTATCGTAGCCAAAAATATTATATGGTGTGTGGATGATATAGCTTCTTCTTATGAATCCCCTCAAAGAAGATCTTCACCTGAAGAACATGACCAGGGTTTAGCGCATAGTTTTTGCATATATCATATCGAGAAAGAAACTGCATCAAAGACGGTATTTTTTATTTTGAATAGTGGTATTTTTCTGAGGAAAGACGGTAATTATTTTCTTGAAAGATGGTATTTATTTTTTTGAAAGACGGTAAAAATTGCATTTTTTTTAGCCAATGTGAATTACCATCTTTGAACATTTCTAACATGCATGGTTGAGCCTTTTTTGAAATTGCAGAAGCTCCACCTCAGAAGCAGACGGGTACTGATTACCGCAATAAAAAATTTACACTGCATGAGCCGGAATCAAATCAGAATCGAATCAGATCGGAATGATTTTTGGGAATCAAATCGGCACAGTTTTTTGAAACAGATAAGAGAAGTACTTGAACAAAATTTGAACAGCTGGCCTGATGGAAAAATTTTAAAAGTGTATGTTTAGAGAATCAGTGTTGGAATCAAAAAATGATTTTTAGCTGCTTGTCAGCGTAGCCAATTTTGAAAAAAATTGTTTGGGGTATTAGGGCACTCCCTAACAATTTGTGCGTTGGTTATCATCAATGCACTGCTTGCGAAAAATACAAATGTATATACGCAAGCACCACTTGCCACAACTACAAAATATAATTTTTTGATAGCGCAGCCCTGCTGCCGATTAGCAATTTTTTAATTGCGGTCATATTAGCAAGATAGACTTGTGGGACACAAAGGCGCATCTTGCTCTGCTGCCTTGTACGTACACAGGCGCATCTTGCTCTTGTCTTTAATAGTGTTCTGCTGCCGTGTTTTTAAAAAGTGTATTTCAATTCCCGGCAACAAAAAAGACTGCGCTTTATTTGTTTTTAAAGCAACAGCCTTTTCAATAATCACTTATTAAGCATCTGTTCCAGTTTAGCTTTTTCCCATTTTAGTTTCAGAACATCATGCTTCTTTTTGGCTAATAATCTTGATAGCATTCTGTAGATAAAATCAAAAAACATCTTCACACCTCGTAGGACTATTATACAATTTATGTCCTAAACTTGCACATACAACTTCAAAAAAGCATATGTCTTTTTTAATCTGAATCCGTTTCTTGCATTGCATATTCCATAGCTTCATTGCCCTTCTGATTCATAAGTGCATATAAAAAGCAAAGCTCTTTATCATTGAGGGTACTTAAAAGACTATGCACTTTAAACTCTTCTTCTGCCGTAGTGTCGATATATGAATATCTTGGCTTATGTATAACTGGAGATATATCTTTGTGTTCTTCTGTGAATTCCAAATGATCTTCTATAAAAGCATTGAATGCCCCTTCCAATTCATATTTCAGCTCCATAAAACATTCTCCTTGCTTGGATCCTTAATAATCAAAACCGTTATATCTGTCTATGTTTGCCAATGCAAATATATACTCATCATCAAGCCACTTATCTTTATATGCTTCTTTGAAGTCCAGTAACAACTTAACAACCTCTGGAGTGAATGCCTTGACCGGAATACTTGCTCCATGATCATGATGCAGCTTTTTGATTTTTGAAAAAAGTTCCGATGGATTTTCCATAATTGAACACCTCTTTTAGACTCTAAAGCATTTATCAAGTTCTTCATCACTCATGGTATCTATTCCATCAGTTAACCTTTTCAGAACATCTTCCCTACTCATGCCAGTCATTCCCACGATATCGTCAACTGAAAATGTTTCTTCAGTATCATTCTTCATTGAAAGAAAATACCTGGCCATATCGTAGCTTTGTTTGGTGGTCATCCCTCGTTCAACACCTTGCAGTATAACTCTTTCAGCTTGCTTTCTACTCAGGCCATATGCGCTATACTTCTGCAAAAGTAATTTGACAGCTTTATTTATACTCATACTCATCACCTGTTCCAAGAATAGTCTAAGCCAACTTCTTTTGTGTTATTAAGCCACTCTTCAAAAGCACTCTTTTCAATGCGGTAGCTCTTGCCAATCCTCTTGCCGGGGAAGTCATCATTTAAAAACAGCGCATGTGTAGCTCGTGGTCCTAACTTCAAAAGCTTCTGAATGTCCTGTTCAGTATAAAATTCCATGTTTTAATCCTCTCTTTCTAACAAAACTGCTGCCTTTCCATCGTTTATGCAGCAAGCAATCAATTCTTTGTTTGGTATCTCAGATATGTTGGGAATACTTATCGCAAATCTGTGATCAGCTTTTTGAAAGTGCACTTTTAAAATTTGCTTAGTCGGTACGATATACAAAAACCTATCTTCCTCAAAGTATTCCTTCCCATAAGTCTGCAGCAAGATCTCTACATACTGGCTTACCAATACTTGATATGCAGTATTTCTTATGGATTCCTTCAGGTTATCCGGTAATTGATCACCATCACAGGCAACAAGTTCTTTATATCCATCATTGCCAGTAATAAGCAAAGTAACCTTATCCGGTTCTTCTTCAGATGCCATATCAGACAATCGTTTAATAAACTTTCTCTGACTATCTATATCATCTGATTCCGGAACTTTATGTATTGTCTGAAGGTGTGCCCTATTGGTCCCAAACTCAAGGTTGTTATAGTTGTCATTGGTCTTATCCTCATCCTTATGATGGCAGCTCACTGTCAGCTTTGTGTTGCTGTTAGTGCCAAAACCATAGATGCCCTCTGTGCTCAAGACATCATCTGCTTTACCATATCTATAACTCCCCCATACAATACCGCATAGTGAAGCCCTTCTTATGATTTTTTTATTGACTGTACCATCTTCAATCAGCACAAAATGATATGCAGCTCTTCCATGGTTGTTCTCAGGAACAAGCCACATTGGTTTATCTTTGGCAATGCTGATAACATTTCCATCCTGATCACAGAACCAATAAGGCGGTAGCTGTGACCTTGCTTTATCTTTGCTATCGTAGCACTGTCTGAAGCTCCTACTTTCTAATAAAAGCTTTTGCCCTAAGGAATTCTCAACATATTCTGCATCAGAGATAAACTCTGCAAACTTATCTAAGTATTCTTTATCCACGTTAACCTCCGCTTTTGGTATATGCTTTTGATTTTTTTTTGATATACATATGGCTATAATAGCTATTTAGTATGTACAAAAGTGCATAAGCTCCGATTTACTCAAGAAATAAGAAATGGCTTATTTATGGGATTCTTCAAAATGGCTTATGTAGTTTTTTGCATACGCTCTTGTCAAAAATGGCATAGCTTGTGTACTTTTCTACATAAGGCTTATGTACTTTTCTACACCACTTTTATAAATCCGCCCATTCAAATTGAAATGGTTTCCCAGGTCTTTCAACATACTTTTTATGTGGAGCCCAGGATTGCCACTCACTAACCAATTTGTAAATGGTTCTTTGGTTATTTTCTTTGCATACCGGGACTAAAAAACCGTGTTCCGTCAAAACCTTAATATCTTTGTACATTTCTCTTGCGGTATGCTTCGTATACATTTCAAATACATCAATCAGCAGCTTGTGATTTAGGTATATGTATTCCGGATGCCCTTTGTATTGTGGATAATCATCTTCAAATTGTGTTCTATCTACCATGCCCTTGTATTGCGCCTTGGCATATAGATAAAGCAGCCTTTGTCTTGGCTTCAGGTCTTTAAAAGCCGGGTGCGACAACATGCTCATTGTTAATGTTGCGGTGCTATCTTTCCGTTCTTTATCGCCCAAAATCGGCATAAAATAATGTTTTCCGCCCTTGATATATCCGCAGCTTTCAAAGTTTGCATAAGGCTTGACTTCATAGTTTTGATGCTTTTTTGCCATTGTTCAATTTCTTTGTTCTACACTCCTTCCTGTTTAATATCAGGAACAAAAATGCCTTAGTTGGAATAAGATCTTGAGAATGTTTTTAGAATATGGTTAGATAACGTATAATAACTTTATTGACAATGAAATTATTAACCGTTAATATAGAGTTGCAGTTAGAAATGTTAGATATCAACTGACATTTTTGTTTCAAATATTATTTTTTGGAGCCATAGCATTTTGTTATGGCTATTTGTCGTATTAATAATATATCCCTTTTATTCCCATTACAACCCCTCAAGCCCTCATATTTACTGGGTTTTCTTCAACTGTTAATTTATGTAAGTCTATATAATATGTTTGTGTCCTGCTGCCGAAAAAAAAGAGAATACTTTTCAGTACTCTCTCAATCTTCATAGTGTCCTTTACATGAAATTATAACCAGGTTTCCACCACTGTCATTGTTATAAACAAGCCTATGCTCATCATTGATGCGTCTGCTGCATGCCTTTATATGCTTTAAAGCTTCGGGCTTTCCAATGCCTTTTAACAAGCCGTTCCTATCAATATCCTTTATCAGCTCGTTTATTCTTTTGACGATCTTCTTATCTTCTCCTTGCCACTCAACATACTCTTCCCAAGCTGAAGCTGACCATATTACATTAGTCTTCATAAGCCTCCAACTCTTCAATGGACTTCATGACAATGTTTCCGGATTCTATTTCAGCCATTGATCTATTAAGTTTATCCAGGTATGCCTTATTCTTCTTGGCCTTTTCCAATAGTTCATAATCATCACTGGATATTATCGCAACAAACTTATTGTTCCTTGGAATGATTACAGACTCACTATTATTGGCCATATCAAGATACTTCTTCAGGTTAGTTCTTAAATCTGCACTTTTAGCAATCGTCATAACAACACCTCCTTGCTAAATGTACTTATATTTGTACATGTTTATGTACATAAATTGTATCATACTTTCCTACTCTTGTATAGAGATTCTTCTTTGGGAGCGTTCTTCCTTGATTCCAATGTGATAATACATATTCACATGGAACTTGATGCCTATAACGCTTCTTCCCTCTTTTACATAGCTATACGATACGGTATAGAGTGTTTGGTTATTTATTTCCCTGACAGCAACATCAAGGACTTTATCCTTAAAATGACTGAACTTTGCATACTTATCTTCACAGTCGCAGCATATCTTTATCTGTTCAACTGACAGCTCTATATCCACTCCCTCAACCGGAAGCTTTCTTGTCTTGATCTGTTCCTGGAGCAGCTCAAAGATTCTGATGGCATAAACGCTTTTCATTGCCAGTATGTTTTCTAATGCATACTGAGTATAATGCTCCTTCAGGTTTAATAGATACGGCTTCAACTTCTCGTTAAGCTGAATTGCTACACCAACATCTGAATGATACTCACAGATGCTTACCCATGGAATCTTTACCCATGCAGTCTTTTTCTTATCAGCTTCATCAACTCTGATATATACCGGATTCTTTATAATATCATCGGTGATATCATCAATATCTCTGTACAAATTAGTCTTGCTTACTCCCAGAAGCTTTGACAATTCATCTATGCTGATAACATACGGCTTAAGGTCCTGATCTTCATAAACAACTTGCATGATAGCAGAGCGAATCAGTTTAGCACTGTTTATCTTTAATGCCTGTTTACCGCCAATAAGAGTGTTTGCTTGCACTACATAGTTTCTTGGCTCTATACAAAAATCAAATACCAATTGACCGTCTATTTGCTTTTTACCCCTTGCCATGATGCTATCCTCCCATAAACCATTTAAGTATAACAAAAAGCCACTACTATTTAAAGTAGGTGGCTTTAATGTTTTCAAAACTATCAATAGGTGGCTTTTAGCAAGTTATCCACAAAACCAAAACTATCAAAAGGTGGTTTTTAGACTATCAATAGGTGGCTTTTTAACTATCAAAAGGTGGCTTTTAATTTTCTGTGGATAACTCTTGCAGCCCTTATGGTTACTGGCATACACAGGGATGCTCATTAAAACTTGGAATCCATTAATTAATAAATTAATAAATTATACTTATATGTTATGTTGGTCTGAATAATTTAAAACTATCAAAAGGTGGCTTTTAAAAATACACGTTTAATTTTGGCATATATCCTTAGCAGTTACTTCACTGAACAATACACTTACTCTGTTCCTAACAGCAACAGCTTGATCATCAGTAATAGTTTCCTCATTGACTAACTCTTTTACTGCTCTTCTGACATATGACATGCATATCTCATTAAATGCGGAGCTGTCAAACAGTTTATAGAAATCATCTTCCTTGCACTCTGATAGGAAGTCCATAAGATGTGCTTCATGCGCCTGGTTGTTTTTCCGGTATGCTTCTGCCAATAATGAAAATCCGTTCATAATCTTTTCCTCTTCAGCTATTTATAAGGTCATATATCTTCTTGTAATCTTTCATGTTGTCATCAAGATCTTTGGCAATGATGGCATTGATATACTCTGTCATGTTGTCATGATACTTTGCTTTGGCTATTTCTATTCTATCCAGTACAGAAACAGGAATAGCTACATTGATTGTTTTGCATGGTTCCGTTTTTACTTTTGGTCTTCCCACTTTCTTAGGGGATTCCTCAACCTTTTTGACTGCAATGTCAGTCTTAACAGTTTTCTTTGGCTGCTCTTTTACAATAGTCCTGGTATCTTTATTTAGTTGTGCTGCAAAACTCTTTGCCATGGCTTATTTCTCCAATCTTCTCAATACTTCTTTTGTAAAGTTTATATAGTCAACACAGGGATTGCTCTTTGGAGCATATTCAAGTAATGGCTGCTCCATGGTCTGAGCTTCTGCTACAGCAATACCATTCCGGATGACTGTATCAAACACTACGGTTTTGTACTCTTTTGCTTTGTCAATCAATAAGTCCTTTATTTGGCGATTTAAGACCGCTCTGTCATCATACTTGACCAAAAGTATGCCTAACACTTTTAAACGTCTGTTTTGGGCTTGTACGGCTTTTATCGTAGGCATTAAATCATCTATGCCTTTTAGAGATAGTTTCCTTGTTTCAGTTGGGATTATTACGTAATCAGATGCCATTAAGCTATTCTTTAAAAGATTCCCCAGTGCCGGTGGTGTGTCAATAATGATGTAATCATAGTTCTTCTTGACTGCTGCCAGTATGTCTTTTAAAAGTGTACTTTCAACATCTTCCATGCTTTCCAGATTGGCTAGGTTCTCATGCGCTGGCAACAGGTCAAAACCATTACATTTTACAATTGCTTCTTTGATGGAACACTCTTCTGACAGAACATCAATGATTGTGTTTTCAGGATCTTCAACACCGCTTATAAGTGTACTGTTCTCCTGAGAATCCATATCAACCAATAATACTTTTTTGTTAAGTGAACCTAAGATACTTGATAGAGTTTGGGCAGTAGTGGTTTTTGCACTACCTCCCTTCTGAAGAGCGATAGAGATTGTGGTTGTCATATCCTTTTGAATACCTCCCATTTATTAACTGTTAATTATAATTCTAACATTTATAAATATTTGAATCAATTAAATATTGTAATAATTTCCAGTGTCAGATTTTATGCGTGTGTGTGGATGAAGCAGCTACCACTGAATCAGAAAAATTAAAAGATTTTATCGCTGAAATTACCCCCTAATGGCCTTGGCCTATATTATTTGATCTTGAGTGCATGGCAGCTAATAAGCAAGTGATTATCAAATATATTATTGTAATAACAATATTAAACATATTAAATACATCAAACTATATATAATATGAGCATCAATTAAATATTTTTAAAAATACACTTTTAAGATATTGACAAGCTCATTGTTTAATGTTATCATTAAAACACGTTAAGAGATAACAACAAGGTGTTGCAAACAACTTAACCACAACCACAACCAACCACAATTAAATGAAAGAATGAGGTATTCAAAATGAAAGAACTGTCTAATTATCAAAGAGTAGCTAACTATCTTGTAAAGATCTTCAAGGCCGTTAATGCTGAATGCTTTAACAATGAACTTGAAACACCTACAATTACAATCCAGTCAACAGTCGGTGCATATGGTCATATATCAGTCAATAAGGTATGGACCAATGACAATACACCTTCTTATGAGCTTAACATCGGTGCTGAGACATTAAACAGACCAATTGAAAATGTAGTAGCAACCATGATACATGAGTGCACACATCTGTATTGTCTTATGAATGATATAAAGGACACATCAAATCGTGGTGTATATCACAATAAGAACTTTAAGAAATACGCTGAAGAGCTTGGACATATACAGATTGATAGACATGATAAATACGGATGGACAATAACAAGCCCAACAGAGCACACAATAAACCTCTGTATAGAATATGGTTTTGAAGATATAAAGCTTCATCGTGAAAGTCCATTTAGTTTTGTAGGTGTTGGAGTTCCTAAAGCCGGTAATGGCAATAGCTTACCAAGAGTCAAGAAGCCTAGCAGCACAAGAAAGTATATATGTCCTTGTTGTGGTAATAGCTTCAGAGCAACCAAGGAACTAAATGTTAAGTGCATGGATTGTGACGAACAATTTATAGTTGCTGAATAATCCAATAGCCTGGGGAGTAATGATATGTTACTCCCCAATAATTACCAATAGTTTTAACAATAAATAATTGTTTTAAAAATAATGTATTGACAAAACAATAGTTTAATGTTATCATTAAAACAAGTTAAGAGACAACCCAATAGCTCGAAAGGCTATGAACTTGAAGACAATATACTTGTGAAGCACTAACGTAGTAGCTAATAGTCAAGAAGATTATTCAAGAGGTTATCAAATAACACCAACCACAGTTAAGAAAGAATGAGGTATTCAAAATGAAGAACAATTCTAAAGACATTCAGTCAATCATCCGTGAAATCAAAGAGTATCAGGAACTTGAAGCACAGCTCAAAACTCAGGTGGAAGCACTCAAAGCGCAGGCCATAGAGTATCTTGATGATAACAACATCGATGAATACATGTGCGATTCCGGTAAGATCACATATCGTGAGGTACTTTCCAAGAGGTTTGCAAGCACTGAATTTAAGAAGCTTCACAAAGATCTGTATGAAGCATTCCAGACAGTGACAAGCTCTATGAGATTTACTTGTAACTAATAACAATCAAGATATGATGGGGGAGCAATCCCCTGTCATATCCTCTAGCAGGAGGTACAACATGACAATTTCATTTGATGACTTTAAGAATGACATGGTCAGATTATATGAGAATGATAAGACCATTATTGTTTCTATCGACAAGGTGCAGTTATCCGCTGTGATAAAGATTGAGTATATATTCGCTGATGATTCCGGTGATACACTGCAGATATCTGATGAAAACGACACATCAATCATTTTTGACAAGAACAACATAACAAGCATTGAAAAATCTTCAGACGGTATCGGTGAATACTACGATATAGTTCAGAACGATATAACAGTGATTGTTAGTACTCTATAAGATCAGAACAGGAGATAAAACATGAATACACATAGAAGAATAGTGATTGCGTTACTTATAACCATGATGACCGTTGTAGGCTGCGGAAAACAAGAGCCTAAATGTATATGGAGTGGTTGCGATAATAACAGAGCTCCTGGGAGTGCATACTGTTATCTGCATGAACTTAGCAAAGAAAATAGAAGTACCAATAGTTCATACACCGGGACAACTCAAAAGAAGACAACCACAAAATCATCTACAAGCACAGATTCAAAACCTAAAGCACAGCAGGAAAAGAAAACCAGTTCCGGTACAAAGTCTAATAGTGGTTATAACTCACTAAAGAGTTATGACGAAGGATATGAAGATGTTTATGAAAACGATGATTGGGATTGGGATAGATACATGGAAAATGATGATTATGCAGATGGTGTTGATGATGCCCTAGAAGATGACTGGGATTGGTAATTTTTAAAAATACACTTTTAATATCTGAAATGTTTATGGCCATTTAATATTTGATTGATATAATAAACAGACATTATTAGTGGTCATACGCAAAAGGATAGGAGGTCAATATGGAAAAGAAACCTAGAAGCTCGCTTTACACTTTCTTCATGATCATGCTGATAGTACTTATTATCTATTCGTGTACTCATGATGATAATAATAAAAGTGATAGACAAATGTGCAGAGCTTGCCACGGCTCAGGATATTATGAGCATAAGACCTGTCCTTTTTGCAATGGCACGGGATATTCTGACTGGGACCCATACAAATATCTTGATCAGTAACAATAGGAGTTAAGACTATGATAGGAATATTATCAGCTATATTAGGAGCCTTTGGCTTTATTGGTGGCAATTTAAATGAGCAGTGGCAGAATGACCAGGCACGTATTAACTCAGCAAGAAATCCACAGAATACAACCGGAACGTATATGGACTTCAGGGGAAAGATGCGTGATGCAAAGACAAACAAGCCAGTCATTCTATCCAGTGATGGAAAAGGGAACATTCTTGTAAAAGATACTTATGGTGTAACCATGAGGGTTACTAAAGCCCCGCGTGGTATAGATGATCCTCCATACAACATGAGAAACGCAAAACAATACAGCTATCCATGGAAAAATAATTTAGATATATGGCAATGCAAAGAGTGCGGTGCCTGGAATTATTTAAATTTAGATGAAGAATGCAGGGGTTGCCACAAGCAAAGAGATGAAAAAGATCATGTAGAAATCAGAAAGAAAAAAACAAATAGAGAAACAGAGACAGCTACCAACAATGTCAAAAAAGAAAAGCCAATACCACAAGTAGTTGAGAGTGTTTGGCAATGCGAATATTGTGGCCATTTGAACTCATTAAGATCATTTTCTAACTGTAGTAAATGCGACATGAAAAGAACTGCAAATGTAAAAATAACTAAACGAAGGATTGATTATGAAGAATGGAAGGCTAGAAAATGATACAAGATGAACGTTTAAACTTGCATTATTTTAATGTTTGCATTAAAATATAGTTAAGGATAGTTGAAAGAAGGTAGGCTAATGCCAGCAAAAGGACAATTCAATCCGGACGCCAAGGATGAAAACGGTAGATATAAAAGCATGTCATATGCAGCGCAGAAAGAAAGTAATGCAGAATATGAC
>JAEEGL011603724.1_pt1 | contig 12753 bp, 5 predicted proteins | sample 9134231 | NCBI WGS metagenome assembly JAEEGL01 (sample SAMN16246548, study PRJNA631951) | gut metagenome | biome: gut microbiome; feature: rumen; material: fiber-attached | host: Bos | place: Iran: Karaj | collected 2018-10 | reverse complement strand
TGATGATAATAAATTTAGATTTGAAGAAAAATTTTATTTTTTTATGGATTTATTAGTATCAAATAAAGGAGGTTCAAGAACAGAACAAATATGTTTTTTTTTAATTTTCTACACTCAAATAATATCAATTTTTTTTGATTCAAGATTAAATGTTTTTCATCCAAAAGATAATATTTCTGATAATATTTTAAAGTATTTTTATCAAATTTTTAGAATTGTTGGAATTTTTTTCAAACATAAAAATTATTATTTAAAAATGATTTATATAATATTTTTTATTATGATTTTTATCACTTTATTTTTTATTTTAACTTTTATTAAAACACAAAAAAATTCTATTTATAATAAATCTCATTCTGCTTTAAATATGATTTTAAAAACTTTTATATTTATTTGTTATAATATATTTCTTGATTTTTTTTCTCATTTAATTTGTTTTAATTCAAAAGAAAATGATTATATAATTGGACTTTCTTGTTCATTTTCAAATAATATTTTTCCTTTTTTAGTTTCTTTCATATCTACAATTTATTCTGTTTGTATAATAGTTTTTATTCTTTTATTTTATAATGATTCTTTTTATCTTTCAATGAATTTTTATGCTCAAACTTGCACAAATTATAATATTTATCTTATTTTAAATTGCTTTCTTTTATCAATTATGTTTTCTCTTATTAAACATTTAACTATTGAAATTTTTCTATTTATAAATTTATTTATATCAATAGGATTCTTTTTATATTATATGAAAAAAATTATTTATTATGATACACTTACAAATAAATTTTGTGGAATTTTTCATACTTTATATATTTGGACTGTTATTTTTTGTATTATTTTTAAATATGTAAATGTATCTGAAAAAGGTTTAATTTGGGGAATAACTTCAACATTAATTTCATTAACATTTTTAAATTTAAAAAATATATTCGATGAAAAATTATTCTTCAGTGAACCTTATTATAAAATATCAAATATAGATTATTTACTTTATTATATTAGAAAATTAATGTATATGATTAATTATGATTCTCAAGATAATGAATTAAAATCAATTTTAACAGCAATAATACAATTACATATAAATGAATGTCAAACTGATAATTGTATAATGTTAAAAAAAGATAAATTATATTTACCAAAAGAAGATCGATGGTCAGATAAAACTAAACCTTTTATTTTAGATGTAGTATTTTTGTCTTATTTCATAATAGATATAAATAATTATTATATAACAAATAATTTAGTTTCTCCTGAATTACTAATAAATTTATCACATTATTATTTAAATGTTATTGGTAATATTATTCAAAGCATTTATTATCTTCATAAAGTTAAAAAAATGAAATTAACAATTGAAGAAAAATTTTTTTATAAAAGATTAAAAATCACAATTTCTAAAAAGTTATTTGAAAAATTTAAATATGCTAACGAAGTATGTGAACATTTAGATGAATTAAATCCATCATATTATTATAAATATGAACATTATAAAGAACAATTTTATAATTCAATTTTTAAAGATTTAGAACTTTTAAAAACATTTTGGGAAAAATTTTCTTGCAGAGAAAATAAAAATATAATAGATTATAATGAAATATATCTTTTAACAGAAAAAATAATGTTATGTAAATTAGAAATAGAAAATTTATGGAAACAATTATTTTCTTTATATTCAGGAATAAATGAAGTATTTGACTTTTATATTGATTATGTAGAACAAATAAATGATGATTCTTTTTTAAAAATAAATTTAGATTCAATAAAAAGAAAAACAGAAAATTCAACAGATCATATTAATTTAAATTTTTATAATGTAATGTTTAATAAAGAAACAGGAATAGCAATTTGTAATGGAGATAATGGAAAAGAAGGTTTAATTGAAAAAGTAAATCATTCTTTTGAAAAAATATTTAAATTTACTTTTGATGAAATGAGAGGAATGAATATTTCTCTTTTAATGCCAAAAGTTTTTGAAAAAGATCATTATAAATTTATGAAAGAATATACTCAAATTGGAAAAAAATATTTATTAAATGCTAAAGGACATCATTCTTTTGCAAAAGATAAAAATAATTCTATTATATATATTAAAATTAATTTAAAAATTTTCCCAGTTTTAAATAAAAGTATTTATTTTATAGGTATGGTTATTCCTGAAAAAATAGATGATTTAATTTTTATTGATTCTAACTTTATTATTCAAGGGATGAGTAAAAAATTAACTGAAAAATTTCAAATAAATAATAAATATTTCTTTATGAATTATAATATTCCTTTTTATATGATATGTAAAAATTTCATTCATTTTTATAAAACATTCATGCAAGAAAATAATGAACAAAAAAATGAATCAATAGAATTTAATAAATCTTTTCAAGAAGAATCTGATATTGAATCAACAAATAATGAAAAGAAAAAAGATATTAATATAGAAATCAATGAAAATATTGAATTAGAATATGAAATCAAAATACCAAATTTTATATTAAAATTTGAGAAAATTTCCAAAATTGAAAATTTATATCAATATCATTTACAAAATGAATTAACATTAAAAAATACATGTACTGAAAATCCTATTGAAGATTCTTCAATTAATGTTTCTTTTGAAGAAAATTATCCTTTAATCAATTCAACATTAAATCCAATGAATATCAATTCAATAATAAAAAATAAATCAACTTTAAAAAATAATAATAAAAATAATGATACTCCCTATAATGAAACTCCTGAATTTATTGGAACAATAACATCAAAAAAAAATTATGGTGAAATAAACACTCATAGAATTTCTCAAATGCAAATGAACAATGAAGAATTAATGTTTATGAATAAATTAAAACTTTATAAAAGTTTATTTACTAATAATAATTTTATTAAATTAGAAGATTTGATTGATTCAGACACAAAAGATAATAGTATAACATATAAATTTAATTTCACTTTTAAAAAATATAATTATCATAATAATAAAGTATGTTATATTATAAGATGTGTTGATAATAAAAATGAATATGGAATAAAAAATTCTTCTTCTGAAAGTGAAGGATTAAATATAGGAAAAAAAATGATTGCTAATAAAAATAGATTAGATTGTTTAAAGAATTTATATAAAATAAGTGATAATGAAAAAAATTATATATTTGAGAATATTAATGAATTTGGTAGTTATTTTTATAATGATAGTCAATTTCAAAAAATGTTTAAAGTATATAGAGATTATATGAAAAAATTTTCTAGAATTCATGGAAAGAAAAAAAAAAATAATTCTGTTTTGGAAGATGAAAATTCTTCACAAACTTCTGCAACAAGTTATAATTCAGACTTATCTAAAATTAATAGAATTTTTGAAATGAAAGAAAATGTTTTAAGTACTAAAAAAAAAATATCAAATATATATAATTTAATTTTTATTATTATCTTATTTATTATAAGTTCTGCTCTTTTTTCTTTTGTTTTTTTTATTATTGTTCAAAAAATTCATTCTGGATTAAAATTAATTACTTTATTAAATAGTAAAATATATTATATTGATTTAAGAATAACAGTTGTGACTTCAACTTTAATTTCTATGAAGACATTATATAAATTTGAAAAAGAAAAAGAATATGAAAATTATACAATAAATACTTTTATTAAAAATAAAAATGACTATTTTGATAATTTAAAAGAAAAAGGAATTTATTGGACAACATCAATTTTAGAAATGTTAAATAATTTTGAAGGAAATTTAACAAATGCAGCAAAGAAATATAAAATAAATTTATGGGAAAAAATTCCTGAAGTTTATCCTATTTCTTTTTCTAAAAAAGATACTGAAACTTATATAAGAAGTTTAATGAATATTATTGTTATAAGTCATTCAATGTTTACTTCAGATATTTTTAATATCAATTATAATAAAACTATTGATATTAATCAAGAAATGGAATTATTATATATTAGTTTTCATATAATTGAAAATAATATTGATTTTGTTATTCCAACTGGATTAAAAAAAATTAGTGAAATCTTAGATTTATTTATTAAATTTAATAATGAAAAAATAGATAATGTTTACTATGCTATATTTCTTTTTCTTACTTTTGTTTTTCTTTTAGAAGTTTGTTTTCTTTTTATTTTAATAAAAACTAATAAATATATTGCATTTGGATTTACTAAAATTGAAAAAATTTCTCAAGAAAATATAGAAATGATGATTCAAAAAATAAAAAAATTTTCAGAGCATTATAAAAAAAGAAATGAAGTATTATTATCAATGAATGATCATTACCCAGAACATAATAATACATTAATTAATAATAGTCAAAGTCAAACTTTATCAACAAATAATCAATTTAAAAAAATAAACAGTGATTTTGGTTTAGACATTAAAAAAAACAAAAAATTAAATTTATTAAATTATAATTATATACATTTTCCTCTAATTTACATTATATGTATTTTAGTAAATTTAATATTATATTTTATTTGTAAAAACGCAATAAAAAGTAATGTTTCAATAATAAAAATTCAAACATATATTTTCGGAAGATTTTTATCAGTTTTTTGTTCAACAGTTTATATAAAATGTTTATTAGCTCAATGTAATATAAATAATACTTTAGAATGTGATAATTTTCTTCAAGATGATTTATCTTATACTTTATTTAATTCTTTAAATAAATTTCCAACAATTGAATATTTTTATAATGAATATTTTTTAAAAGATGCTTGTGCTGCTTTTAATGATAAAAAAACTGAAAAAGAAAAATATGAAAATTGCTTAAATAATTCTATGGTTAAATTACTTAATAATACTAATTCTCTTTTAGATTATGTTAAAGAAAAAGAAAATAATTTATTAGGAGAATATATTAATAATATTAAATTAGATTCTTCTTTTTCTTCTTTTCATATTTTTTCTTCTGAAACTTTTAGAAAAATGGAAGAAGCTTTATATAATTATGTTATTCCTGTAATTAAAAAATTTGATGGTGTTATTATTGATGCTTTTAATAGTTTTGTCAGAAATGAATATAATATTGCATTTATTGTCATTTCTATTTTTCTTTTTCTTGTTGTTTTATTTTTTTTTTATTTTATTTTATTTTTTATTAAAAATTTAGAATATTCTATTAAAGTTTCTAAAAATATTTTTAGAATTACTCCTAGTATTATTATTTCTTCAACTCAAGATTTGGAAAATTGGTTAGATAGAATTAATAATGAATCTTAATTTGGTAAAATATTTATTTATTTTTTATTGATTTTTAATTATAAAAAATAATAAAAACAATTATTTTGTTTATTTTTGATAAATAATTTTTTTTAAATTTTATTAAATTAATTTGATTGATTTTTATTTTCTTCATTATTGATTTCATTTTCCTTATCTTTATTATCATTTATATTATTTTCTTCTAAAATTTCTTCTTTTTGTTTCTTTTTTTTTTTAAGACAACAAGATTTTTCTTCTTTCTTTTGATCTTTTTCTAAATCAACAATGTTATCATTTTCAATGATATTATCTTTATTTTTAAAAAATTTATTGTAATAAGTGTTTATTAAACTAAAAAACAAATGATTAATATTTTCAGATTGAGTTGCAGTAGTTTCATATATAACTGCATTTTTACTATCACAAAATATTTTAGCTTCATCAAAAGGAATTTCTTCATTAACATAAAGATCATGTTTATTTGCAGCAACCGCAATTACACAAAGAGATAAATCTAAAGTAGATTCTATTTGTTCAAACCATTTAGTTTTTAAATTTTCAAAACTTTCCTTGTTTGTTATATCATATACTAAAATTACTATTTGAGAATTTTTCAAAAATATTTGATTTAATTGACTATATCTTTCTTGACCTGCAGTGTCCCATACTTCTATTGATAAATCTGTATTATCTATTGTTACTGTTTTTCGGGATTTCCCTTGTCCTATAGTAGAAATGAAATTATATGTAAATTCATTGTTTATGTATTGATTTATTATACTTGTTTTTCCTACTTCACTATCACCTATTAATATTATTTTAATTAATTTTTCATTTGACATTTTTTTTTAATTTTTTTATATCATTTTTAAATATGATATTTAATTTACTTCTTTACGCTTTTTTTTATCAATTTGTTTTTTCTACTCATGATTTACCTTTTTCTGATTATCAAAGTTTTAGATATTTTAATTTTTATGACCAAATTTATATTTTTACAAATAAAGGTATATTTAATTACTATAATAATGTTATTTCTTTTAATAATTCTTTTTCTTCAGATTTTTATACTTCAAAATACAGTCCAAATATTTTAAAGATTTCAAATACAATATATAGTTTAATTCCTATAAATTTAGATAAAATTATTATATTTTCAATTTTTCCTAATCCAAAAATTTTAATTTCTTATAGTTTAAACAATAATATTTTAAAAATAAAAGATGATAATATTTATTCAAGAATTAAATTAGGATTCTTAGATAATAATATATTATATTCCTCATATACAGATTCAGACCTTTATGGAAATCTTTTATTTATTAATTACAATCAACAAAGAATTAGAAATTATAATACATTATATAAACTAAATTCAAATTATCATTTACGTTGTGAATATATGAATATAGCTTTTGGATTAATATGTATTTATTCAAATGAAAAAAAAGAAATAATAGCTGAAATTTTTTCTGAATTTGGTAGGAAAGATAAAGTAGAAATTATATTAGATAATATAAATTATAATATATCATCAATAGATTTTAAACCTATATTAGATATTAATATAAAATCTCAATTAGAACTTAATGAAGGGAGTCTTGTTATAATCATTCAATCTTATAATAATGAAACAGAAGAAAATACAATTTATTTATATTCTTTTCAATTAAAATTAAAAGAAGGAAAAAGAGTTAATTTTATATTATCAAAAAATAAAAATATAAATATTAAAAAACATAAAATTGAATTAATTCAATCCTTAAATAATTCATATTCTTTTTTTTTATCAATCACAAATTCTTCATATTATATAATAATGGATGATTTAAATTATTATAGTTCACATAATTTAACGGAAGGATATGGTTTAACGTATATTCCAGATTATTTAAATTCAACAAGTTTAACTGAGCATTCAATTATATATTATACTTTAGAAAATAATATAATTTACAAAAAGTTATCTCATATAAAATGTAAAGATAAAAATCTCCAAATTTCAGCAAGTTCATGGGTAGGAACAAATTTTTTTATAAAAAATTTAATAGAATATAACTTTACTCTAAATAAATATGGTTGGAGTAAAGAAAAAACTTTACTTCAATCAAGATTTACCTATTTAAAATTATTATATAATTTCGGTAGTTTAATGTGTGTTTATAATAATGAATTAGGATATGAAATTTATGATGATATAATATCATCATCTTTTTCTAAAGATAAAAATTATGAAGATTGTTTTTTAAATTTCCAAAATTTTGGTGTAATTTTATTACAATATATAATAAATGATTATGAAAATGATAAATTTAGTTATCCTTGGAATATTTGTAATATTATTGGAAAAAAGAAAAATCCTTTTGAAAAAACATGTTCTAATTTTTATTATAATTTCCAAAAAGAAGACGGAAATTGTGTTGAAATATATGAAAATGAACTTTATGAAAAATATACTAACTCAGGTTTACTTTATATTGAAAAATATATTCCTATGAATATGGATGAATATTATAATAGTTATATTATTGATTTATATTTAAGAATTCCTCCATTTATTTATAATGATTTTCTAAATCATAATTTAACTTCTATTATTTTACATGGAGATGATTTTTCATTATATTATTATAATCCTGAAGAAGTATTAAATATTCAAAATCAAACTTTAATTGAATTAGATAATGATTGTTTTAATATATTAAAAAACAATTTAGTTGATGAAGAAGAGGCAAAAAAAAAAAATAAAAATTTATTTATTTGGCAAGTAGATTTTAATAATGGGAAAAATTTATTTAATACAACATATGTTATTTTAGATTATTTTGGAGAGCCTTTAGATTTAGTAAATTGTACTGAAAAAGTAATAATAGGATATTCTTTAATTCCTTTAAATATAGAAGATTATTTAGAAATGGGATATAGTATGTTGGATCATTATGATATTGATGTTTTTAATTCTTCTGATAAATTATATAATGATCCTTGTTTTAAATATGAAGAAATGACTTTAAAGAAAAAAAGAGAAAAATTTTATAAAACATATAATTTATGTGGAGAAAATTGTACTTTTAAAAATGTTAATTTTAAACAAAGTAAATCTTATTGTTCTTGTGATATTCAAGATAATAGAGAAGAATTTATTAAAAATATTACTTATGAAGATAATTCAGTTAATTATAAAAAAAGAAGAAAAAATGATGAAATTTATAATAATACTAATAATCAAGAATATTTAAATAATTCAGTTTTCCCTTCAAATACTAAATCTTCTGGTTTTACTTTATTCAAATGTTATAAAAATTTTTTCAAAAATGATATTATAACAAAAAATGCTGGTCTTTATATTCAATTAAGTTTATTGTTGGTTTATTTAATTTTTATGGTAAATTATTTTTTTAATACTTATTTTCATATTAAAGATAATATTAGAACATTAATGAATATTGTTATGACTTTAAAAAATAAAAAATATTCAAATATATTAAATAAAAGAAAGACTTTAGATCATAGTGTAAGTAATACGATAAAAACAATATTAACAGATTATTCTATTATATCAAAATTTAAAAATGTAAAATATGGAACAAAAAGTTCTCATTTATATAAAAAAGTTTGTAAAAAATATGCTTATTTAATTAAAACACATCATATTATTCTTAATTTAATTTTCAATCCAAATACTTTTATTCCATCAACTTTAAAATTTGCTTTCTTATTATCTATATTTCAAATAATAATTACTTTCAATGCATTATTTTATAATGAAAAATATATTGAAGAATTATTAGATAATAAAGAAACTTTAAATGTTAATTCTTTTAATTATGTAATCAAAAATCAAATTAAAAAGTCAATTTATGCTTATTTATTAAGTTATCCTTTTATTGTTTTATTTTTTTATTTATCACAGTCTTTTCTTAAATTTGAATATTTTGTTAAAAAATTAAAAAATTCACAAATTGAAATTTATCAGAAATTAAAAATTGCAAATTTAAAAGTTTTTATATTTTTCATCTTATCTTTTTTATTACATCTATTTGATTTATTTTATTGTTCAATTTTTTGTAATTTATATCCATCAACACAAGGAACTTTATTAATTGGATCATTATACACTGGAATATTACATATATTCACCCCTTTTATTACTAATCTTTTTTTAATACTTCTTTTCATTATTGGAAAAAAGTATAATTTAACTTATGTACGAGAATTTGTAAATTTTATGACTTAAATAAAATATATATTCAAGGTTTTTATAATATTATATGATATTATTTTCTAACATTAATAATTAAATTAATAATAGTTAATATAAATATTGATTTATTAACATTAATCACTAAATAATTATTTTTTTAATTTAATTTTTCCATCAATATACTAAATAATCTTATTTATTAATATCCTACCCATACATTTATCTTTTTTAATAATTATCTTTTAATGTTTTTAGAGTCTAATCATATTTATATATATATTAATTCCTAATTTATAAAACATATATTTTTCAATATTTCCAAACAATTTATTTTATTAAAATATATTTATAAATCAAAAAAAAAATAAATCTATAATAATTTTTTCTATCAAATTTATTTCTTTAATTATTTTTAAAATATAATAATTAAATGTTAAAAACTCGAAATTGTATAAATAAAGAGAATAATCTTTCCAAAAATAAAGTATTATTTAATGAAGAAAATATGAATAAATGTAGATATATAAATAATAATGATAAAAATATTTATAAACACAATTATAGTTATTATCCGGAGAAAGAAATTCTTACAAAAAATATTTCAGAAATAAATGAAGACAATATTATAATAAAAATTTTAGAAGAAAAAAACAATGAAGATTCATTGTCTCAAATATCAAAATTATTTAATAAAAAAGATTTAAATTTTTCTAAAATACATGATAAAACATTATATAATGAAAATAATTTTCTTTATAATACAATAATAAAAAATAATTCAAAGCGTATAAAAGACATTTCTTATAAATTAAGTTCAATGAAAAATCCAGATGAAATTTCAACAAAAGAAACTAAAAGTATTATATTAACTAATGAAAATAAAAAAAGAAAAAAAAATGAAAATAATGATGAAGTGAAATTTTCTTGTTGTGGTTTTTCAATAAAATAAATTAATTATTGTTAAAGGTATAATAAGATTAATTTTTTCTTATGAAATTTGTTAATATAAAAAATATATATGTATTGATTTAAATAAGATTTTTTTCATAATTTTGAAAAATAAATATTTTAATTTTTAAAAAGAATTTAACAATAAATATTACAATATATTTATTTATAATTTCATTTTTTTTTTTTATTTACTTGCATTGAATACACTTTTACATTTATTAGATGAATTTTCTCTACTTGAAAAAACATTTCTTTCATGTTTTTTACTATTATTTTTCTTAGAAATACTTTTTTTAGTTAAATGTTTATAATTAATTTCTTTCTTATTTCTTTGATGACTTGTAGTAAATCCAGAAGGAATTAAATGTTCAAAATGATATAAATCATTATTAATTTTATTTTTATTTGAATTTAATATATCTTTTATTCTATGAGGGTTTATTTCTTTTATTTTATTTAATAATTTTTCCATTTCTTTATTTATTATATTTTTTCTGTCGTTATTTTTTGATTTTTTTTTTTTTATATTATTCTTATTTTTATTAAAAGAAATATTTGAATTTGTTCCAGTATTGATATTAATATGAATATTATTTAAATTAACATTAACATTTAAATTAACTGATTTTTTATCAGGATAATTTAATATATTATCTTTATGATTATTATTATTATTTTCTAAAAATTGAATTTTATTTAATAAAGTATCTAAACTTTTATTAACTTTAATTCTTTTAACTTTGCTTTTAGTTTTATTATCTTTTTTTAAATTATTAGAAATATAATTTGTAATAACTGATTTATTTGCAATACTATTTTGATGATGACTTCTTACAGAAAAAATATTACTTGCACTTTTAATTTCTAATGAATCTTTCATATTTTTTTTTCCTTTTTTTTTAATAGATCTACTTCTTGAATTATGAGAATTAATACAATTTAAATAAGTTAATATTAAATTTGAACTTACTCCTCTATCAATGTTATTTCTATTATAATTTGAAGAAAAAGATTTGGTTTGAATTTTTTTATAATTTTTTTTTTCTAAATTTGTTTTTGATTGATTAATATTACTTTTACTATTACTTTTTTTTAAAGAAGAATTTTTATTTTTCATATAACTTGTTAAATTTGAATTTAATAAAGAAGAATTTTTATATATGTTATATAAAGGTTTATATTTTTTAAATTGAATTAAATTTGATTTTGAAGAAAAATTTGGTGAATTTGAATTTCCTGAACTTAATATTCTTTCTCTTTCAGAAGTTATTTTACTCTTTTTATACAAATTAAATAATCCAATTTTCTCTTTTCTAATAAAATTCATTTTTAAACTTTTTTTTTTTTCTGATGAATTTTTCTTACTATTATTCTTTTTTTTTTTTGATTTTTCTTCTTCTTTTTTTTTTTCTTTATTTTGTTGTGTGGTTAAATTACTTAATATATCTAATAATATATCATTTTGAGTTTTAATTGTAAAAAATTCTTCATCTTTATTAATTTCATTATCTTTAATTGTATTTATTTCATTAATATTTGTATTTAAATCTAAAGTATTTTGAATAATTGTACTTTCTAATAATTTTCTTGTTTTTTGATCAAATATAATCATTCCTTTATCTTCTTTTTTTTTTTTATAAAATTATTATTATTTTTATTTTCATATGTTTCTTTATAAAAAATTTCTGCTTTATTATCAAAATAATTTTGAATGATATTATTATAATAAAAATTTTTAAAGAAAGGTCTACAAAAAAAACTTAAATAATGATAATAATAAAGTGATATTTGAGGTAATTTTGCTTTTAATTCATCAATAAAATAAATTTTTCTTAAAAATTCATCTATATAATCATATATTAAATAATCTTTGAAAAGTGAAGAAAAATGACACTTTTTATTCTTTAATAATGAATAAATATATTGTTTATTTAATTCTGTTTTTGAATCTCCATATTTTGAAAATAAAATTTGTTTAATTAATAATGGACTTTTGATTTTCTCTTTAAACATTTTTAATTTAATTTAAATTAGAAATAAAAAAATAAATTATAATATATTCTTTTAACTTATAATCAATAAAAAATGATTTTCTACTCAACCACAAAAATAGAATCAAATAACTTAATTAAATTTTGATTATTTTGTAATAAATTTTTAGTTTGAATAACAACATTATCTTCATTAATATATCCATCTTTAAATTTTTGAAAAATATTAACAATATATTCAAAATTTTTAGGAGTTAAATAAATTTTACATTGATTTAAAAAATTAGTAATATTTTCAGTTTGTTTTGAATTCTCAGAATAATTACCTTCTTTAATATTTGAATATAATAAAAATTCTTTTCCAAAAACTTTTTTATTTGAATTTTGAAATCTTTCATTATTAT
>JAEEGL017027925.1_pt1 | contig 12754 bp, 15 predicted proteins | sample 9134231 | NCBI WGS metagenome assembly JAEEGL01 (sample SAMN16246548, study PRJNA631951) | gut metagenome | biome: gut microbiome; feature: rumen; material: fiber-attached | host: Bos | place: Iran: Karaj | collected 2018-10 | reverse complement strand
TCGGTGGCGACGAAGAGTTCTTCGGCCTCCTGGGGGCACCCCGAAGGGGAACCGAACACCTTATTATCAAAATTAAATGCAGTGAGGAAGGTCTTTTCTCTACCTTCTCCCCAGGAGCATTCTTCGGCGCCGCAGCGTGGGTGGGCAAACTGCGCGGAGGAACTAAAAGAACTCCGTGCGCTGGCCTTGACACGCGGGGTGTGCCGACGGCATAGCCGGCGGTGCAGACCCGCAGCATCAACAGCAGAGGACGGCCCCAGCGGGAGCCTTTCTTTTTGCCATTCATTATAAAACACTATTCCCATTCCTATTTGATAACGCCATTTTTATAAATCCACTATTCCTATTTTAAAACGCCATTTTTCAATACTCAATTTAAATTCCTTATTAATAACGCCATTTTTGAATAAATATTGCCCGGAGGGCTACCTTTTTGTTTCAAAGAACATTGAGAATAAAAGGGGATTATAATGGCAACTCTACAAGTTCGAATAGTCCATCCGTCTTCTGTGCCATTTTCGAGAATTTCACATGCTCAAGCTGATTGTCTTTGTTGCAAAACTCTTTATATTTATTTATGGTATCATCACTTGCCTTACATCCAAAAATAATCTTCTGAAGTGATTTTGAATTGAATTTAAATGCTTGGCTGTTGCCATTGTGTAAGATGTCACTATCCGTTTTCACAATTCTAACCTCTTCCTCATAGCTCCACTCGTTTCTTGATTTGGGTTGTATAATTTTCTCTACGAGTTTGTCTTTTTCATTAAAATGATCATAGACTGGCATTCTTTCCACATAATTAACGGGAAAAGTTGTTGTAAAGAAATCGGGGTCTTCATAAATGTCGAACTGTAAACAGATCCCTTTATGGCAGTCAGCGTAGTTTGACCACATTAGGATACTTTTTTCATTTTTACTAAAGCAACAAATGCCAAGACTATTCATCACAGAGGCAACATCTTTCTTAAGCATTTCAGGAGTAAAGCGTTCTATTCCTTTTCGGTAGACTTCTAATTTCTGTTGAGACGAAGTATTTCGTCGTGCCAGATTATCAAGGCCTTCTTTATCTATGTATTGAATATTTGCCCAACAATCGAATGGGTCATTAAATTCGTTGGGGTGTGCAAACCAAAGTGTGTGATTATTAAATATCTTCTCTGTTTTTTCATTGATGGCTCTGTACTTATAAATACACTGATTTGTTTTGCCCTTAGCCACCATTTGTTTTAGGGCCATCAGTTTTGTTTCTTTTGTAATAGTCATTTCAGATTATTTTTAATTTTTATTATCTATTATAAATATACTATTAAAATTGCAAAATTACAATTTTTTTATTTTTTGTGGTTACATTTTTATGCGACGAAGGAGTTTGATGAAGGGGATGAGGAGGAGTCCGAGGAGGAAGGAGATAAGGAGGGGCCTAATGGGCGACTTGTGGTTGATGGGTTTAATGGGCGAAATGGGGGTTGTAGTGGTGGATTCCTTGGCGGTGGATTGGGTTTCGGTTTGGGTGAGGTTGTGGGTATGGTCGGCGGTGCGGTCGCGAGAGGTTATTTTCTCGCGGTCGCGGGTGGTAGTGAGGCGTGTGGTGTCACCGGTCTCGTTGGTTTGGATTGTGATGGTCGTGGTTTCACGGATGGTGTCGTGGAGGGTGAGGGTGACGGTTTCAATCACGGTGTCGTGGACGGCTTCATTGTGGGTCTGCTGCATGACGGTCCTGCTGCTTCTGCAACTCACTGTAGACAGGGCAAGCGTCGCTATGAGGGCAGTCGTTAATCTTCTGTATTGCATTTCTCAGATGGGTTATCTCGGTTCGTAAATCCCTGACTTCGTGCCGCAGGGAATCGGCGATGTTTTCCTTGAACTCGTCGACATACATCTTCGACAGGCTCATGTCCTTCTGTCGGTTGTCGGCCTTCAGGCTTTCGATCTCCTGACGATGGCGGTGGCGGTCGAACAACCAGCCGCCACCGGCGACAAGGGTTAATGTTGACAGGATGATGTTCCAAAGGTTATTCATAAATTGAAAAATGAGGTTAGAGATTGTTGTCTTTGCGCCATTGCTGGACGTCGAAGCAAGGGCAGGCGCGGTTGGCGTATTCGTTGTGTCCGTGGATGGCGGTGATGGGATACTCTTCCATCAGGTCCTGGACGAGCTGGAGTAGAACAAGACGCTGCGCCTCGGTTCTGGTGTCGGCGGCGTGGCCGTCGGCATCAAGGCCACCGACATAGGCGACGCCGATGCTTTGGACGTTGTGACCGGGGCAATGGGCGCCGACTTGCTCGATGGGGCGACCTGAATGGACGCTGCCGTCGGGATATATGACATAGTGATAGCCAATGTCGTGCCAACCAAGGCTTTTATGGTAGCGGCGGATGCTCTCTACTGTGCAGTAGGCATTGGGGTGGGTGGCGGTGCAATGGATGATGATTTCGGTGATGGTTCGCATTTTTTGATGGGTTTAGTGGGGTTAATAGGCTTAATGGGCGAAAGAAATGGGAGCAAGCCGACTGCCCGCGGTGCGGTCGGCTTGCTGGGGTTGGTGTTTAGGCGGCAGCAAGATAGAGGATGTTGACGGTGTCACCTTTGGCATAATGGGAGGGGTCTTTGAAGGTAATCTTGCCTTCGGCGACGGTGTAGTCGGTGGGCGGCTGCATCAGGCCGTTGACGAAGACTCCCACGGCACTTTCGCCATAGGGCGATTTGGTGAGGGTGATTTCGGGGGTGAAGTCCACGCTGTCAATGGTGAGGATAGGAGGATTGGGGAAGGCAATGTTTTTCTCCGTGGCCACGACTTTGCCGCTGGAGAGGGCGAGGCTGACGATGGCCTTGGTGGTGGTGCCTGTGCCAGCGGTGTTGGTGGTGTTGACACCAGTGACAGGGAGGGCAGTCTTGGCGACCTTGATGGCGGTGCCTTCTTTGGTGACGGCAGATACATACTTGCCTGTTTCTGCACTGCCACCGGTGACAGACTGGAGTGCGCCTCCTATGGCATTGTTGACAGCATTGTCGATTTTCTCACTTGTTGCGGCTGCGGTGGCCAGCTGGTCGGTCAAGGATGACCAATCATCGGATGCGGAGGGCGACACTACGCCGTCGAGTTGTTTTACTTTTAACTTTTGCATGATCTTTTATTTTTAATGGGTCTAGTGGGTTTGATGGGTTTAATGGGTTAATGGGATGGCTTTGAGGATGATTTCGTCGTCGCTCTCAATGCCGGGGATTTCGATGCCGTCGGCCTTGGTTCCGTCGGACAACTCCTTGTAGTCCTTGCCGAGGGTATAGCGGAGGCCGTTGACAAAGACCTCGGAAGTGTTGGCGACGAAGGACTGGCGGCTGATGAAGAGGCCGGACATGAAATCGATACTCGCGGCCTTGATGATTTGTGGCGACAAGTCGGAAAGGCGGACTTGCGCGGCATTGCCGTCGGCGTCGTAGCCAAGGGTTTTAAGCTTGGGGATGGACGCAGGGTCGGCGGTCGGGAGGGATGTGATTTCTAAATCTTCCACGTTGCAAATTGAAAATTGAATTTTATTGGGCTGTGAGGGTTAGTCGTCGGCTGTGGAGGGCGAGGGGTCGCCCTCCGAGGAGCAGTCGGATGACCTGACGGGGCAGTCAGGGTGTGGTGGTATTGTTGAGTTCGGGCTGGAGATAGACAGCGGCGGAGTTGATGCCACCATAGCTGTTGACAGAGGCGATAATGGCCGAGTTGCTTTGGTAGGAGGCAAGGGCTGAGTTCTCGACATAGAAGAACTGTGTGCTGACTTTCAACGTGCCATCGACACCCTCACGGCTGTGTACCCAGACAGCGGCACCGTTGGTTATCTCCTCCGAAGTGGCGAGGCAGTTGTCAGCGACGGAGAAGCCAATCTTTTCCACGATATTCCACAGAGGCGTGTCGTCGGCAGTGTTGAGCACCACCTTATAGCCTTTGATAGAGGCACGAGGGGTGCGGGTCACAGTATCGACAGACTGCTTACCATGGAAGAAAGTGAGCTGATTGCCCTCGAGAAACGATGTGTTGTTGTCGATGACGGCCTGCGAGAACTGCGCCACGGTGGTTGTTGCGGTGATGGAGAGAGAACCGAGGGTCACGCTGCTGACCAACTTGTTATTGCTGTTTTTTGCCATGCTGATGCTGGGCAAAGAACCACGCGTAATTTGATAGGGTGCGAGGATGGCCCCGCCGTTGAGCTTCATCCGCTTGGTGATATAGACCTTGACGACACCGAGGTTGGCCTGGATGAAGGCATTGTAGACCGACATATGCGTGGGTAGCTCCTCAAAGCCACGGTGCAACATAGAGTCGAACTGCTTGTAGATGGCACCGAGGTTGGCCCACTGGGTGCGGATGTTCATCTGGCTTTGCGTGCGCAGAGGTGTGATGGGCTTGACGGGGGCTTCGCTGACGACAGTGCCCACCTTGGTCTGACGGTAGATATACTCACCTACCTTGCCACGAATCTTAGTGTTGATTCCGAAAACTTTTGCCATTGTGTTGTTCCTTTCGTTGTTAAAGGTTATACATTCTGTTGATTCGTCTTTTCAGCTTGTTCCACATGTGCACCTGTGGTTTGGCTTCGAAAGACGCGGCAAAAGTACGAAGGCGACAAAAAACGGCTTCGGGGATTGAGGGGATGCGTCGCGATAAAAGGGGATAAGGGAGGATAATGGGGGATGCGAGGTGGAATTTGGTGGGTTGGGGAAGGGGGAAAAGGAGGGTGTTCACCCTGATTTTAGTGAAAATTGGGGTGGATGGAGCAATAAAAAGCCACGACAAGCGTGAGGGCTTGCCGTGGCTATAACTTATTAAAGGTTACTCAATCTTTCTTCTCGGATGGTATTACTTCCCAGTGGCCGCTGTAACCGCTACCAACATAATGAACTCTATCTGACATTTGTTTAAGATGCCTTGCAATAGTCCTACGACCTACATTAAGCGACACTGCTAATTCAGCCATGGTAATATTGGGATTATCTTTTATTTTACCATAAATTTTATCTGAAAGTTCTTGAGTGCCATCTTGAGTGCCACCTTGAGTGCCACCTTGAGTGCCACCTTGATGCATTTGATTATCTGTATCTTTAACCCTTTGAGTGCCTTGAGTATCATCTTGAGGGACAACCTTCCTGATAGTAGCACGAAGCATGAAGTCGTATTGTTTGAACTCCGGGGCGGGTTGTCCGACTTCAGCCATTTCTCTATAGATACGGTCTATCCCTTCGCCGAACTCGCGGACATACTCATATTCATGAAGCATCTGTGCAATCTTGGGGTTACGAGAGAAGTGAGTGGTACGCAGGTTGCCAATCCTCACCATGCCGGGAAGTATGCCTGGACTCTCGACAGTGAGACGGTCGGAGAAAATCTTGACCTGTATGTCGGTTCCGAAGATGGAATAGTCGCGGTGGGCGATGGCATTAACAATAAGCTCAGTCCAACAGAACTCGGGATAGTCGGGGACGGTACGGAAAACGGCACCGTCGCCTAAAAAAGTATGTTCGCGGATTTGGGTTTTTACGAAAGCGAGTGTGTCGCGCGTCATATCGATGATACGTCCTTCAAACATCTCATCCTTCACCACATTCATTTGTGCGCCAGTCAGCTCTTGTGTTCCATCATAGCAAACGACGCGCACACGCGCTCTCGGAAACCATCGTTGGGGTGCTATGCCAAACAAAAGGATGGCGGCGCCACTAACATATTCCCTACCGTCTTTCTCGGTGATAAAGTTTTTGTTGGAACGCAGGTAGGTCAGAGCGTCACGACCGTAGCCGATTCTCGTGCAGTATTCCTCGACACATTTCAGGTTGAGGTCTTCTATTCCTGCTTTGGCGACAGGCTCGTCCTCAAAATAGCACACACCCTTTGCGAACATCAGTTGCATACGCTCCTCAAATCCCAGCTTGTGCGATTTGTCGCCGACACGTATAAAGGCTTCGTCAGCAGAGGTGGCATGAAGTCGGTTGCTCTGTTCTACATTGAGAAGCAGAACATGGTCGGCATCTCCGTTGTTGTTTATGCAATTGATATATTCCGGGTGTACATTGATTCTCGGAACACAATAATCCATCGGGACGCGCAAGAGGTCATTGACATTTTCAATATAACGGTCGATACCCGTTATCGTACCGTCATCCTCAATGCCAATAGCCACACGCCCACCGTCGGCATTGGCCATTGCCACAAGAACAACGGCCAGTCCTTTAGGGTCAATGCGGGCACTCTTTCTATCGAAAGTTTGGCCTTCCGTTGCTGATGTCAAAGTTTGAATATCGCATTCTTTAGTCATTTAACAAATCTTGCTATTAAAAACAATCAATTCTAATAGGACGATAATAAATTAACAAGTACAATAAAATAACATTCTACCAAATCTTTACTAACTGTTTGTTGATTTCGGCATTTGGCGTATATTGGTATAACTGATTCTTGTCATAACCAGCTTGTTTTAATCGTTTCACCACTGTTTTTCTCATTTTTTTGCATTTATCCCAATCTTCCAACAGAAATAGTGGTTCCATGTATTGCGAAATATGTGACCATTCCTCATATCTGAGACTCCCGTTTGTTTGAAGGATATACAGGGGAAAAAAAGAAATACGCATCAACTCAAGTGCAGTCTGATCGGTTGGCCAATTAAACGACAGCGAAAACATGAATGCATATACTTCTGCTCGCAGATTATGAAACTGCAACCCAACAAATGGTTGCCACACTTTTGCACCACGAGAAATAACCAAATTAGAATGAACGTCAACAGCTTTCACGATAGCATTTGCCACATTGTCCGTAATAGTGTTTGCGTTTCCCAACCAAGTCAGTATTGCTGAAACCTGTTTGCGTAATTGCATTCCAAGTTCAAAACCAACATAATGGTCATTGTCGCCATTTACATAGTTCAACAATATTGATGTTGCATTTTTACTATTGATAAAGACTGATGATGCCAAAGAACCTCGAATCTCAATACCTTCGCCAAGCAATTTCGTAAACAAGTCATCCCAATTTGTAAAGACTCCCTGTGAACGAATATCCATTATTATTGGGAGAACTAATTCGACATCATTCCTTTTAAGTTCAGGCCACTTTATCTTATTCAGAATCGACGGATTCAATAAGGAAATAGCATTGAATATATGGTTATCACTGGCTATAATCTGAGAGACTTCATCTTCTGTCAGAATATCAGCACTGTTTTTCAACAAGGCTTTACCCCAAGTATTAACATTTCCCGCTTTGGCAATTTCATTTAATAACGTAGTAAATTGAGAACGGTTTGCCATCAAAAAGTCATTGAATCGTTCATTAATTCTTGTATCTTCTATATCAAATACTCCATCTAAAAATAACGTGGAAAAGAAATAGAAGAATGTTTCATCCTGGCAATACCGACTACTAAAGGATTTATTTGTACATAGTTTTTTTATCACCTTCCCGTCGTTGACATTGGGGAAACTCGTAGCTATAAGTTCCAGGACTTCACGATAACGCTCCTCAGGAGTTCTATTTGTCTGGAAAAAATCTTCCAAGGTAAACAACACATTGACTATTGCCTCATAATTAGCGCCATTGTCTTGTATATCCTCAGCAAACATTCTTATCAGTTGTCCGTTGTTAACATCACCGCGCATGATACCGAAGACAATATACTTCACCCATTGTGGTTGTGCTTCCAAAGAAATGAACGAACCACCTTCAACATTACCCGTCAAGAATTGACAACTAAGTGGTTGACCGTTCATTTTTCGTACATACGCACTACCTGAGCACCATGACACTCTTTGCGAAATGGTCGCAGGCAATACATTCATCAGTGATAATAAAACCAATTCTGGATGTGTTTCTACTCCCGCTTTATAGTATATTGGCCCTGCATTTTGCACTAAAGAGGTTAATATATTACCTACTCTCTCACTATCAGCCCCTAATTTCTGATAAGAATCTGGCAAGACATTCCTATTCAAATAATCAATGGGATGGGAATAGTACTCAAAACCATCCTCCATTGACGGTCTCTTAAAATAGTCTATAATCCTCCTAAAGTCATCTATATGATTCAATTCGCTCATAGGAATCAGAAGCGATTGCGTCCATACACAGCCCGGCCGTTTCATCTCACCCGCATACCATGTCTTTGCAATTACATAGAAACCACTATTCTTCAAAGGATAAGCAGTCACATAGGAAGAATCTCCATTGTCGCCATCCACATACTCACTCCAGTCGCTCATGGTTGCCACAAGTTCCATCTCCCGAGTGTCTTTCAACAGCACGGAAGCGGCAAGCATGCGATGTCCGTTGTCATAGCCATGTAGAATCTGCTCAATTCTCATCTCACTCCAATATTAGGAAATCCAATGGTTCAGTAATATCGTATGATATTCTGTCTCTATAAACAAATGCTCTTTCTTTACGAGTCGCTTTTTCCGCCAATTCATCACTGCTTTTTTCATCCAATTCTGAATAGTCAGCCCCTTGTGCACTGATGCCATAGTAACGATATTTTGTAAAATGAGCACTCACAAAATTATAAATGCAAGGATGGTTTGCTTTCACCCATTCTTCTACATTCTGGCCATCAGAGTAATCTGTGCTGTCCCAAGATGAAAAACAAAGTGCTATGGGACAATTACCCATCTTACTGTAAAGATATTTTAGCAGTAAAATATTTTGTATCACTGGATCAATGTCATTGGGCAACAACACCGCTTTTTCCAGTTCCACCTTTGGCTTTGTAGTATCGGATATTTGTTCCTGAAAAAATTCTGGCGAGTAGTTGCCAAGATTAAGCATAAATAAAATTCCTTGAGATTTCTCACACCATGCTACAACATCTGAAGATACTGAATTACCCAATATCTGCTGGAATATCTCACCCTTAAAGTCTGGCAATGAAAGGTATATCTTCTTTCCTGTGCTTTGTTTTTTCATCGGAAGCACTATTTCCATCGGTTCGGCAAATGTTGTACGTCTTACTTTCTCCAGTACAGTCCAGTTATCACTCATCCCATCCACATAAGATGAATCAGAAGGCCTTTCGTCGCACGAAAGCAAATGGCCCGATTTGCCGTCCTTCTCAACTGCCCACAGTGCGGCTATATAAGTTGATTTTCCAGCTGCTGGGAGTCCTGCCAATAGTATGCTTGTACTTTCCATATTCTTATTATTGCTTGTCAACTTCCATTTTAACCCAGTCCAACTCCTTTGCTGCCTCAATAGGTGGCAAAGGGCATATAATCTTTTTAAACACCTGATTCAACGCTATGTGATTCAAATCTATTGAATTCACTTCATAGATTTGTTCTGGAGCTTTCCCTATTTTTTCGATAAAAACGGAACTTAGTTTTTTCTTCCTGTCGGCCAGTTTCTTGCTGCGTTCGTCAGAATCAACCTTATCAATCTTTGTAAACACCATAATGTATGAAGACGATGCAGTTATCTTATGTTGTGCTTTAAGCCTCGTTAAAAGCCCTTCATATTTCTCGGCTATCAAGTTATGATCAGCCAACTTCTGGGCGTCAAATTCCGCATCCACAAAAAACACTATCAAATCGGCATTTTCTAACACACAGTCTTCTTTTGCCTCATTATCGGAGGATGAATATTTTAAATATGTCTCACCCGCCTTGTCGGAAAGAATCACTTGGTGGAATTTCCCTTTCTCAGAGCGCAATACTAAATTGAGAATGTCATTTTCGCCCAACACATTGCGCTTTGTATCCGAAGTATCCTCATCATTAGTCCGCCTAAGAAACACTCTACGCTCAAAGCCAACATAGGTATCCGAATCCACGAATGAGTACCCGCCATAATTGAGGTTTTGTATCAAAAGTTCGTACAATGCCCCAATAAAGGTTGATTTGCCATAGTTGGCAAAGCCGACTAGAGCCACTAGTTTGGGTCGATCACTGTCAATAAAGTCGTTTAATTCACCTTGACTTTTTGCGTCACAGAATAGCAACTGTCCGCTGTCACTGGCATTCGCATTGGATCCAATTTCAGAGGTTTGGTTCGAACCTGTTATTTTATTGATAATATCGTCAACTTGTTCTCCCATATTCTTAATCATTAAAAGTTTCTAACAACAACTCATAATAAGTGTAAACGCCAAACTCCAAAACCGTAAACATTTTACTATCAATTGCTATTGGCCGATTATTGTGAACTCTTGCCAAAAGCACGGATGATTCTTCATCTGGAACATAAAGTTGATCAATTTGCACTTCGTCCAACACCTCTGTTACTATATTGCTTAGCATTTTCTTTCTTTTGTAATTCTCACCCAATACTTCAACAAGTTTATTCACTGGACTTAATGATAAATATTTCCAATTCCATTCCTTTACCATCTTACAAACCAACACATATACTTGTGAAAAAGGACTGGTAAGCTGTTTAAATGCAGATGTTTTAATATACCCACTGACACGTCCATAATAACCTGCCATACAAAGACTTCTTACTTGGTTATATACAGTCTGTTGCGTAATATCCAATCCTGTATCGTTCCAGTTATCACTTGGTACAACAGCATCTAAAAGTTGTGAATAATTGATTGAACTCTTAACCATAGCAGCTGCATACGTCTCATAGTATGAATACATCTCTACTATCCAGTTTTGACACAACAATCCATTCCAGTCGCCTTTTCGTAATACTGCATAGTTTTTGACTATCAGTGAGAATTGCATTTTTGCATTCTCTTCTGTTTCATCCGACTGTAGAGCTAACAGAATCACATATATTTCAAGAATCCTTGAAACAATGGCAGGCAGTTTTATTTCGTCACCATACAGTTCTATATACTTCACCCTAAACGCCTCTGTGAACGAATGGCTAACATTGTTTTGCATAAAAGAGCTGATATAGTCCGACACAGAAACTGCATCGAGGTCAACAACCATTGAATTGGCCACTTCATGTAACTGGGTGATCAGTTCGTCATCCAACGAGATAAACAAATGCTTATCAATTGCTTGTTTGAGTTGTTTACTTCCCATATCTCTTCAAAATATCATTTAATTCCTTAATTTTTCCATCATCTTCAACATGCTTCAAAAATGTCAAATACTTGTTGCGGTTTGGACTAATAGATTCAAATGCATCTCCATACATCTCTTTGATAATTTTCGCTTCATTACCGCTACGCAAAAATGCACGTTTAACGACATGAGGATACACCGCCTCAGTTTCTTTGTCATGGCCATCAGGAGCTGATTCGCCCTTCCTAATTCTTTCCATAGTCTTTTTCCAAGAATCATTTTCTGGGAGTAATACTTTCATTGCGTCTTTTCCTGCTTTGGTCTCTTCTTCATATTCATCAAACTTTACTCCATCCCATTTACGGCTGAAAACGTCAACTTTTAGACATGGTTTACCTTCTTCATCCTCAATCTCAAGTTCAATGATATTATAAACAGGAAAATACTCATTATCTTCATCCATCACATCAGCCTCAGGAGGCTGTAATGCACCTGAATAAATCTTCACTACATTATTGCATAATGATGACTGTTTATGCATGTGACCATAAAACTGCAATTGAAAGCGACTGTCTATGTCTTTTTCTATCTTATCACCATCTATGATTTCACTCATAGGATGATGTAACATCAAGATATGTATTTCATTCTCTTTTGTCGTCACATTATACGCTTGCGTGGGCAACATTTGCAGATGCTGTTTACCTGCTATCAAACTTTTGCTTTCACCATCATCTTTGTCGGAGAGTAGTGATGTGTTACTACCATGTAAGGTAACTGGGATGCCTTTCAGACGACCTATCAGCTCAGACCAAAACATATTATCTCCAGACTCAAACTTTGGGACACCCCCTGTTTCTTGATCCGACTCAGGGAAGACAACAGACTTTCTAGCAATATCGCTTATACTCGTATAATCTGCTGCCATCTTATAGTATTGTTTAAACGGTGCATACAAAATACCCACAGACATTGGTTCATTTACCTTTGAACTCAATAACTGTTTGAGGGCATTTTTTTTCAGCAAAGATTCTCTAAGCAAAAAACGTGTACGGGTATAGACATCTCTCTTTTTATCATGGTTCCCTGGAACCATAAAAACATTACCTCCATTCTCACCACTATATTCTATGCTTGTACATATATCATCAATAAAACTTCTTGCTTCTTTATATTGAGCTTCTGTGCCCGCATATGCAATATCACCGCAAATAAGCACATAATCAATATTACCTTTCTCCTTATAGCATTTAGCAATGTCTTCAAGGAACTTGCTCTTCATCTGCGCATAATCATCATCACATCCCGCCTGATTTGAGAAGTGAATATCAGAAATTTGAAGAAATCTCATCATAATATTTGCATCTAATGCTAAATAAACGTTTTTCTTTCATTTTTATTGTTTATTATAATAAAAAATGTTTAGACTTAATGTATATGATTTATAGTGATTGTGTCAGAGTAAAAGAAATGTAATATCAAACCGAGGGCGAGATGGTTAATCTCGCCCTTGGTTGTGTTAGGAGGTTACTGTTTGTTTACGGTTCGCCGAGGAAGGAGAAGATGATTTGGAGTTGTTTGGGGGAGAGGAGTTTGCGTTTGGGGGAGTAGGCGGTTCTGGAGAGTTCGGCCATCAATGGCTCATTGGTGTGGATTTCACGGGCGAGGAGTTTTCCTGCGCTCTCCTTGCTGCGGTCGGGGAAGTAGGCCTGTGCAAGGTCTTGCTTGAACATAAATTGAGACATAAAATAAAGGATTAAGTTA
>JAEEGL014179708.1_pt1 | contig 12754 bp, 13 predicted proteins | sample 9134231 | NCBI WGS metagenome assembly JAEEGL01 (sample SAMN16246548, study PRJNA631951) | gut metagenome | biome: gut microbiome; feature: rumen; material: fiber-attached | host: Bos | place: Iran: Karaj | collected 2018-10 | reverse complement strand
GGGAACAAGCTTCGTGGGCCTGTCCCAGCAGGATATAACTCTCATGATGAACCACATCAACAACTATCCAAGAGCTTCTTTAAACAACTGTACGCCATTCGCACTGGCGGAAATGTTAGTTGATAAGAAGCTCCTGGAAGTACTTGGGTATCACAAAATCTTGCCGGACGATGTGATACTTAAGCCGTCATTGATAAAAAAATAAATCAATAGAATTATAACAGAAATCAATCTGCAGGACTAAGTGCATAATATTTAGTTAGTGGCGAGAAGTGACCGCTTAGTTTTGCAAAAAATTGGTCAGTTCTCTGTTTGCTTCGCCTATAAGAATGAAAAACCGCATAAAACCTAGCTTTTCAGAATTAAATAATGCCAGATTTTATGCGGTTACGTTTGCATTTCAATTACAAATTAAAAGTGTGCACTAGCCTTTGCTAGTAACGAGCGACTAACGGCTTGTATTAAAACTATCCATATATCTAATCAATAACCAAAAGCCAATGCTCCACCATCTACCGCAAAATCCTGCCCTGTTATATATGCTGAATCAGGTCCTACCAAAAATCTTGCCATTGCTCCCAGATCTCTTGTATCTCCATAACAATGAAGTGGCATGCGTGCTAAAATCTTTTTTTCTCTTTCAGGATCAAGAACTTCTTTCAATAATTCACTTTTAAACCATCCTGGAGCAATTGAATTTACACAGATGTTATCCTGCGCCCATTCAACAGCAAGTCCTTTTGTCATAGAAAGAACTGCACCTTTACTTGCACAATATGGAACAACCTGTGAAAAGCCAAGGTGAGCACTCATACTTGTTATATTCACAATTCTTCCTCTATTTTCTGCCTTTTTTAGGTATGGATAAGCAATCTTACTCATGAAAAATACATATTTAACATTGATATCCATAACCCTGTCAAACTGATCTTCAGGGAACTCTTCTGCACGGCATTTAAATGAAGCTCCCGCATTATTGATCAAGAAATCAATAGCACCATTATTCTTATCCGCTATCTCCTTTGTAAGTTTTTCCATAGCTTGGAAATCACCTATATCTCCCTTAATATGTATTACTCCTTCGGCGCTATTTCCATACCCATCTTTTGGTTTTCCTGTACGACTGATATTATAAACAATGGCTCCTGCTTCTGCTAAAACATTGGCTATCTGAAAACCTATTCCACTAGATCCACCAGTTACTATTCCTACCTTTCCCTGTAATTCCATGGTATTCATTAATTTGCTCCTCCTATCAACTTAGTTTATAATTATTTTTATTATGAAGAAAAAGTCTACTATTCGCGATGTTGCAAAAAAAGCCGGCGTTTCTGTCAGTTCGGTTCATATAGCCTTAAGTGGTAAAGAAGGTGTCAGTTCTGAGACACGTGAGCACATCAAAGCTGTTGCTGATGAATTAGGATATCAGCCTAATTCATATGCCTCAAAATTGAAAAAGCGCACTCAACATGTAGTCATACTTCTTCCTAGCGAACTTGGCGACAATGGATATTATTATCCTGAAATATGGCATGGAATTAAGGATTATAAAAGCTCTACCAATGCCAATGTTCAATTCACAGAGATTCCCTTTGGACCAAATGAAGAAAAACAAGCTATCAATCAATTAAAAAAATTGATCAATAAGGGTGAAGTCGATGGAATCCTTACTGTCGGTAACCTTGATAGTGACAACATAACTCCGCAAGATTGGAATGTCTTTTCAAATCTTGGTGTGGCAGTTGTTTTTATCATATCTCAGAATCATCACTCTTCTAGCATTTGCTGTGTGCAACCAGACTACAAAGTCATTGGTCGTACTATGGCTGAACTTATATGCGGCCGTGTAGCTGAATATGGAAGTATACTAATGGTTGCAGGAAATCCTAATTGGCCTAGCCACTCTCTTGTAGTAGAAGGCTTTAAAGAATTTCTTACTGCAAATAATAAAACTAACATGGTCTACTATAACCACTCATGGACTTCATCAGATGATAATTATCAGGCTATCCTTAATGAACTAAAACGCCCTGATATTTCAGCTTGTTGCAGTGTATATTCCATAGGAACCGTCATGATGTGTCGAGCTTTGGAAGAAAGCGGCAAAGCAGGTCACGTTTTTGCTGTGGGTTCAGATTTATCCAATAAAGCTAAGGCTGCCATAAGAAATGGTGTTCTCAACAACAGTATTCAAAAAAATCCATATGCACAGGGTTATGTTGGGCTTAGAACATTGGTCGATTACCTTGAAAATAACAAAACTCCAGAAGAACATAGAATTTATGTTGGTTGTGAAGTTGTTTTCAAAAGTAATCTTGCCATGTATGAACACCACAGATATAGCAACCTATTTTTCTAATAATTAGCATGTCTGACACAGATAATTTTTGCATGCATTATTTATAAGTTCCCAATCAAGTTCAACACCAACTCCCGGCTTATCAGGAACATGAATGATTCCATTTTCATCTATCGGCAGATTTCCTTTCATAGGAAGTCTGTAGTTATCTTCTGGAACAAAGTACTCAAAATACTCACAGTTCTTGATAGCACAACTCACATGTAGATTAACCATATCCATGTAATTCATAGTAGTAGTATGTATTTCACAGTTTAGTCCAAACGCTTCTGCTAAGTGTGCGATCTTAAGCGTTCCAGTTATTCCATCTTTCCAAGAAACATCAGCTCTGACTATATCAGCAGCCTGCTGATTGATTACTTGCGCAACACCCCAATGACATCCTCGTGTTGTTTCTGTAGCAGCAATAGGTATATCCAGCGTTCTGCATAACTGTGTATATTTGTTCAGTTCAAAATCTCTAAATGGTTCTTCAAACCACTTATATCCTAGTTTTTCAAGGTCTCTTCCCACTCTTATAGCATCATCCAAAGTATAATCGCCAACAGGATCAGTCATAAGTACAAAATCATCCCCCACTGCTTCTCGTAATGCTCTGTGACACTCCATATCAAAGCTAGCAGGACCATATGGATGCGCCTTATAAGCTTTTATTCCTTTATTCTTGTAATATAACGCTTCATCAATGTAATCCTGAATGGATGGTAAAAAGTTACTGCTAGCATAAACAGGAAGACTGTCTCTGTATGCGCCTATATACTTGTATAAAGGCAGTCCAGCTTCTTTTGCGCAAATATCCCACAAGGCTACATCTACTGGTCCAGGTAAAAAAACAGGGAAAAAAGCTTCATGCCTGTCTATAACCCACAATTCCTGAAAAATAGCTTCTCTATCATGAGGATCTCTTCCAAGTACAACAGGTCCTATGCTTTCTTGAAGATAACTCTCACTTACAGCTCCGCTTCTAGCAGCCATACAAGTTGCTATACCTTCAATACCTGTATCAGTAGTCAGCTTTAGCACTATGACATCCCAGCCCATTTTGGCTCCGCCTTGTCGCTTCTCATCAAATAGGCATTTTCCTCTTTCAACCCACCAAGTTTCAAATTTAACTATTTTCATATTGGGTAACTCCCTTTCCGTTTACAAAACGTTTACTAAAACGTTCTAGTTTCTTTTAGTCTAGGCATTTTACGGAATAAAGTAAATACTATACAAAAACTTTTTTAAAAATCGTTAATATGCAAAAAGGTCATTAAGTAGTTTTAAGTAAATTTGCACAATATTGTTTACTAAACAAGCTAGAATTTTTATATTTATTGACATGAATTTTGCCCCGTGATAAATTCATTTTAGGGCAACTAATAAAACGGTTTAGTTCTTGTGTATTGGGGTTTTGAGGGCTAAACAACATATTGTAGGAGGGTATAGAAATGAAAAAGAAACTGTTGGCATTTACAATTATCGGTACAATGATAGCTTCAGTAGCAGGCTGTGGATCTGAGACATCTAATGAGGCAACTGGCCAAACTGAAATTCCTGCTCAAGAAACAGCTTTGGGCGCTCAGCCTGACAGTACTGAAACTAAAAACTCTGAAACTACAGCTTCAGAACCTGAAATAGTACTTACCTGGAACGAAGTAAACGGAGAAGGCTACGGTGCTGTTGAAGGCGCTAAAGTTTTTAAAGAAACATTGGAAGAAGTATCCGGCGGAACTATGACTATAGAGTTATATCTTAATGGTACTCTCGGAAATGAACAGGAATCCATGCAGGGAATCCAGATGGGTACACTTGATATATTCCGAGGAAATGCATCATCACTTCCTAACTACGGTGCTGAAACAATTGGTGTTACAGGTCTTCCATTCTTATTCTCAGATATGGATGATTTTGAAACAATGGCTGTTTCTCAGACAGGTGAAGATCTTCTTAATTCTGTAGATGAAGCAGATTGCGGATATATCGCACTTGATTGGCTCGTAGAAGGTCCTCGTCAGTTATTCATTACACAGGCTACATATGAAAAACTGGGAAGTCCATCTGAATTTACAATCGATATGATGAAAGGCTTAAAGATACGAGTTCCTGAAACAGATCTTATGGTAAACACTATGTCAGCTCTTGGCGCTTCTGCTACTCCTATTGCTTATGCAGAGCTTTATACTTCTCTTCAGTCAGGTGTTGTTGACGGTGCTGAAAATGGTGTCACATCATATGCATCCAACTCATTTAACGAAGTAGCTCCATATTTTATAACTGATGCTCATACATTTGGTTGTGGAGTAATCCTTATGAATAAAGATAAATGGAACTCTTTAACTGAACAACAGCAGGAATGGATGAGACAGGCTGGTGATGCAGCATCATTAGCTTGCTATGAATTCAATAAAAAGCAGGAGCAGGAAGTATTTGATTCCTTTGAATCTTTAGGTGTTACTAAACTCGAAGTACCAGATCTCGAAAAATGGCAGGAAGCTTGTTCAAGTGTATATTCAGGATATGATCCAGAACTTGTTCAGAAGCTTGCTAGCAGCAATTACTAATAATTTGACTATTTAAAAAGCCGGGAAAAAGACCAGCTGTGCCTTTTTCCCAGTTTTTTTACAAACAGGAGATTGTCTTACATGAAACAGTTCAAAAAAATATGGGATCCAATCGATAAGATTGTGTTTGGGTTGGTTAAGTATGCTTGTGTACTTATGTTAGCAGCCCTGGTAGTTATCGTTTTTTACATCTTTTTGGGAAGATATGTTTTACATAACTCTCCTGCATGGGGTGAACCTTTATCTCTTCTGCTCCTGACATGGATGAGTATATTAGGCTCATCAACAGTTCTTAGGACTGATGAGCATCTTAAAGTAACGATGTTTGATGAAAAGCTTGGTAAAAAGGGAGTTCTAATTACTGATATTCTTTCCACTATATTAGTTTTTATATTTGCATTATTCATGATCATATATGGCAGGCAACTAATGATCCAAGCTAGAAATAACATGATGGGCGGCATAAAAATTCCCTATCGCTATATGTACCTCGCAATGCCAGTTACGGGCATTGTCTACATTTTTGCATTGATATCACAGTGGGTAAGGAGGCTTTCTTCATGAGTACAGCTGCTATTGCAACGCTTATTCTTATTGGAGTTTTTTTAGTTTTAGTATTTTTACGAGTGCCTATCGTTTATTCAATCGGTATTGCCTCTTTGATTGACTTTTTCTATCTTGGAATAAATCCAATGCAGATGGCACTAAAATTTGTAGGTAATCTTAACTCTTATACACTTTTAGCTGTTCCTTTCTTTATCCTTATGGGCGAACTGATGAGTGCAGGAGGCATCACCGATACTCTGATTGCTTTCTCTAAACAACTTGTAGGCTGGTTCCCCGGAGGAGCTGCGATGGTAAATGTGGTTGCTTCCTTCTTTTTTGGAGGTATATCAGGTTCTTCCTCAGCCGATTGTGCTTCACTTGGTCCTATAGAAATAAAAATGATGGAAGAACAGGGATATGACAGAGAATTCTCTACCAGTCTTACTATGGCAAGTTCAGTAGAAGGAATTCTTGTCCCACCAAGCCAAAACATGGTCATTTACACGCTAGCTGCTGCAGGTGTAACAACAGTATCAATAGGGCAATTATTTGTCGCTGGCTACATTCCAGGAGCTGTTCTATCAATTGTCCTAATGATCTATTCAGCTTACTATGCAAGAAAACATAAAATTCCTGTTACAGGAAAGTTTTCTCCTAAAGCTCTGGGAAAGAGCTTTATAAGTGCAGTCTGGGGATTACTTGCAGTTCTTATAGTTGTTGTAGGTGTCATTGCTGGTATTTTTACAACAACAGAATCAGCTGCTGTAGCAGTTGTATGGTCATTATTCGTAGGCCTAGTTATATATCGAGGCATCAAATTAAGTGATATACCACATCTTTTCCATAACGTAACGACAATGCTTGGAAAAGTATTGATTCTTATTGGTGTTTCAGGAGCATTCACGTATCTTTTAACATATTTAAAAGTACCAGAAAATGTTTCAAAAGTAATGTTCTCTCTGACTAGCAACAAATTCCTGATACTCCTAATGCTAAATCTTCTCATGCTTGTGCTTGGATGCCTTATTGAAATGGCTTGCCTGATCTTGATGCTTACTCCAGTTATCCTTCCTATATGGGTTGCACTTGGTCTTTCACCGATACAGCTTGGAGTTGTAATGGTTCTTAATCTTGGAATAGGACTACTTACACCACCTGTAGGATCTACTCTATTCATAGGTTCTGCTATATCAGGAATAAAAATAGAAACATTGGCAAAGAAAATGGCACCTTTCTACATAGTAATGATTATTGCACTTATAATTCTTACTTATTTCCCTGACCTATACATGTGGATTCCTAACATGTTGTACAAATAATACTAACGGAGATGACAACAATGAAACAATGGAAAACCGATGAAGAAATGTTCTCAATAATGAAAGAAGTGTTATACACACCTGTTGTCGGAGATATTCTTGATCAAATGGGTTATAACCATCAATTTCTTCCATCATATATAAAACCACTAGAGTCAATGGTACCAGCTGATGCCTATATTGATAGGTCAGAGCCTGACAACAGACTAAAACTTGCAGGTTATGCGTGTACTGTACTTGAAAATGATGTCTTTGAAGCTCCTAAGAAACCATTTGGCTATCTGACTGAAGCCCTAGACCAATTAAAACCTAATGAAATATACGTTGCAACAGGGGCTCACAATAGCGCTTTGTGGGGAGAATTACTTACTGCCACAGCAAAAACCCGTGGTGCTGTAGGTGCTGTACTTGATGGATACAGTCGTGACACTCCACAAGTTCTTAGCCAAAACTTTCCTGTTTTTTGTTCAGCTACATGGGCGCAGGACTCTTCAATAAGGACTTATGTGTGCGATTATAGATGCACAATTGAAATTGGTCAGACTACGATTCACGATGGCGATTTAGTTTTCGGTGATATTGATGGCGTACTTATAATTCCTAAACAAATAAAAGATGAAGTTCTCGAAAAAGCAATCGAAAAAGCCAAGGGAGAGAAAAAAGTTCGTAAAGCAATTGAAGGAGGAATGTCTGCAACAGCAGCATTTGCAGAATTTGGAATTCTATGACAAATATAAAAGCTTTTCAAATAGACACAGCTGACAATGTTGCTACTATGCTTGATGAGATATACGAAGGAAATACTACTCTTCTCATTGGAAATCTTAATAAAAAGTCTGAGAATACAATTTCATCAATAAATAATATTCCGATTGGTCATAAAATTGCACTCAGAGATATCAGAGAAGGTGAAAATATCATCAAATATGGAGTGGTAATTGGTAAGGCGACCAAAAATATTTCAAAAGGAAGTTGGGTTCACTTACACAATATCAAAAGCATCTATGATGAAAGATCAAGCCATCTTGATGTTAATACAGGCGCTCCAAAGGACACAAAATATGAATGATACATTAAGCAGCATAAAATGGAACGGATACCTCCGCAAAGACGGGAAGCTTGGAATCCGAAATAGAGTTTTAGTGATTTATACAGTCAAATGTGCAGAATTTGTAGCCCGTGAAATAACAACAAAAGCTGCTAATGAAGATGTAGAACTAATAGGATTTGACGGATGTACAGATAACCAATATGCAGTCAACCTGCTTATTAGTATGATACGTCACCCAAATGTTGGGGCAGTCATTGCTGTTGGTCTTGGATGTGAATACGTTCAACCTGAAAGACTTGCTGATATTGCCGCTTCAGAAGGCAAACCAGCATATTGGCTATTCATACAAAACGAAGGTGGAACTATTCCAGCTATAAACAAAGGCTTAGATTTTGTTAATGATGCATTAGAACAATTAAAAGATACACCTCGAAAAGAAATGGGATTTTCTGATCTTGTGATTGGAGCAGAATGCGGAGGTTCTGATTATACAAGTGGCCTCGCTGGAAATCTTGTAGTTGGCAGATTCTTTGACTGGCTCGTGGATAATGGCGGAACACCAATATTTGAAGAAATAGTTGAAGCTATCGGTTTAGACAAGCACCTTATTTCAAGAGCTGTTGATGGAAAAGCCAGACAAGAAATCCAATATACCTACGATAAGGCTTTGGATTACTGTAAATCAGTCAGACAATACTCTGTTAGTCCGGGAAATTTCGCAGGAGGTCTTTCTACAATTGAAGAAAAAAGCATGGGAGCTCTTATAAAAAGTGGATCTCGTCCCATTCAGGGAGTAATTAAAGTGTCCTGCTCTCCTCCTCACTCTGGATTATGGCTTCTTGACTCAACGCCTGATCCATATTGGATGCAATTTGGAATCACTAATCCTAACGACAATGAAGGACTTATGGATCTAGCCAGTACTGGCGCCCACATAGTATTCCTTGTAACTGGAAGAGGTAATGTAGTAGGATCCGCAATTGCTCCATGCGTTAAGATTACTGGCAATCACAATACCTATGTAAAAATGAATGACGATATGGACTTTGATGCTAGTCCAATGCTTACTGGAGAAAGAACGCAAGAAGCTGTCATGTTCGATCTAGCAAAAGAAATACTAGAAGTTGCAAAAGGACATCCAACAAAAAGTGAGTCGCTTGGACACAAGGAGTTTTTCATTCCATATAAATACCAAGATAAAACTAAAATATGTAACGGGTAAAGAAGGAATAATAAATGAATACTTTTACTGAAGATCAACTAAAAACCTTTAATATGAGTGATCAGTATAGGCTAAATGGTAAAGTTGCAATTGTAACTGGCGGAGCCACTGGACTAGGACTTGCAATAACAAGATGTCTTGTAAGTGCTGGTGCAAAGGTTTGTGTAGTAAGCCGTACTAATCCAGATGGTATATTAGATGAATTTAAAGACAATGTAAAATTCTATGCTTTTAATATCACTGATACACAGCAGACTGAAAACCTAGTAAATAAAATACATAATGATATGGGACGTATAGACATACTTATAAACAATGCTGGTAACCACTGCAAAAAGTACATATGGGATATGACAGTAGATGATTACAAATCAGTCCTTGATGTACACCTTGTAGGTGCATTTGCTTTGACCAAAGCAGTAGTTCCATATTTAAAGGAACAGGGTTGGGGAAGGATTATTTTTCAGGCAAGCATGACAAGTTATATAGGACAGCCACAGGTATCAGGTTATTCAACATCTAAGGCCGGAATCCTTGGACTAATTCATACACTTACTGCTGAACTTGCAGAATATGGAATAACAGTTAATGCCATTGCTCCAGGTTGGATTGAAACGCCTATGTTCCATAAAGCTACTGATAATGATCCTCCACGCCTAAATAAGATACTTGGAAGAATACCTGCAAAAGCAGTAGGTGATCCTATGGATATTGGTATGTGCGCAGCATTCCTATGTAGTGATGCAGCAAGGTATATTAGTGGCACATGTATTCCGGTAGACGGTGGCGCTTTGATTGGATTTTAACAGGAGGCAAAATGTTTAACGAAGATTTATTTCTTACTAACAAAACAGGAAAACATCTTTATCACAAGTATGCTGAGGATATCCCGATAATTGACTACCACTGCCATCTTCTACCCCAGGAAATTGCAGAAAACAAGGAGTTTGAGGATCTGGGTGAGCTTTGGCTAAAGGGTGATCATTACAAATGGCGCGCAATGCGTACCTTTGGGGTAGATGAAAAATACATTACAGGTGAAGCTAGTTATCATGAAAAGTATCTCGCATTTGCTGCTATCCTTCCAAAATTGATAGGAAATCCTATATATATATGGTGTGCGCTCGAACTAAAAAGATATTTTGGAATTGATGAGGCTGTATCTGAAGCGAATGCAGAAGAAATATATCAGAAAACTAAAAACATGATTAAAGAGAAGCACATAACAAGAAGATACTGCATGGAACATTCCAAAGTTAAACTTGTTTCCACTACAGAAGATCCCTTGGATGATTTAAAATGGCACAAACAGATGAATAGTGAAAAAATGTATACTCGTGTCATTACAGCATTTAGACCAGATAAAGCCATGTTTTTAGAGCTTGATTCTTTTAATGATTACATAGAAAAACTGTCTGTTATATCTCACTTTAAGATTGAATGTTTTTCTGATCTATTAAGCGCAATGGAAAAGCGTCTTAAATATTTTAAAGAAGTTACAAATACAACTGTCTCTGATGATGGAATTCCACATTTTACATGGGCTGATTATACAGAAAATGAAATCGATATTATCTTCCAAAAAGCTCTCAGAAATGAAAAATTAACGCCACTAGAAGAAGATAAATACCGTAGTGCTTTCCTGTTTGAAATGGGACGGATATATAACAGAAATAATTTTGTCATGCAGCTTCACATAGGCACTTATCTCGATGCCAATACAAAAGGCGTTCAAACAATAGGGCAATCTACAGGTTTTGATTGTACAGACGACCAAGCAAGCGTAACCTCAGTTGGTCAGTTACTTAACAAACTGACTCTTATTAATGAATTGCCAAAGACAATTCTATATCCCTTGGATGGTACAAAAATAGAAACTTGGGCTGTCCTTGCCGCAGGATTCTGTGACAATGGCACTAAAGCAAAAGTTCAATTAGGTGCTCCATGGTGGTTCAATGATCAAGCATATGGAATAGCCAGACAATTTGCCGCCTGTGCAAATCTTTACCCTATTAGTTTATCCATAGGTATGTTAACAGACTCAAGGAGTTTTATCTCCTATCCTCGCCATGAGCTATACAGGCGTGTTCTTTGCAACTATTTTGGAGAACTGATTGAACGAGGCGAGTATTTTAATGATGAAAAAGATTTGGCCAAGATTATAGAAGACATATGTTTTAATAATGTTAATGAATTTTTTGGCTTTGGAGTTTCTAAATAAAAATGCAAAGGTCTTCTCTAGCAAGTAAGTACATTTAGAAACTATTTCTAAGAGATGATCAATTAAGGCGGATAAGTAATAATCCGCCTTAATAAACACCGGCGTCCTCAAGATCATAATCAGAAAACGATATCTTTATAACCAACTTCCGTTACTTCTCCATCTTCAATCAGCACGGCGACACCATTATCTTCTGTATCCTCTCCGCCCCAATCACGATTGAACAAAATATATACAGGATTTTCACCCTTAGAATCCATAATGTACTCTGATTCTATAACGATCGAATCTAAGTGTATTTTCTTCATCATTTCCTCTTCAGTATCAATATCCGGCCACCACGATTCATATTCAGTCTCATCGTCAGGTCCGTAGGCACCCTTTTCTTGATTGTTATAATACTCCAATATTGCATCAGCAATCTTATGCTGTATCTCATCCCACTCCTGAATTAACGCTTCAAATGCATCACGCTGAAACTGCGAAATCTCCTCCTCAGCATCACACATAATTATCACTTTAACAGATTGCGCTTCCTCGCCCAGAATAAGAATCTTTTTACCGGTATATGCATAATCTTCATCGTATTCGATTTCACCAAATGTCTTATCTAACATTTCTATCTCCTGATCTATACCCGGAATAATCCCTACCGGGGCTCCTTAGCAATTTTCTTAACAACTACTATACCACCAATCTGCTTACCATTTAGAGTCACTTTTATATTTTTACTAACACCTGTTGAATTGAGTTGATTATGCAAGTAAATTAATAATAAATTAATATAGTAGCCTAATAAAACATGGGGCATATGAAGATGTGACTGAAATTTGCCCAGGTTGATCTAAAACAAGCCGCAACTTAACCTTCCAGGGATTGCGAGGTAAAAATGAAAGAAAATATTCATATTGTTGAAGAACGAGTTACTGCAGAGGAATACATTGATTTTCTAAAAAGAACCGATTTGGGATCACAGTATCCAAAAGAGCGTTTTGAAGAACGAATCAGGAAGCTGGTTAAGAATGTTTCCATCAGCCTGATAGCCCGCAATGACGAGAATCTGATTGTTGGTGTCTTGTTTGGTCTTACAGATTTCTGTTACTGGCTGTATGTGACAGACCTCGGAGTTGACAGACATTATGAGCGACAAGGTATCGCAAGCAAGCTAATGAAGACTGCACATGAAATCGCAGGTGGAACGAAGGATATAGCCGTATATCTGATTGCTAATGAACAAGCAGTGCCCTTCTATGAGAAAATAGGCATGGAAAAAGCAGATGACGTAATGAAGTACAACCATATAGATTGGACTGAATGGACAGTCTAATTGTGATGAACATTTATAACAACGTGCGAGAAAACCCCTTCCGATGAAATCGGTTGTGGGATGAATCGCACTAGCTTTTCTTTTTGTATTTCCCTGTCTTAATGTATTTGCGTTTGTGTTCTTCTGTTCGTTGTTCTTCAATGTATTTCTTAACAGTATCAAG
>JAEEGL013936765.1_pt1 | contig 12754 bp, 15 predicted proteins | sample 9134231 | NCBI WGS metagenome assembly JAEEGL01 (sample SAMN16246548, study PRJNA631951) | gut metagenome | biome: gut microbiome; feature: rumen; material: fiber-attached | host: Bos | place: Iran: Karaj | collected 2018-10 | reverse complement strand
GTTTAGAAAGCTTAAAGCCGATGATTCTGTCGAGTATCCTTCTGGTTTCCTGTGATCTGACTAAAGCCATATCGATCTTATGCGGTTCATTTAAGGCATTGATTACCGCGTTCTTTGTTATCTCGTTGAATACGATACGGTTGTTTTCGTTCAGATCAAGGCCAAGTTCTCTTGCCAGATGCCATGATATCGCTTCCCCTTCTCTATCCGGGTCGGTTGCCAGATAGACAAAATCCGCATTCTTTACCTGCTGCTTCAGCTGTTTCACAACATTCTTCTTATCTTCAGATATCTCATAAGTCGGCTTAAAACCGTTCTCTATGTCAACTCCGAGACCTTCTTTTCCTCTGGTTGCCAAATCACAGATATGGCCCTTGGAAGAAGTTACGGTAAAGTCCTTCCCGAGATACTTTTCTATCGTTTTCGATTTTGACGGCGATTCTACAATTACCAGATTTTTCATGTTTCTACCTTCAACAATTCTTTATCTTTACACAATTCATTCTAAAATGCAATTTCTACATAACGGATCGGCTGAGCGCCTTCATAGATCAGATTGTTGTTGTTTCTGCCGCGAATATGGAAGATGTCGTATGGTAGAACCCTGATATCCTTTCCCAGTTCCAGTGCAGCATTAACCGTCGTCATCGTTCCTGATCGTAAATCCGACTGCATGATGTATACTCTGTCCGAAAGTGCGGCGATCAGTCTGTTACGGAATGGAAAGTGATAAGCGATCGGTTTAACTTCAGAAGGATATTCCGAAATCAGCAGACCTTCTTTTTCGGTTCTGTAAAACAGCTCCCTGTTGCTTTTCGGATAAATATAGTCTATCCCGCATCCCAGTATTCCTATCGTTCTGGAGGCATAAGAATGGCTGCAGGCATCGATTCCTTTTGCCATGCCTGATACTATCGTTTTATCATGATTCACCTGAATCAGGGCTTTTGTAGCCTCCAGAGCATAGCTACAGGGATCTCTAGAACCCACTACGGCGATCATATTTGTATGCAGGAGATTCAGATCTCCCTTGTAATAAAGAACAAAAGGAGGATACTTCAGATCCTTAAGCTTATCCGGATACACGTCATCCAGTATTGTAATGGCATTCTCAGCATATCTTTCAGGAACGGTTTCATTAAATCTGATGGCATTTAGGATTTTCTGATAGTTCCCTGAATAGCATAAAGAATACGAGATCAGCAGTTCTCTGTTCATCCAATACATTATTCCCGAAAAAAACGGAGATTCCTAAATGAATTCAGAATAATCTCAGCTGTCTGTCTTTGCAGGGCTTAAAGGAATATCGGTATAAATCGTTTAATCCGTATTCATCCATCAGTTCCAGATGTCTTTTCGTACCGTAACCCTTATGATTTCTGTATTCATATTGAGGATACAGAACATCGTATCCCATCATAATGTGATCTCTCAGGACTTTCGCAAGAATGCTGGCGGCGGCAATGGAAATGGATTTTGCATCTCCTTTGATGATATCCACTGTATCGTAACGGTGCAAAGGCATGGCATCCGTCAGCGTTACGGAATGAATCCTTGTCGATCTACTGAGTTCGTTCATTGCTGTCTGCGTTGCATGGTAGATATCCAGTTCATCGATTCTTTTCGGCGATACGATGCGGAATTCATAGTGGTGCGCATCCTTAATGATCTGTTTAAACAGTTCTTCTCTTTTCTTTTCACTCAGCTGCTTGGAATCGTTGATCTCGTCGTTAACGTAATTGATAGGCAAGACGCAGCAGGCAACAACCAAAGGACCGCATAACGGCCCTCTTCCCGCTTCATCTATGCCCATGACATACTGATCCATGGACCAGTATTCTTTCTCGTATCTATTCTCCAGCACTCTGCCAGCTTATCCTTCCCAGTCTGCTGCTGCGGATGTCTTTCAGGATCATGTCGATTGTTCTTAGCGTGTTTACCGTACCGTTTTGATCCAGAAGCTGTTTTCTTCGTCCTATTTCTTCCAGCAGATCTTTACCGTTTTCATCTACTTCATACCGTTTCTGTATCGCTCCCGGATACTCTTTTTTTAGATAATCCAGGGCATACAGAACAAGGTCTTCTTTATCCAGAATGTCGTCCTTGATCGATCCAAGCAGTGCAAGAAGTCTTGCATCATCCTGATTCTCGAACTTCGGCCACAGTACACCCGGTGTGTCAAGCAGTTCAACATCTTCGTTGATGCGGATCCATTGCAAAGACTTCGTTACACCCGGTCTGTTTTCGGCTTTGGCGGCCTTTTTCTTCACAATGTTATTTATAAATGTTGACTTTCCGACATTCGGAATTCCTGCAACCATTGCCCTAAGCACTTTTTTCCTGATACCTCTGGCTTTCGCTCTTTCCAGTTTGTCCTTGAGGATTTCCTTGACTTTGTTTACGACTTCCTTATCAATCGGTTTTCCGGTACTTTCGCAAACCAGACAGTGTTCAAAACGCCGTCTCCATTTGACGTTCTGATCGGGATCAGAAAGATCGGCCTTGTTCAGAATTACAAGGACCGGCTTGTTTTTTGCGAGTTGCGCAATCAACGGATTTGCCGAAGCATCCGGTATTCTGGCATCTCTCAGCTCTATGACGATATCCACGCTCTTCAGCTGTTCCTCCATCTGTCTTCTGGCTTTCGCCATATGACCCGGGAACCAGTTTATGCTAGTCGATTTTTCACTCATTCAGGTATCCTTTACGATTCTATTTTATCTAAAAACCAGGTAAATGCCATATAATTAGATTTGATGAAAAAGCTGACAAAGAAGAATCAGATCATTCTGATCTGCGCTTTATCTTTCGCATTGCTGATTTCCGGCATCTATCTTTTTGGCCTGATTTATTTCCGGTCACACTTTATGCCGAACACTTTTATCAATGACATCGATGTATCGATGCTGAACAAGGAAGATGCGGAAGAACTTACTTCCATGATTCCTTCAAAGATATACATCGTAGAAAAGGATATCAACGGAACGGACGAACATAGAGATATGATCGATCTTACCAACGAAGCTTCCGCCAGCCTTTCCCATGATCTGATGCCTCTGATCGAAGCTCAGGACACTTCTTTGTGGTTTACCTCTTTCTTTCATACGCATCAGCTGGAAAACGTCAGTGTTTACGGCAACTATGACAGGCAGCAGTTTTTGTCCCAGCTCGATAATCTGTACTGTTTCAGGAAAGAAAACATTGTCATGCCTACGGATACCCATATCGAGTATTCTGATTACAGACTAAGAATCGTCGATGGAAGCGATGGCTGCTACATCGACAAGGATATCGCTGTCAATAAGATTCTGGAAGAAACGGACGCCTTTGTGAACGGATCGGGAATCAATGTGATCGATCTTAGAGATCTATACTACAAAGCTCAATCCAATACCAGCGCAGAGGATCTGAATGACAGACTTGATTCCCTGCAAAGAATTCTTGATAAAACGATTACCATCGTCGTGAACGATTCTACTATCTTTTCATTAACAGGGAGAGAATTCGGCGATCTGCTGATCCTGGAGAACAACGAATTCATCTGTGACGACGTTAAGATCGAAGAATACAGTCATACGATCGCCGAGACATACAATGTATCGGATACGGAATACATCGACAGAAACGCCTTTAAAACGTCTCTAAGAAAGATCCTTCTTGGAACAAGAGATTCCACGCTGAACATCGAATGGATCAGTGATACGGTAGATACGAACGATAAGCTAATCGAGGTTTCTTACAGCAGACAGAAACTGTACTACTATGAAAAAGGCAATCTAATCTTCAGTTCTGACATCGTGACCGGAAACAACGATTTCGCTCCTGATTCGGAAGCCATTCCGGAAGGATCCTATACGGTACAGTACAAAAAAAGAGGCGCTACTCTGGTAGGCGCCGAATATACGGAATATGTGGAATTCTGGATCGGTTTCGGTTCGCCGGGCTACTACAACGGCGGACATGTGATCGGTTTCCACGATGCCTCATGGAGAGATGAATTCGGAGGAGACATCTGGAAGAACGATCCTTCACACGGATGCGTCAACATGCCTACGGACATGGTCGCAAGGCTTTACGAAGTAGCCGATATCGGTACGCCGATCAACGTCTATTACTGATTTACTTGAATCCGATATCCTTAAACGGATACAGGACGAATAAATGAGTCGAAAGAATAATATCGGAACTGAAAGGACCGTAGTAACGCGAATCACGGGATATGTTTCTGTTGTCTCCCAGGCAGTAGTATTCGTTTTCTGACAGCTTTATTTCGAGATCCGTAGTATTCACGTTGTCTTCCAGGAACGGTTCTTCAACAGGCACGCCATTTACATAAAGCTTGTTGTCTTTGTAACTGATCTGCTCGCCCGGAAGACCGATTACTCTTTTTACCAGAAGTTTTTCGTCTTTTACTTTAATTACCGCCACATCGAAGCGGTTTATGCTGATGTTTCTTGTAAAAATGAACGAAAAGCCGTAGTTGCCGTCATGCAGATACGGATACATGCTGTCTCCCTGCACGACGCAAGGAAGTAGAACAAAGCGCATCAGAATGAATGTTATGGCCGCTACGGAGAATACAAATCGGATCAGTTCCCAGAAAGAATTCTTTTTCATCTCTACCATTATAGTATAAAAAAGCTGCATATCGCAGCTTTTCAAGATTATCTGATCTCTTTCAGTTTCGCAGACTTGCCGGAACGCTGTCTCAGATAGAACAGTTTTGCTCTTCTGACCTTGCCTCTTCTGACAACCGTGATCTTATCGATAATCGGTGAATGTACAGGGAATGTTCTTTCAACACCGACACCGGAAGAAATCTTTCTAACAGTGAAGGTCTGTCCGATACCGGAACCCTGAACCTTAACGACGATTCCTTCATAAGCCTGAATACGTGACTTGTCGCCTTCCTTGATCTTAACGTCGACACGAACAGTCTGTCCCGGACGCAATTCTGGAAGATCTGACTTCATCTGTTCTTTAGTGATCTCATTTACTAAATTTAAGTTCATCTTTTCTCCTTTACACAATATAGACATCTGTTCATAATCATTTCGAAAAGCGGAACAGCGCTTAATAAGAATAACATAAGTGAATCATTAAATCAAATGATTCTGCTTCAAAAAGGCGTAAATTCCTTCTTTGCCGACTGATCCGGTATGCAATGGGATGAGTTCTTTAAGCTCTTCCGAAGCATTGCCCATGATGACCCCTGTCGAATTCAGCAGCATCGGCAGATCGTTCTCCATGTCGCCAAACGACAGAATCTGTCTTGTGTCGCATTGAAGAAGGTCGGCAAGATGTCTGATTCCCGATGCCTTGTCTACTCCTTTCGGAGTGATCTCGTAACAGTAAGGAGACGAAAAGGCGTGATTGTACTTATCCAGATCGATATCCTTTACCTGTATTTCTTCTTTTTCTCTATCCTTAGGATCGTTCAGAACCATCACCTTGGAACGTTCCCTGTCGTTCATCGAATAGTCGTACAGTTCCGGAATCAGCCATCTGGCCTTCATCCATTCAAGAATCACAGGATTCTCTGACATTCTGTTTACCAGAAATCTTTCTCCCTCATAGATGCCAAGGGTCAGATATTCAATATCCTGGAATTCCTTCCCGATTCTGACGACATCTTCTTTTGCTAAAGGATTAATGAACACCGTTTCATTTTTCCTTACGTCCATGAATTCCGTTCCGTTGCATCCGGAGATATAGTCCAGAGGATATACACCGAATACATCATAAAAAGCTTTCAATGCGAGAAAACACGGTCTGCCGCTGGCCAGACATATCTTGTATTCTTTATCCTTCAGAAGTTCTAAAGCTTCTCTTGTACGGTCTGATGCGTGATAGCTGAAGTCGATCAGTGTTCCGTCATAGTCGAAAACGATCGCCCTGATCTCGTTTTTATAGTTCATTTCCGATCTCTTCCAGAAGATTCTTTTCTTCTTTGCTTAATTCCCTGTTTTCCAGAAGATCGGGACGATATCTCATCGTCTCTTTTAAAGCCATTTTCAGATTGTATTTCCTGATTTCCGCATGATTCCCGTTCTGCAGCACATCAGGGACCTTTTCACCGTCGTATTCGACAGGTCTTGTATACTGCGGATATTCCAGCAGGCCGTTGTTGAAAGATTCTTCTTTCAGGGAATCCGATGATATTCCTTCATCCAGCAGACGCAGTATTCCGTCGATCAGAACCATGGAAGGAAGCTCGCCGCCGGTCAGAATGTAGTCACCGATGCTGACTTTCTCGTCTACGTACTTTTCTATCCTGTAGTCTATTCCCTCATAATGTCCGCAGATTATCAGGATCTCTTCCTCTTTGGATAGACGGATCAGATCTTCCTGTTTCAATGGATTCGCTTTAGGAGATGTCAGAATCACATGCGTTTTGACATTGCTGTTTTCTTTGATGGCCCGGTGTACGACATCTACCTTCATCAGCATTCCCGCGCCTCCTCCGTATGGCGTATCGTCGACATGACGGTGCTTGTCAAAAGAATAGTCTCTGATATCGATTATTTCTATTTCTGCGAGCTTTTTTTCCAGGATACGATGAATGATCGAGGTATTCAGAAAACCCTCGTACATGTCTTTAAACAGCGTCAGAACCGTTATTTTCATAAAAGACCTTCCATCTTGATCACATCGATACGTTTTTCTTTCAGATCGACATTCTCAATGAACACCGGCAGGAACGGTACCAGACATTCTTTCCCGTCATCTTGCTTCCTGATGCGAAGATTGTTGTTGCGGATTCCTTCTTCTACCTTAAGCACTCTACCCTTCAGTTCACCTTTCACATATACGTCCAGACCGGCCAGATCAGAGAAATAGTATTCCCCTCTTTTCAATGGCCTGATGTCTTCCTTTGCCTTGTATATGATGGAGTTCTTGTATTTTTCAACCAGATTAATGTTCTCGTTATCCTTGAAAAGAACAAGCAGAAAACCCTTGTGTTCCTTGAAAGACTTGACGGTAAAAGGAATATACTCGTCGGATACATAAACGGTTGAACCCTTCATGAAGCGCTCTGAGATAAAATCCGTGTAGGCAGCCACTTTCAGTTCACCTTTGATGCCGAATGTATTGACGATCTTTCCTATTTCAACGAATTCCATGTTTCCATTATATAAAAAAAGAGATGATTAATCATCTCCTATAAAGCCTCAAACTTGATTGAAATATGCTTGTTCTCGATTTTTGAAGCAACCTGTAACATTTGACGAATCGAATTAGCCATTAATCCCTTTTTTCCGATCAGTCTGGCGATGTCTTCGCTAGGCGCATAAACATACAGCAGCAGCTCGTTGGCGTTCAGACTTTCCATCTGTTTTACCGTTACGGATTCGCCGTCGGAACATAAAGGCTTAACGATATTCAGCAATACTTTTTCCAGATCGATCATTTATTTGCTTTTCTTTGATTCAGGGATTTCTTCATAGTACCGTTCTTTGAAAGTAAACTGCGAACAGTGTCGGTAGGAACGGCGCCTTTATTTAACCAGTTCAGTACTTTTTCTTCATCAATGTTAACGATTGCAGGCTGTTTTGTCGGATCGTAGGTTCCAACGATTTCGATATCTCTGCCGTCTCTGCGCGCTCTAGCGTCAGCAGCAACGATACGATAGAAAGGCACTTTCTTGGCACCCATTCTCTTTAATCTAAGCTTTACCATCTTCTTCCTCCTTTGATTACTCAACTATGATGACATAAAATCAACATAGAGTCAAGTATTTTTACTTGACAGATTAAAACAGCTTGAGTTCTTCGTTTACACTGACGATGTTCAGTTTCTTTTTAACGAACACAGCATCTTCGTTGTGGATGTATTTCAGCATCTCGTTCTGATTCATGATGATAGGCATGCGATCATGAATGTGTCTGAATTCGGGATCCGCAGCTCTGGTGATGATCAGAAGTTCATTGTTACGGTTGAAGATGCAGGCAAGATAGATGTATTCGTCTTCGAAATCGACATAGTGCTTGTTCCTGTTTGAATCCCATTCATAGAAGCCGTTGCAGATGACAGCGCATCTGTTGTTTCTGATTTCTTCATAGGAAGGCTTGTCATTTAAAGACTCAACTCTAGCGTTGATCTGCAGGGTCTTGTTTTTGATTCCCCATTTCATGGAAGCAAGATCGGCCTTGTTTTCGACAGGAATGATGCACAATACCTGATCAGTAGGAAAAATCTCGCCTTCCTTGTAGACGAGATTCAGTTTTTCTGCCCTCTCTTTGATCTGTTTCCCTTTCTTGTCGGGAAGGATCCCGAAGTGATATCTGCCGCACATCTTACATCCTGAACATCGACTGCAAAGAAGACAGATTCTTAAACATCTTCTTCATCTTTTCATACTGGTTGCAAAGCTTATTGACCTGATCTACGCTCGTACCTGAACCCTTGGCGATTCTTCTTTTGTGAGATGAACGCATGATGGACGGATCTTCTCTTTCTTCTGGTGTCATGGACTGAATGATAGCACGGATAGATTTCAGTTCTCTGTCGGCATCCTGATCGTTGATCGCATTGGCCATGTCTGACATTCCCGGCATCATTCTCATGATGGAGGACAGCGGCCCGAGTTTTCTCGACTGTTCAATGGAATTCAGCAGATCATCCATGGTAAACTTGCCCTTCATCAGCCTGTTGGCGGTTTCTTCCGCCTTTTTCATATCCATCTCTTCCTGTGCCTTTTCGACAAAAGAAACGACGTCTCCCATGCCCAGTATCCTCTGTGCAAGACGATCCGGATAGAAGGTTTCGATATCGCTGATCTTTTCGCCTGTACCTGTAAACTTGATCGGAACTCCGGTCACTGCCTTCACGGACAGGGCTGCTCCGCCCTTGGAATCACCATCGAACTTTGTCAGGATCAGACCGGTTACTTCCAGCAGATCATTGAAAGCATTGGCTACATTGACGATGTCCTGACCGGTCAAGGCATCTACAGTTAAAAGGATCTCTTGCGGATGGATGGCATCCTTGATGTCCTTCAGTTCTTTCATCAGCGCTTCATCGATCTGCAGACGTCCGGCGGTATCGATGATCGCTGTATCATAGTCTTTCAGATGAGCATGCGAAATACCGTTTTTGATCTGCGTCAATACCGGAATGTCCAGTCCCTGCGAATAGACTTCAACATCGATCTGTTTGCCAAGGGACTGAAGCTGTTCTATGGCAGCCGGACGTATAATATCTCCTGCAATCAGAATCGGTTTTCTTCCCTGCTTTTTTAACAGGTTCGCCAGTTTTGCCGCCTGTGTCGTCTTTCCTGTTCCCTGAAGACCGACGATCATGATCAGAGTCATTCCGGATTCATTGAAATGAAGGGAATTGTCTTCATCTCCCAGCAGTTTTATGATTTCGTCATGAACGATCTTGACCAGAAGCTGTCCCGGTTCAACGGAATTCAGAACATCCTGGCCGATAGATTCCAGTCTAACTTTTTCAAGGAAGTTCTTGACAACAGTATAGTTTACGTCAGATTCCAGCAAGGCAATGCGGATCTCTTTGAGGGTATCTTCCATGTTCCTTTCGGAAAGACGCCCCTTGCCTTGAATATTCCTAAGCGATTTTGTCAGTTTTTCCTGTAATGAATCAAACATAGTTTCATTATACAAAAAAACCCTGTCATAAGACAGGGAATCTTCTAGCTTCCGACAAACGCGACGGCATTCGCCAGAAGCTTCGCGTTGTAGTAGTAATTGCCTTCTTTCTCGTAATTGTTCGCCTGAAGCCTGCCGTTGACCGCCAGATACTGTCCCGGTTCATAGTTTTCTTCGGCCAACGAACGGAACATCACTACCTCGTAGACTTCATAGGTTTCAGTGGAATCCTTGCTGTTCTTCTCTACTGCCAGTCTGACTTTACATAGCTTGATTCCATTTGCCGTTTCCATCTTTTCGGGGTCTTCAATGATCCTGCCGACTAAATAAAATGCATTCATTCTTATCCTTTCTATTACCTGCATCTTTAATCTAACATTGATCAAAGAAAAAGAATTCTCAATATCTTATTAGAGATTTTCAGTTTATTATCACTTGCAATCAAAAGGATACATTTCTGTATCCTATTCTTCGTCTTCCTTGATATAGACTTCTCTCGGCTTAGCTCCGTTCGCCGGTCCGATGATGCCCCTATCCTCAAGGGTATCGATCAGTCTGGCAGCCCTGTTGTATCCTATGCCGAATCTTCTCTGCAGAAGCGAAGTAGATGCCTTCTGCTGCGCTTTTACGAATTCTACGACATCATCGTACAATGAGTCGTTATCGTTCGCATTTACGCTTCCTGCAGCCATGACAGTCGTACCGTTCATATTTGTCAGGAATTCATAGTAGGAATCCTCGTATTCCGGTTTGGCTTGCGATCTGACAAAATCAGTTATCGCATTGATCTCTTTATCGGTTACGTAGACTCCCTGCAGTCTGATTGGAGCGGTTTCTCCCTGCGGATAGTACAGCATGTCCCCGTTGCCGAGGAGCCTTTCAGCACCAGTCTGATCCAGGATCGTTCTGGAGTCGATTGAAGAGGCTACAGCGAAGGAAATCCTGGAAGGTATGTTCGACTTGATCAGCCCGGTAATGACGTCTGTAGACGGTCTCTGCGTCGCTACGATCAAATGAATGCCTGACGCTCTTGCGAGCTGGGTGATTCGCTGAATGGAGAGTTCTACATCCTTTCCGGCAATGGCCATCAGGTCAGCCAGCTCATCGATGATCACCACCATGTACGGCAGTCTGTTCATCGGTGAATCGCCGATCTTAAGATGTGCATTGTGTTCATCGACAAATGCATTGAAGGAATCGATGTTTCTGACGCCTGCTGCCGCAAAAGCCTCATATCTTTCTTCCATGATCACGACGATTTTCTTCAGCATGTTTGCGGCCATCTGGGCATCGTCGATGATAGGCCAAAGCAGATGCGGAATATCCTTATAGGAAGTGAATTCTACTTTCTTAGGGTCTACCAGCACAAGTTTTACGTTGTCAGGATGAACTCTAAGCAGAAGTGAAACGATAATGCTGTTGATGCATACGGATTTGCCCGATCCGGTTGCGCCCGCAATCAGAAGATGCGGCATCTTCGTCAGATCGCAGTATACGCCCTGTCCCATTAGATCCTTGCCCAAAGCAAACAGAAGTTCATTCCTTCTCTTTTCCTTTGGAATGTTCCTGATCAGATCCAGCATTCTAACCGGAATCGGTTCGACGTTAGGTATCTCGATTCCTACGGCGCTTCTGCCCGGGATCGGCGCTTCGATACGTATATCCTTTGCCGCAAGTTCCATCTTGATGTTGTCGGAAATGTTCATGATCTTGTTGATCTTGACAGAACTGTCGGGTTTGATTTCGAACTTGGTAACGGATGGTCCGATATAGGTATTCAGCAGTTCAGAACTGATGCCGAAGTTTTTCAGTATTTCAATGACTTTCTCCCCCTTAACGGATGCAGAAGTCCTGTTGATGCTCGATGATTTCGAGGATACGGTTTCCAGATAATCTTCATAAGGTTTCGGCAGATGATATGTACCGCTTGTCTTCTTGACTTTCAGCACTTTAGGCGTACTGTCGGAAGATCCCCCAGGGATAATCGTTTCTTCTTCGTTTTTTGCCTGAATGTTGTTCTCCGGCTTCCGGTCGCCGTATATTTCCTTGTCGTTCAGATTGATGAAAGTCGGGGATTTCGAAAGGATTCTTTCTCTTTCTTCCTTTTTTGCCCTTTCTTGAGCTTCTTTCTGGGCTTTTTCCTTGGCTATTCTTCTTTCTTCTTCGAGTCTTTCCTGTTCTTTCTGTCTTCTTTCTTCTTCCTGTTCATTGAGTCTGGCCATTTCCTCCGCCAGCTTTGCGCGTTTGAGTTCCGCTTCTTTCCTTGCCGCGGCTCTGGATTCCTCGATCTTCTTTTTCCGTTCTTTGCTTTCCTTTACGATGCTTGTCTTGACGCTGCTGTAAGTGCTTCTGAAGACGTCGGCAGGTATCATCAGAATCAGCGAAATGACGATCAAAGTAGCAAGCGTAATCAGCGTGCCCTTCTGCGAAACCATTGATACCAAAGCAAGATAGAGAATGTTTCCGATGATTCCTCCAGATAAAGGGAATCTGTTTTCGTCCAGAAGCTTTCCTTTAAATCCGCTTAGATAAGCTCCGAACTGATGAAAAGAGCTCATCTCTTCCGCAAGATATGCGGATAAAAGAACGGCTGACACGTTGAACAGTACGATTCCCGTGATCGTTCTTGATGTAAACCTAATCTTCTGACCGAAGAAAAGAATGCAGATAAAGTACGCCAGCAGCGTAAGAATAGGCACAATATAGAAAGAACCCAGCAGTATCGTAAAGAAATTATCGATAACGATACCGGCTAATCCCATTCTGGTGAGGGCAAAAAACATAAGAAAAGCCGAGACGACGGAACAGATGCCCCATACCAGCTGCTTTTCTTTCTTTGTTTTCTTTGTTCTACTGCTCTTCCTTGCCACTTGCATCTCCTGTGTTGATTTCTATGATTGCCGGAAGTATCATCGGCGTTTTTCCGGTTGATTTCAGTACATAGCGGGAAATCAGCTCTCTGGCTTCCATTCTCGTCTGCATGTTTTCATAGGAATTCTCGACCACGTTCTTCTCGATCGTAGATACAAGAATATTTCCTATTTCATTCAGAATATAATCGGCATCTTTCAGATAGATGACGCCTCTTGACTGTACATCAGGACCTCCGATGACTTTCTTGGTATTGAAGTCAAGTACGACAC
>JAEEGL013557292.1_pt1 | contig 12754 bp, 10 predicted proteins | sample 9134231 | NCBI WGS metagenome assembly JAEEGL01 (sample SAMN16246548, study PRJNA631951) | gut metagenome | biome: gut microbiome; feature: rumen; material: fiber-attached | host: Bos | place: Iran: Karaj | collected 2018-10 | reverse complement strand
TGAGGACGATGCTGCACACGTAAAGCTGGGTAACGGATGGCGCCTTCCCACCAAGGAAGAGTGTGACGAACTCGGAAAATGCGATGCATATGCTGACGTTCGGAACGGAGTGAATGGTTTTGTGGTTGTGGGCAAGAATGGCAATACCGTATTCTTCCCATATAATACCCATGTCTATGAATCGTTAGTTTATGATGTCGGTAAATCTTACAGTAGCTGGACTTCTACCCGTAACAGTAGTTCAGGATTAGCTGAGGCATTACAGATCAGATTCCTTGATGACAACTCTGATGAAGTCCACTTAGGAGCTAATATGTATACGTATCGTTACAGCGGTTATTGCATCCGTCCCGTCAAGGATTAGTTTGAAACATAATACCTCCCAGAACGCCTCCACCCCGTGGGGGCGTTCATTGTTTATTCACTTAATTCCTGCAATAGATTTGCAGAGGTCGGAGGGATTGATTATTTTTGTAAGAATTGAGAAAAACTGTTACAAGAATGCCTGATTTCAAATACGCTCCAATGTTTCAGATGGGGGAGGACACCACTGAATACTACAAGATTCCCGGTTCGGAGAAACTGGTGAAGACATCAAAGTTCGGCGGCCATTGCGGCTGCGGCGGAAAAACCATTCTGGAGGTGTCTCCGGAGGCTCTCACCCTGGTGGCCCAGCAGTCTTTCCACGACTGCCAGTTCATGCTGCGCCGTGCCCATAATGAGCAGGTTGCGGCTATCCTGAAGGATCCGGAGGCCTCGGACAATGACAAATATGTGGCTTTGCAGTTCCTCCGCAATGCGGAAACTGCCGTGAAGGGCGTGCTTCCTTTCTGCCAGGATACAGGAACAGCCATAATCCATGGAGAGAAAGGACAGCGCGTATGGACGGACTTCGAGGACGAAGAGGCCCTCAGCCTTGGCGTTTTCAACACCTATACCCAGGAGAACCTCCGCTACAGCCAGAACGCTCCGCTGAACATGTATGACGAGGTGAACACCAAGTGCAACCTCCCGGCTCAGATAGACATTGAAGCCGTTCAGGGCAGTGAATACCGCTTCATTATGGTGGCAAAGGGCGGCGGCAGCGCAAATAAGACTTACTTCTATCCCATGACCAAGGCCACCATCCAGAACGAAGGCACCCTCATCCCCTTCCTGGTAGAGAAGATGCGCTCGCTGGGTACGGCGGCATGCCCGCCCTATCACATCGCTTTTGTGATTGGCGGAACATCGGCGGAGAAGAATCTCCTTACCGTGAAGCTGGCCAGCATCAAGTTCTACGACTCCCTTCCCACCACCGGTGACGAAACCGGCCGTGCTTTCCGTGACATTGACCTTGAGGAGAAACTCCTTAAGGAAGCGCAGAAGATTGGCCTGGGAGCCCAGTTCGGAGGCAAATACATGGCGCACGACATCCGCGTGATCCGTCTTCCCAGGCACGGCGCCAGCTGCCCCATAGGTATGGGCGTGAGCTGCAGCGCAGACCGTAACATAAAGTCAAAGATCAATGCCGACGGCGTCTGGATAGAGAAGATGGACACGAATCCTTCCGAGCTCATTCCGGAAGAGTTCCGCCGTCCCGGCGAAGGCCCCAAGGGTATTGTAATAGACCTGGACAAGGGCATTGACTCCGTACGTGCGGAACTCACCAAGTATCCCGTGGGCACCCGCGTGAATCTTAAGGGAACCATCATTGTGGCCCGCGACATAGCCCACGCCAAGCTCAAGGCCCGTCTGGATGCCGGTGAAGGGATGCCGGCATATTTCAAGGACCATCCCATCCTGTATGCCGGCCCGGCCAAAACACCGGAAGGCTACCCGTGCGGCTCAATGGGGCCCACCACGGCCAACCGAATGGATCCGTATGTGGATGAATTCCAGGACCACGGCGCTTCCCTGGTGATGATTGCCAAGGGCAACCGTTCCAAGGTGGTAACGGACGCCTGCCTCAAGCACGGCGGCTTCTACCTGGGAACAATAGGCGGCGTGGCCGCAGTGCTTTCCCAGAGCTGCATCCGCAGTATAGAATGCGTAGAGTACCCTGAGCTTGGCATGGAAGCCATCTGGAAGATCAACGTGGAAGACTTCCCGGCCTTCATCCTTGTAGATGACAAGGGTAACGATTTCTTCAAAAGCATAGGGCTTTAGCCGATGCTTTGGCTAGTATAAGCCAGGCGTTACGCGTTTTTGGCTGTTTTTGCTCTACGGGTGGCTCAAAAAAGCCACCCGTTACGCATTTTTGGCGTTTTTTGCGTAACGGGTGGTAGGGAGGAACAAATAGGATTCCTATTTCTTCTTGAGAAGCCCGCCAAGGAGGCTGGTGGCGGCGCCAAGGAGACCGCTGCCGGAGGACTTGTTGCCGCCCTTGAGGGTGATGAGGATGTCATTGATGTCTACATCGCCGTCACCGTCCTGGTCCTTGAGGATGCCGCCGAGCTTGCCCATGATGCCGGGGATGAGGGCCGTGAGGGTGCCGCCCAGGTTGCCAAGATTGAGCTTGGAAAGGATGTTCTTGGTGAACAGGTTGGTTGCAAGGGAGGTGATGCTGCTCTTTGCGGGGTCTGCCTTGCCGGTGAGGAGTTCCTTGATCTGGTCTATACCGCCTTTCTTGGTGGCAGTCTGGGTGAGGGAACCGAAGATGGAGTCTGAAAGACCGCCAAGTACCTGGTCCTTAAGGTTTGAAGGGATGTCTACCTTTGAGGCGGAGGAAGTTACCTGCTTGAGGATGAAGTCCGAGAGATTGATGTTTGCCATAATATAGAGGTTTATTGGTTTCAGCTTCTACAAATATAATCAAAAAATCACTATATTAGCAGACAAATAGCAAAGAAAATGAACCACAGATTTCTGGCACTCATAACCCTTGCGGCCGCAGCTTGCATTACTGCCGCCGCACAGCCCTCCGGACGCGAAAAATGGAACGACGGATGGTTATTCTCCAAAGACGGCACCGAGCGCGTGCTCAACCTTCCTCACGACTGGGGAGTTGAGGGACCCTTCCAGCAGGAATACCCCGGAGAGACCGGCAAGCTTGCCTGGTGGGGCAAGGCCTGGTACGCCAAAACCCTCCAGGTAACGGCGGAAGACCTTGAGAAGGACATCCGCCTGGAAGTTGACGGCGCATTTTCCAATGCCAGAGTGTACGTGAACGGCACTGAGGCCGGAGGCTGGCCGTACGGCTACGCCTCCTGGGCCGTGGAACTCACGGATTTCCTCAAGGCCGGAAGCAACCGTATAGAAATCCGTCTGGACAACAAGCCGGAAAGCTCCCGCTGGTACCCCGGCGGCGGCATCTACCGCAACGTGTGGCTCACCAAAACCGCTAAAACAGGCATCGCCCACTGGGGTACATATATCACCACCCGCCACAGAGGGAACATCGCCAGGGTGGTCCAGAGGGTAACCCTCAAGGCGGATCAGCCCAAGGTTGCCTGCATCACCACGCGCCTTTTATATAGGGAAACGCCGCCCGGCAAGATTGTGGAGCACATAGTAGCGGAAACCCGCAGCGTGGAGCAGATATACGGCGGCCGCACCATCGTCCAAACCTTCGAAATAGAAAATCCCCGCCTCTGGACCCCGGACAGCCCCCAGATGTACATAGCCCGCACCACCGTGGAGGCCGATGGAGCAGACGAAATGGAGAGCTACGAGACACCCTTTGGCATCCGCAGCGCAGAATTCCGTGCCGATGGCTTCTACCTAAACGGACAAAAGACCTTCCTCAAGGGCGTCTGCCTCCACCACGATGCCGGAGCCCTTGGCGCAGTGTGGAGTGACGATGCCTGGATCCGCCGCTTCCAGATGCTCAAGGATATGGGCTGCAACGCCATCCGTACCAGCCACAACCCTCCGGCACCGGAGTTCCTGGACCTCTGCGACCGCATGGGCTTCCTGGTCCTGGACGAGCTCACGGACACCTGGACCTGGCCCAAGAAGGAAAACGGCTACGCCTCCCTCTTTGACGATTGGGCGGAAAAAGACCTTGTTGCCATGATCCACAGGGACCGCAACCACCCTTCCGTGATTGCCTGGAGCATAGGCAACGAGTGCGGGGAGCAGGGGGACAGCACCCGCTGGTGGATTCCCCAGATGCTCACGGACATCTGTCACAGGGAGGACCATACCCGTCCCACCACCGCCGGCAACGACAACCCCTGGGCCGCCTTCCAGCCCTATGCGGAAACCATAGACGTATACGGTTTCAACTATAAGCCTCACCTCTATCAGAAGTTTGTGGATGAGCATCCCGGCAAGCCGGTCTACGGCTCGGAAACCGCCTCCTGCATATCCACAAGAGGTTATTACCGCTTCCCGGTGGAGCAGGACAAGGGCCAGGGCTGGGCCATGGACGCTCCCTTCCAGGTAAGTTCCTATGACCTTTACGCCCCAGGCTGGGCGTCAAAGCCGGACTTTGAGTGGCAGTATGAAGACATCGTTCCGGAATGTGCCGGAGAGTTCGTCTGGACCGGGTACGATTACATTGGCGAGCCCACTCCGTTCAATATGGATCCTTCCGTCCTTACCAACTTCCACACTGAGGAGGAACGGGAGGCGTTCAAGAAGATGGTTGCCGGCTGGGGCCAGGAGATAAGCAACGTTCCGCTGCCTTCCCGCAGCAGCTACTTCGGCATCATAGACCTTGCCGGCTTCCCCAAGGACCGCTACTGGCTTTACAAGAGCCGCTGGAACCCGGACGTTCCCACGGCCCACATCCTCCCTCACTGGACCTGGCCCGGCAGGGAAGGCCAGATTACGCCCATCCACGTTTACACTCCCGGGGACGAAGCCGATCTCCTTGTAAACGGCAAGTCCATGGGCCGCAAGAAGAAGGACGGCTACCGCATAGTCTGGGACGATGTTGTATACCAGCCCGGCAAGGTTGAGGTCATAGTGTACAAGGACGGCCGCGAATGGGCCCGCGACGTGCAGCGCACCGCCGGCAAGCCCGCTAAGGCCGTTGCCTCCGTAGACTTCAACGGCCGTGAACTGGCCTATGTGACCGTAGACATCAAGGATAAGGACGATGTCCTTTGCCCGGACGCGGACAACCTTCTGGAATTCAGCGTCAAGGGGCCCGCGGTAATAGTGGCCACGGACGCCGGAGACCCCACGTCGCACGTGCCGTTCTACAGCACTCAGCTGCCGGCCTTCCACGGGAAGGCGTCGGCAATTGTGCGCAGGACAGGGCAGGGGAAGGTTACCGTGACGGTGAAGGCGAAAGGCTTGAAAGCGGCAAGTATTGTCCTTTAGTAGAGATTCCCGGGACAAGCCCGAGAATGACGGCGTGCTGTTAAAGATTCCGGGTCAAGCCCGGAATGACGAAAGGTAGCCCGGAATGACTGATTGTGTTGAAAACTTTGTGAAAGATTGGTGGTGGGGGGCATTGTTAATAAAAATTTTTATTATTAACTTTGCATGGTCATAATAGGACTGAAGGGATTGGATACAATTACAAACCTATTATATCATGACAAAACAGCAGCAAGCTATCTATGACGCCCGCACGCTTGGAACGGGCAAGATGCTTACCCTTGGCTTCCAGCACATGTTCGCCATGTTCGGAGCCACCGTCCTGGTCCCGGTAATTACGGGCCTGTCAATGTCCGCAACACTGCTCTTCGCAGGTCTCGGCACCCTGATTTTCCACCTCTGCACCAAGTTTCGCGTTCCCGCCTTTTTGGGTTCGTCGTTTGCTTTCCTTGGCGGCTACGCAGCCGTAGTGGCCATGGGTGAGCAGCAAGGTCTCAGCGCATCGGAATCATTGCCTTATGCCTGTATCGGAGTTTTCTGTGCAGGCATTATTTATTTCATCCTGGCAGGCCTGTTCGCGGCATTCGGCGCCAAGAAGGTGATGAAGTTCTTCCCGCCCATCGTCACGGGTCCCATCATCATCGCCATCGGCCTCACGCTGTCCGGCTCCGCCATCCAGAACTGCAACAGCAACTGGTGGATCGCACTCCTGGCAATCGCCATTATCATCGTCTGCAACATCTGGGGCAAGAGGATGATCAAGATTATCCCCATCCTGCTGGGCGTGCTGGGATCTTACATCGTTGCCGCCTGTTTTGGTCTGTGTGACTTCACTCCCGTCAAGGAAGCTGCATGGCTGGGCGTTCCTTTCCACTGGAACAACACCGCCTTCCACGTGTTTGCCAATCCCAGCTGGAGCCTCATAATCTCCGCCATCATTGCCATCGTCCCCATCTCGCTGGCTACCATGATGGAGCATATCGGTGACATGTGCGCAATTTCCTCCACCACCGGAATCAACTATCTGGAAGACCCGGGCCTGCACCGCACCCTCATGGGCGACGGCCTTGCCACCATGCTGGCCTCCCTGTTCGGCGCCCCTGCAAACACCACTTACGGTGAGAATACGGGCGTCCTCAATATTACTAAGGTATACGATCCCAGGGTAATCCGCATCGCTGCGGTGATAGCAATCATCCTGAGCTTCTGCCCCAAGTTCAGCGCACTTATAAGCTGCATGCCGGTGGCAACCATCGGCGGTGTTTCCCTTGTGCTCTACGGTATGATTTCCGCCGTTGGCGTACGCAACATAGTTGAGAACCAGGTGGACTTCACCAAGAGCCGCAACGTGATCATAGCCGCCCTCATCCTGGTGCTTGCAATTGGCATCAAGTACGGCGCGGGAGACGCCATAGACCTTGGCTTTACCAAGCTCAGCGGCCTTGCCGTGGCCGCCCTCACGGGAGTCATCCTCAACGCCATACTCCCCGGCAAGGACTACGAGTTCGGTGCCAACCCCCAGGGAGACAAGGCAGTAGACTTTGAAATCAACCCTTCACTCAGAAAGTAAAAAACACACCCGGCTCTGCGGCCGGGTGAACCTTTTAATATTTAACCCATAAACTACGTTTTATGAACAAGAAATTCATCTTTACCGCCGCAGTTGCAGCGCTTGCTCTGGCGCAGGCCGCATCTGCACAGACCAACCTCCAGACCTTCTACGATCTTGGCAGAGGTCACTTCACCACCACCCTCGAGGGTTTCTACGGAGACAATTGGGGTAACACCTTCTTCTTCATCGACTACGACTACAATGCAAAGGATGCCAACGGCGTGAACCAGGCTCCCAGCGGAAGCTACATGGAAATCGCCCGCTGCCTCAACTTCTGGGGAGACAGCGCCCTTGCACCCCTCAGCCTGCAGGTCGAGTACAACGGTCTGGTTGGCGTAAACCAGAATTTCCTGTTCGGTGTGGATTATTTCCTCCACAACGACAATTTCTCAAACACCTTCAACTTCAAGCTCCTCTACAAGACCTTCAGCAACGGTGTCACCAGCAGCCTTCCCCTCCAGTTCACCTTCGTATGGGGCATGCAGGACATCTTCGGAGTCCAGGGTCTGCGCTTCAGCGGCTTTGCCGATATCTGGGGTGAAGACGTGGTCAACTTCGCAGAAGCCAACTTCATCACCGGCGACAACGTTCACAACCGTAAGTTCGTCTTTATTTCCGAGCCTCAGATATGGTACAACGTGGGCCAGCTCTTCGGCTGCCCCAACCTCCATGTGGGCTCTGAGATTGAGTTCTCCTGCAACTTCGCAGGTTACGACGGCTTCAAGGTGCGTCCCTGCATCGGCACCAAGTGGATCTTCTAAAGGAGGACTGAAATATGAAACCCGCATTTGAGAAACTCTTCGGCTTTGACAGCGCGAAGCACTCGGTCCGTACCGAAATCCTTGCCGGCCTCACCACTTTCCTCACCATGGCCTACATCCTGGCCGTGAACCCCGGAATCTTCAGCGCACTTGACATGCCCGGCGGCGCAGTGTTCACCGCAACCGCCCTGGCAGCCATCGTGGGTACCCTTGTGATGGCTCTCTTCGCCAAGAAGCCTTTCGCACTGGCTCCCGGTATGGGCCTCAACGCCTTCTTCGTGTTCACCGTATGCCTTGGCATGGGACACAGCTGGCAGTTCGCCCTCACCGCCGTATTCCTTGAAGGTATCATCTTCATCATCCTCACCCTTACCAAGGTACGCAGCTGGCTCCTGAACGCCATCCCCGGCACCCTGAAGAAAGCAATCGGCGCAGGTATCGGCCTGTTCATCGCCTTCATCGGCATGCAGAACGCCGGCATCATCGTCAATAACGACGCCACCCTGGTAGGCCTTGGCGACATCTGCCACGGTCCCGCCCTCCTTGGCATCATCGGCCTGTTCATCACTGCCGGCCTGGTCATGGCAAAAGTCCGCGGCGGAATGCTATGGGGCATCCTCATCACCTCCGTCATCGGCCTCTTCCTCAAGGATCCTGCAACGGGCGAAGCCATCACCAAGTTCGGCGGCGTGGTCTCCCTCCCTGCCAGCATAGAGCCTATCTTCTGCAAGTTCGAGTGGAGCAGCATCCTGAGCTGGGATATGCTGGCCGTGGTGTTCACGTTCCTCTTCATCGATATGTTCGACACCATGGGTACCATCATCGGCGTCCATCAGGGTGCGGGCCTCATCAACAAGGGTAACGAGGAAATCCCCGGCCTTGAGAAGATGTTCCTTGCCGATTCCATCGCAACCGTAGCAGGCGCATGCTTCGGCACCTCCACCACCACAACTTATGTGGAGAGCGCATCCGGCGTGGGTGAAGGCGGCCGTACCGGTCTCACAGCCTTCTCCACTGCCATCTTCTTCATCCTGGCCCTGTTCTTCAGCCCCATCTTCCTGGCTATCCCCGGCGCAGCTACCGCTCCCGCCCTCATCATAGTTGGCGTAATGATGATGCCTTCCGTGAAGACCATCCACTGGGAAGACTACAGCAAGGCAATCCCTGCATTCATCACCATCATCATGATGCCCCTTGCATACAGCATCTCCGACGGTATCCTTCTTGGTGTAATCGCCTACGTTATCTGCCACGCCATCAGCGGACAGTTCAAGAAGATCTCCATCACCATGTGGGTGCTTGCTGCCCTGTTCATCTGCAAGTACATATTCATCTAAGATATACCGCAATAAAAAACCGGCCCTCGAAAGAAGGCCGGTTTTTTGTGTCCTTTGTGGCTTACTTGGTTCCGAAGATGCGGTCTCCGGCATCTCCAAGGCCGGGAACGATGTAGGCATCGGAGTTGAGGTGGTCGTCCACGGCGGCCACGTAGATGTCAACGTCCGGGTGCTCCTTCTGGACTTTTTCGATGCCCTCAGGTGCGCCCACAAGGCACATGAGGCGGATGTTGTTGCAGCCTCTTTCCTTGAGCATGGCAATGGCGTCGCAGGAGCTGCCGCCGGTTGCCAGCATGGGGTCCGTAACTATTACAAGGCGTTTCTGCACGTCTTCCGGAAGTTTGCAGTAGTAGACCACGGGCTTGTGGGTTTCCTCGTTGCGGTAGAGGCCAATGTGGCCTACCTTTGCAACGGGAACCAGGGTATGCAGACCGTCCACCATGCCAAGACCGGCCCTAAGGATGGGAATGATGGCCAGTTTGCGGCCCGATATCTCCTTTCCGGTCATCTTGCAGATGGGGGTTTCGATGGGAATGTCCACCAGGGGAAGGTCACGGAGGACCTCGTAGCCCATCAGGAGCGAGATCTCGTTAAGCAATTGACGGAAATCTTTTGATCCGGTTTCCTTTTTCCTCATGATGGTAAGCTTGTGCTGTATCATGGGGTGGTTGATGACGTGAAGTTGGCTCATATTGTAGTGTTTAATTAAAATGTCTCAGACTCTGTGACGCCAGCGAAACCTTCTTTTTGAAGGTGGTGCTGCCTTTGTAGTACATAAGGTCCAGCGTGGTGCCGTCGCTCTCGAAATATATGCTGCGTATGTACTTTTCCGTCTTTTTGTTGCGGCACACGGGCTCCGCCCAGATAAGGCTGTATTCTCCGCCCTTGGACGCGCATATCACGGTATAACCGCGTATGTCGAAGATGGCGGCGGTATAGCTCTTTCCCTTTTCCTTGGAGGCTTTTTTGTAGGCGGCCACAAGGGACGATTCCGGATCCAGGAGGCCGAAGCTCACCTTTGATGCCGTGGTCTGGGCCTTGGGATTCTTGCCTAGCCACCAGCGGATGGACTCGTCCGTGAGGATATCGGCCTTGGAGAGCTGTACCAGGGCGGGATTTTCCTTGAGGCGGCCCACAAGCCAGTGGACCTCCGGGGTTATGGTGAGGCCTTCCATCATTTCCGGGCTCTGGCCTTCTATGGCACCGTCCTTCACGGGGGTGCCGTAGAAGATGGCCTGATGGACGATGTCCTCTTCCGGCAGGTACAGTACCTCCACGTATTCGCTCTTGCCGTTACGATAGCCGAAGTGGACGTAGTTGCGGCGGGCGCCAACGGGGGAGATGACTTCCATGGGAAGCACCAGCTGCAGCGGCTCCGGGGCTTCTTCCATTGTATATACGGGGATGTATTGGGTATTTTCCAGTTTGCCGTCAGGGGAGAGGATCCTGAGGCTGAGGTCGCTTCCCAGGGCCAGGACGTGCTCCTTCTTGTCCTTCTTCCAGCCCACTGCGTCAAGGGTGCCGCCGGCTGCGCTCAGGGCATCGGCCTTGGAGATTTTGCTCACGCACTCATCGGTGAATGCCACATTCAGGAGGGAGTCCTTCATGTCGTTTACCTTCTGTGCATACACGGACTGCGGGTACTTCTTGAGGAACTTGTCCGCGGCCTTTAGGGAAGGCTTTGCAATGGTCTTGTTGAAAAGGGAAGTCTCCGCCTTGGTCTGGGCGCCAAGGCACACTGGTACGGCAAGCAGGACTGCCGCCAAAAGAGTTCTTAGTATTTTCATCACTACAAAGATAGCATTTTTATGCTATCCTGAGAAAAAACCGTGCCTTACTTTGAAAAGTAAGACATAAGGGCCTGCTGGTAGGCCTGTATGGCCTTGGTGCCGGCGCGGGTTATGCGGCACACCGTATGGGAGCCGCGGCCTTCGCCGGAACGGGAGACCTTGATATAACCGCACTCTTCCAGCTTGGTAATCTGGACGCTGAGGTTGCCGGAAGTAGACTTCGTGAGGTCCTTGAGGTACACGAAGTCGGCATCGTCCAGCGAGTCCAGGGCTACCATTATCTTAAGCCGGAGCTCGTTGTGAAGTATGGGATCAAGGTCTTTGAACTCCATGTTCTAACACTCCCTTTTATACAAAATGCCCGGAATTATGAGGGCAATCACGGCCGTAACCACCACGGAAAGCATCTGCCAGTACCAAAGGTCTCCCTGCAGTACAAAGGAGCCTATTCCTATTGCGGCTCCCAATAGTCCGCAAATAATCATGGGTTTGTAGCGGGTGGCCTCACCGGTGATGAATGCGCCTATTCCTACCAGAAGGCATATCATGGGATTCTCCGCAACGTAGTATACGTCTGCAAAGCCAAACAGGAATCCGCCAAGGCAGATGGCCGTGCCGGTGAAAATCCAGTAATCCAACACAATCTTGGACCTTCTGGAACGCATATGGGAGCGGTCCCTGTCCTTCTTGAGGATTATGGCCATGAGGGGGCAGGCTATCACGGGAACGCCAACCCACAGCCACAGGCACCATTCGGCCTGGTAAATGGGCCAGAAAATGAATTCCAGCAGGTAGAAAAAGGCTGTAACAGACCCCCACAGCACAAACAGCGGGTTTGCCGTGGGGGTGCTGTCCATATCTACTTTGCCCCTGGTACGGGCAATCACTTCGAGAGCGTCAAATTGTTCCATATCAGGGGCAAAGATAATGAATTTGATTTAATTGTGATTTACGTATATTTCACTTTTCTTTCTGTTGTCATACTTCAGTCGGAAGATAATCTGGGTGCCGTAGGAAGTCTCGCCGCCGGGATTGCTCTTGGTGCGTTGAAGCTTTGGATGATCGTCCTTGCCGCCCATGCCGGAGAAGGAGAAGCCGTCGTAATCGTAGGCCAGTTCCACATAGGCCCAGTTCCAGTAGGCGTCTTCAGGCACCGTAATCACGCCCACTTCCATACCCATGGGATAATTGCACACGCCGTTTTCTCCGCCACTGGTCCAGGGTTCAAAAGCGCCGTTACTGTGCTTATAGGTTATCTGGAAGGAGGTGGGCTTATGCTTGACCACCTTCACGGGAATGGTGAACTTGACGCTGTGGTCGGTCACGCTGCGGAAGATCAGGTTAAAATCTCCTTCCGGGATGCCCTTCTTGAAGTCGACATATTTGCCGTAAGGATTGTAATACAACTTGTTATAGTTCTCCGTAGCGGGGTCAATCTCTATGCCGTAACCGGTGAAAGAAGAACCCTCGGGTGTCCAGGAATCTACCGTGAGCCAGATGGTGTCGCTGCCCCAAGAGGGATCATTCTCGGCCACGATAAAATCGGCGGAACTGTTTTCCATCGAAAGAGAGAACGAAGAGTACCCGGGGCCGTTGTAAAGGGTAACCTTAGCCGTCAAATCCGTGCCTGCGTAGCCGAAAACCAGTTCCACCTGCTCATTATCGGCCGATTGGGTGGCGGTGAGCTTCTGGGTGGAAGCATCCCAGCTGAACCAGTCCCCAGAGGATCCGTTGCGGGTCTGGCTTTTAAGCGTTACCTTGCTCCAGTCAAAGGAGGCGCCGGGAGTCCAGTACGCAGAGAGGGTGGTGGATTTGCCCGGAGCGACCCAATTGTCTTCGTAATTCAGGCTGAAATAGGATAGGTCGGCTTTGAGTTCACTCACAGTGGCGTTGCCGCACATGGTGTATTCCTCTCCGGGAAGATAGGTTTCTGTTTCCTGATCCCATATCGCGTTCTCAAAGACAAAGACAAACAGGAACTGGTATTCTCCGGAATATCCC
>JAEEGL013380837.1_pt1 | contig 12754 bp, 10 predicted proteins | sample 9134231 | NCBI WGS metagenome assembly JAEEGL01 (sample SAMN16246548, study PRJNA631951) | gut metagenome | biome: gut microbiome; feature: rumen; material: fiber-attached | host: Bos | place: Iran: Karaj | collected 2018-10 | reverse complement strand
CCCCCCCCCCCCCCCCCCCCCCCCCCCCCCCGCCCCCCCCCCCCCCCCCCCAACGGCTTGCAGCCGCCGGTCCCCCCGTGGATCTCCAACGCCCTCTCCTTCGGCTCGGGCGCTGAAATGACGGCAGAGGAGCCGCGCCGACGTTCCGGCTATATTAACTCAAAACCTCCCTTAACGCCTCAACGAGACGCCCGTTTTCTTCGGGCTTTCTCACTGCAATACGGAAATACCCTTTTCCCAGACCGGGATAATCGGAGCAGTCGCGGACAAGTATGTTTTTCATGAGCAGCCCGCCGCAGACGTCCGCCGGGGAATAAAGCAGGATATAATTGGCTTCGGAAGGAAAAACAGTGACCTCAAGCCGCCGCAGCTCCCGGACGAAACGGCGCTTTTCGGTATGGAGCCGCGCCGCCGAGGCCTGCAGCCACTCCCGGCAGTCCAGGGCGGCCATGCCCGCTTCCTGGGCAAGAACGGAGACGTTCCAGCACTGGACGGTCCGGGACATTTCCCGGAGCAGGGCTTCGCCGGAGCTCATGACGTATCCCAGGCGTACGCCGGCCATGGTGCAGCTTTTGGTAAAAGCCCGTAATACCGCAAGACGGGGATATTTGTCCACCCATTCGTCCAGGGGATAAACGCCGGGCCGCTCCGTGAGATCCAGAAAAGTCACGTCCAGCAGAACGCGCGCCCCTTTTTCCAAAAGCTCCAGCACTTTCTCCGGCTCCGCCACGGTCCCCGCCGGGTTGGAGGGGGAACAGAGAAACACGGCGCCGAACCGGGAAAAATCGATTTCCCCGAACTCCCGGTCAAGGGCAAAGCCTGTTTCCGGCTTGGTGAAGTAATAATCCGCTTCCGCCTTTGCCGCCTGCAAAGCCGCCGCATATTCACTGAATGCAGGCGCCACGATGAGCGACGGTTTTTCCTTGGGCAGGGCGTAAGCAAAGGAATATATCAGTTCCGAGGCTCCGTTGCCGAACAGGATCCGCTCTTCGGCAACGCCCTCTGCGGCCGCCGTCTTTTTCCGCAACGCCCGGCAATAGGGGTCGGGATACTGCGCGCACTTGTCTATGGCGGCGGCAAGGGCCGAACGCACCGGGCCGGGCATGCCTTCCGGGTTGACGTTGGAAGAGAAATCCAGCGCGTTCTCATGGGTATATACGTCCCCGCCGTGGGGATTCTTTTGGTCTATAAGCAAAGTATCACCGCCCAACGCAGCAGCGCGACGAGAAACAGCATCCCGAAGGCCGCCCCATACGCCAGCCGGCAGGCCCGCCCGATATCCTTTGGCTCGATCTCCCGCAGGGCGTCGCCGATAAATTCCTTTTTGCATAGCACGCCGCCATAAACGGCGTCACCGGCCAGACGGACCCCCAGCGCTCCCGCGCAGACGGATTCCGTCTGGGCGGAATTGGGGCTCGCGTGCTTGTATCTGTCCCGGCGGAAGATCCTCCACGCGCCTTTTGCGTCCAGTCCGCAAAGGGGGCAGGCCGCTGTCATCAGGAGCGCCGTAAGCCGGGCGGGAAGGTAATTGACCATGTCGTCAAGCCTTGCCGCCGCCCTGCCGAAATACAGGTATTTTTGGCTTTTGTAGCCGATCATGGAGTCCATGGTATTGACGGATTTATAAAAGAAACCTCCCGGGGCGCCGAACAGGAATATCCAGAACAGCGGCGCTGTGATCCCGTCGGTAGCGTTTTCGGCAACGGTCTCCACAGCCGCGCGGCAGATGCCGCTTGGGTCCAGGCTGTCGGTATCTCTCCCTACGATCATGGAGACCGCCCGGCGGGCCGCCTCGGTATCCCCGGCTTCCAGCGCCCGGCGCACACTGCCCGCTTCCCGGTAAAGCTGTCTTGCGGCGATCAGCTGCCAGCACATGACCGTATCGAGAATAAAGCAGGCGGCGGGGCGGAGTTTCCACGCAAGGATCAGCAGCAGGGCCGGTATCAGCGTGGAGACAAAGGTCACCAAAGCGACAGTCACGGCGCCGCGGAAAACGTCTTTTTTGCCTGCGTCTTTGCAGCGCAGTTTGCCGTCGCAAAAGGAAACGAGCCTGCCTATGCCGGCTACAGGGTGGGGCAGCCCGTGAGGGTCGCCCGCAAAGAAGTCGATGGCAAAGCCGCAAAGGACGGCTGCGGTCTGCAGCATGAGCCACCGGCGGACAGGGTCAAAGGGTATGTCCATGGCCTGCCTATATGCTCATGAATTCGCCGTAAAAGTTTCGGACCCAGGCTTCGTCTCCTCCGAATACGGTGTAGATCATGTTCGGGCTTTTGAGGGCTTTGTGTATCTCCAGGGCGTCCCCGGCGGCGCAGAATATCTGCACCCCTACGCCGGAGTCCAGGATCTGCCGGTAGGTGTCCAGCCAGTAAACGGTGGTGTCCGCCGGCGCTCCCGCCCCCGGCACGAAGTTTATGGCCCGCAGTTTGGGGAGCTTCAGTATGTCCGGCAGCAGCCGGGTCACGGTATAGCCGTCCAGGTGATATATGGCGTGGTCCACCGACTCCAGTTCCTTTTCCAGGCAGGGGATCACGAATTCCCGGGCCTGCTCCGGCCCCAGCAGGGTTATGAAGTCGCAGTTCACGGTGGTATATTTCTTTTCGCAGAAAACGTTCACCCAGCAGGAGGTGCCGGTCTCCGCCATATTCCCCGCTTCGTAGAACCGGCGGAAATATTCTCCGTAGCAGTCTCCCACCTGCGCCAGCGCCTGTTTCACCGTTTCCGGGCAGGTCATCAGGTCCATGGAGGCGTAAACGGGGTCCCTCAGGGAGCACACCGCATCCCAGTTGGAATGGTAGTCCAGGGTGCCGATTATCACCCTGCCGTCAAACTCCTCCGCCATTTCCCGGTGCATTTTGAGCATTTCCCGGAACATGGGGTTCCCGGCGTCGAAGCGTATGACGGGCAGCAGCTCTTCAAGCTCTTCTTCAAAACGCACCGACCAGCTGGTGCCCCGGCTGTCGTCGGAATACTCTATTTTCTGCCCCATAAAGCCGCAGAACATATCCGGCCCGAAGGATACGTTTATCGCGGGCACCTCGTCCCCCACGAATGCCATGCATTCGGCGAAGTTTCGCAGCACGTTGCGGGCGTATTCTTTGTAATCGTCCCCCGGCCTCTGGGGGTAGGGCATGTTCAGCCTTTGGAATTCGTCGGCCATGCCCTCCTTTATCGCGGTGAGCCACAGCATAGGCGACGTGTTTTTCCGTTCCCAGAAGTCGTTCCAGTGTTTTTTTACCGCCGGCATATCCGGCCTCATGAGCTTTTCTCCGGCCATGGCCGTTCTCCTTATTTCGATAGTATGAACACGCTTCCCGGCGGGCATTCTATGCTGCCGGACACTTCTTCGCCGCTTTCGGGCCCACGGGCGGAAAACTGCAGCCTCCAGCGCCCCCTGGGAAGCGTGAAGGTCAGGGGCTCCGAATACATGTTCGCCGCCGCATACACTCTTGCCGCATATCCGTTTTCCTCAGAGGGGACCGTCGGGTATTCCCACGCCAGGGTGTGGCTGGTCCACGAATGGTCCGGCTTTCCCGGCTCGGTGCCGTGCCAGAGAATATGCCCCTTTTCGGCAAAGGGAAAAGCTTTTCTCAGGGCGATGAGCCTTTTTGTCAAATGCAGCGTGTCCCTGCGGGCCTTCACCTGTTCCCAGGGGAAACTGCTGAGTTCGTCGTCCCGGCACCAGGTATTGTTGTTGCCCCGTTTGGTGCGCAGCACTTCGTCCCCCATGAGCAGCATGGGCACGCCCCGGCTCAGCAGCACCAGGGCCAGGGCTGCCGCGGCGTAGCGCCGGCGCTTTTTTTCCGTTTCCCCGTCGGCGGGGCCTTCGGTGCCCATATTCACGGAAATATTGTTGTCCGAGCCGTCGCGGTTGTTTTCGCCGTTGGCCTCGTTGTGTTTTTCCTTGTAGGCAAACAGGTCGTAAAGGGTGAAGCCGTCGTGGCAGGCGGCAAAATTCACCGACGCCTCGGGCCGTTTCGGAAAAAGGCCGGGGCTGCCGGCTATGCACTCCGCCATGGCGGCGGCGGCGCCGTCTCTGCCTGTGAGAAAGCTCCGCAGGGTGTCCCGGAAGCGGTCGTTCCATTCCGACCAGCGGTAGTTTGCGGAAAACCAGCCCGGCCTGTAGCCGTCCGCCGCATCCCAGGGTTCGGCGATGAGCTTGCATCCCTTTAAAGCTGGACTGGCGTTTATGGCGGAAAGCAGGGGTGAGGAGTGGGCGTTTTCGCCCTTTTCGTTCCGGGCAAGCACCGAGCACAGGTCGAAACGGAAGCCGTCTATATGGTATTCGCTGCGCCAGTATTCCAGACACCGCACTATGAACCGAAGGGCCTCCGGCCGGCCGCAGGCCACTGTGTTGCCGCAGCCGGTGAGATCCGCCGGCTTTCCGTTTTTGAAAAGGTAATAGTCTCCGAAGGCGGCAAGGACGGGAGCCTCCGGTTTTCCGCCGGTGTGGTTGAAGACCACGTCCAGCCACAGCTCTATGCCGTTTTTATGCAGGGCCCTCACCAGGCGCTTCAGCTCGGCGGAAGGGCTTTTTCCGGCGGCGTAGGAAGCCTTTGGGGCAAAAAAGCCCGTGGTGGCGTAGCCCCAGTAGTTCCGCACCGCCTCTCCCGTTTCGGGGTGCAGGAAAACGGGTTCCAGATGGTCGAATTCGAATACCGGCAGCAGCTCCAAAGCGTTTATCCCCAGCGCCTTCAGGTAGCCTATGCGGCTCTGGAGCCCCCGGAAGGTGCCGGGGAAGGCTGTTTTTGCCGTTTTTGTGAAGCCCTTTACGTGGGCTTCGTAAACTATGGCGTCCTTCATGGGGATACGGGGGAAACGGTCGCCCTTCCAGTCAAAGGAGGCGCTTTCGGTTTTGGCGAAGACGCCCCGGGGCCCGCCTTCGGTGCACAGCCTTTTGGCGTATATGTCCCCATAAAGCCCGTCGCTGCAGGGGGAACCTTCCGGGAAGCCCTCCAGACGGAAGGCGTAGCGGTATTTCCTCATGTCCGGGCCTTCCGCCAGGATGCTCCGGGAATCGCCGCAGGCGAAGGCGTCCATGGGTATCACGGTCTCTTCGCCGTCCCTTAGGAGCACCAGGCTGCATTTTGCCGCCGGAGTAGTCACCGTGACGTTGTAGCCCGAGGCTGTTTTCGTCACTCCCGGAAGCGTATGGTCTCCCGGGCGTATTTTTATGCCGGATATTTTTTCTTTCATTTGTCCATGCACGAAAGATACAGCCTGAGATACCGGTCCACCGAGTCGTCCCAGGTGTAGCGGCAGGCGAAGGCGGAGTCTCTGAGGGCCTGCCATTCCTCGGGGCTGTTTTTATATTTGAAATACGCTCTCCACAGGTTCTCCCGCACGGCGTCTTCGCCGAGAGGCTCAAAAACAAAGCCGTTGGGCTTCCCGGAGCCGCCGTCCACGTCAAAGACAGTGTCGGAAAGGCCGCCGGTCTTATGGACAAAGGGTATGGTGCCGTAGGCCAGGGCGATCATCTGGCTCAGGCCGCAGGGCTCGTAGCGGGAGGGCATAAGAAAAACGTCCGAGCCCGCATACACCTTTCTTGCGGAGGCTTCGCTGTATCTGGCTATATGCCGGGCCTGTTCCGGGAATGCGGAACAGAGGGCCGCAGTCATATCTTCGTATTCTTTGTCTCCAGTTCCCTGCACGATGAACGCCGAATCGGAATGGGACAAAAGGTCCCGCATAGGCTCTATAAGGGCGTCTATGCCTTTCTGCCTGCACATGCGGGACACTATGCCGAACACGGGGCCTTTCCGCTCCGGATCCAGGCCGAGGCTCCGCAGCAGCTCTTTCTTGCAAACTTCCTTCCCGGCGGGGCGCAGGCGGGAATACCGGGCGGCTATGGCCATATCCCTTTCCGGCCCCCAGGCGCCGTAGTCGATGCCGTTGATTATGCCCGTGATATCCTTTTCCCGGGTCCCGAGGATGCCCTCCAGGCCCTCTCCGAACTCCGGCGTAAGTATCTCCTTTGCATAGGCGGGGGACACGGTGGTTATCTTGTCTGCGAACACTATGGCTCCCTTCATAAAATTGGCCTGCCCCCAGTGTTCCATGCAGTCCGGGCTGAAAAGGCTTTCGTCCAGCCCCGCGTCTCTCACCGCTTCCCGGGGGAATACCCCCTGATATCCCAGGTTGTGTATGGTGAACACGCTGCGCGTCTTCCGCCATACCGGGTCGTATTCCGCGGCGGTGCGGAGGAAAACCGGCAGCAGGGCGGTGTGCCAGTCGTGACAGTGGACTATGTCCGGGAACCACCCCCGGTTGAACATATACGCCATGCACGCCTTGCAGAAAATGGTAAAGCGGTGTTGGTCGTCGGGCTCGCCGTAAAGGTTTTCCCTGCCGTAAAGAGAGTCGCTCAGGACCAGCGCCGTCTTCACCCCGGGCACGAAGCCGCTTTCCATGAGCCCCAGCTCCACGTCGCTGCCCATATGGTTCACTGTGAAGGGATCCCCCGGCGTGAAGCCGAAACGCTCTCTGTCTATCTTCCCGAAGCCGGGCATGATGACCCGCACTTCGTGCCCCCGGGCTGCCAGCAGCCGGGGCAGGGCGCCCGCCACGTCGGCAAGGCCTCCGGTCTTTATGAAGGGCAGGCATTCTGCCACGGCAAAAAGTATCTTCATGGTTTTATCTCTCCCTGCGCGCCGGCCAAAAAGTCTTTCAGCCTCCAGCCTGCCGCTTCTCCCAGGGCGGGAAGCCTTTTCCGCAGCCCTTCGATATAACGGACCGCGGCTTTTTTCCGGGGGACGTCCTCCTCCAGGGCAAGTATCTCCTGGGAAAGCGACGTTAGGTCGCAGGCAAGGGCAAAGAGTTCCTTCCGGAACCACACAACGCCGTTGAAGCGGTTTGCCCCGATGGCTTTTGCCATGCTTTTTGAAAGTATCGCCTCCTTGACCGCTGCGGCGGCGGTCTTTTCTCCGGCCCTGACGCCGTCGGCAAGAAACGTCTGATCCACGGCGGCGGCAACGCACCGGAACGCCTCCTCCGGCGAGACGGGATAATCCTCCGCGAAAAGGAAGCCCCGGGCGACGGCCTCAAGGCCCCACTCTTCCGCCAGGGCGGCGGACCGGACCGGATCGTCCGTTCCGAAACGTACGCACGCCAGGTGCCTTATGACCGCCCAGAGGAACAGCGCCCTGTTGACGCCCATTAAGGAACACGAAGCGCAGGCGGCGCGGCTTTGTATCTCCGGCGAATACAGTATGCCGAGGGTCCTTTTTATTTTTTCTGCGGCAAGGCCCGCGTATCCGGAGCCTCCCATATAGTCTCCCGCTTTTTCCAGCATGCGGCGGAGAGGCTCTTCGAGGGTCTCCGGGGCTTTCATATCCGCGGCGGCTTTTTCAAAAAAGCCGGCAAGCTCGGTATAAAGGGGCCCCAGCCTCAGGGCCGCCAGTTCGGCTTCTACGGAGGGGACCCCCCGGCCCTCCAGCCTTTCGCACAGCTGCCGGTAGTGGCAGAATGCGTCGTCTTCCGCTTCCCTGAAGCCTGTTAACACGGCGTATTTATAGGCGTCCAGCTGCATACCCAGGCCCCGTTCCCGCACCTCGTCGGAAGGCCGTATGTATTCCAGGCCGGAGATAATGTCTTTCCAGATGAGATAGCGGTTATCTTCAAGCCCCAGGGCCTCCGCAAGGCTTTCCGTCTGCAGGGCGCCGGTTTCCTTGTTTTTGAAGGGGGCGGACTCCCGGATGCTTCCCGTTGCCGTTTTGAAACGGTTGTTGTAAAAAACCAGGGCTTTTTCGGCGCCGTTTTTGTTGCCGAAGGCAAACACGTCGCTGTCTTCCGGGCCGTTTTCCGTTATGAAGGGGTAAAGGCGGAAATTCCCCGCGCCGGCAAAAAGGCTTCGCAGCTTCAGCAGCGGGAATATCTCGCGTTTGTGCCTTTCCCACAGGCCTTCGTCCCGCTTTTCGCCGTAATAGGGCCGGCCGTATTCCATGCCGTATTTCTCCCGCAGGCCCTCCGTCTGTCCGTGGGCGAACATGGGCAGCCCCGGCAGGGTGCACATCAGGATGCAGATCCCGAAATACTTGTCTCCCGTCCCGAATTGCTCCACCGCCGTTTTTTCGTCGGGGTTGGACATAAAGTTCACGTATCTCTGCAGGATGTCCGGATCGAATTCCAGGGTGTTTTTTATAGCGTTGTGGTATTTTTCGTTGTCTTCGTCCCGCAGCATGTTCATAAAGGCGGAGTTATACACCCGGTGCATGCCCAGAGTGCGCACGAAATAGCCCTCCAGAAGCCAGAAGGCTTCCGCCAGCAGCAGAGTGTCCGGCGCTTCCTTTGCCACCCTGTCCACCACTTCGCGCCAGAATTCCGCCGGGAACAGAGCGTTGAACTCGTCTGCGGAAAGCCCTTCCTCCGCTCTTGAGGGGATATCTCCCCCCGTGCCGGGCAGGGGATACCACAGGCGCTGGAAATGCTTTTTGGTAAGGGTCATGGCGGCGTCGAAGCGTATTATGGGAAAACGCTTCGCCACGCCGATTATAGTCTGCGCCGCATATTCCCGCACCTCCGGCTTCAGGTAATCCAGCTGGGCCGTGTCGTTCCAGGGCATGCTGGTGCCGTCGTTGCCGTGGTAGATGTATCTTTCTTCGCCGGTGCGATAGTCTTTGTATAAAAACACCACCGAAGCGTCGGTATGGTCGAAATAATGGTCCTCCAGAAAAACGCCGTAGTCCCGGGAGCCGGAAAGGCTCTCGCCGGAAAAGGCGTAGTTGGGGTAGGGAGAGGAGGCGCGCTGCAGATAATACTCCGGGTGTTCTCCCAGAAGGGGGGCGTCCAGGGCCGTGTGGTTGGGCACCATGTCCGCGGCAAGGCGTATCCCCCGGCGCATGGCCCTCGCTTTCAGGTTTTGCAGGGCTTCTTCGCCTCCCAGCCTTTCGCTGATGGCGTAGCGCCTCACGCTGTAGGCGGAGCCTTCCGCTTCGCCGTTGCCGTTCCATCTTTTTATGGAGCGGGACGCGCTGCCTCTGTCCCAGAGGCCTATGAGCCAAAGGGCGGTGAAGCCCTGTTCTTTTATTTCGTCCAGCTCTTCGTCGGGTATCTCGTCCAGCCGGCCCACGGGGCGGCCGTATTTTTCCGAGAGCTGCCACAGCCACACCAGAACGTTTTTCGCCAGCAGCACGGACGCCGCCATCCAGCCCGCGTCCGGGGAATAGCTTTCGGCGCCGGTGAGAAAAATGTCGTCGTCATAAATGGGGGCCTGCGCCTCTGCGGGAGCGCCGCTCCTGGGAGGCCGGGTCTCCTCTTTATAGAAATCCAGGGCTTTCAGAACGTCCGGCATCAGGTGCGCCAGCTCTGCGGGAAAACGCCGGGCGTAGCAGTCGAGCTGATCGTAAAGGGAATCGGGGTGGAGCCTTGCCCCCAGGGTGAGGAGGCCGGTCATGGTGTATTTTGTGTTTCCGGCGAAGGCCGCCCGTTTTTCGCCTTCCTCAAAAAGCGCCTTTTCCGCCTTTTTCAGGCTTTCGGCGGGCAAAAAGCCCGTGTCGAAAAGAAGCTCCTTCGCCTGGTAGGCGGGGTTCTCTTTTGCGGAAAACAGCGCCAGAAGGCCGGCAAGGCTTTCTTCCTCCGCCCCGGCGCGGGCAAGCCAGCCCGCGGGAGAGGCGTTTTGTTCGTAAACCGCCCGGGGCGGGAACGCGCCCACGTATCCCCTCAGGAGCGTTTCCGTATTCTGCGGCCCGGTTTTGTAAACAAGGCTTTCCAGAAGGCCGGCGAAAGCCGGACGGAACAGAGAGAGAAGAAGGGAAAAGCGTATCTCCTCCAGCAGGCTCATAAGATACAGAGCCGAGCCGGAGACCTGCGCCGGGGTCCTGCTGTTCAGGGCAAAGGCCGAAGCCCTGGCGCTCTCTATGGGAAGGCGCGCTCTTCCGCTTTCCGAGAAACAATCCTCGGGAAAAATATTCTGCCCGCGAAGTTTTCTGCTTATATGCAGTCCGGCATGGGTTTTCATGGCTTTGCCCCTTATGAGATATAGTCATATTCATTTTATCACAAAGACGAAGAAAAGTAAAACCGCGCCCCGGCTGCCTGAAACTCTTTTCGCCCCGAAGCAGTATAATAAAATGAAAGAAAGCCATGCTTTCCGAATTTTTTTAAGGAGCCTTTGCTATGGAAGTCAGAATCAAAGCAAAAAACACTGCCGTGACTCCCGCATTTCAGGAGTATCTGGAAAAAAAGCTTGCAAAGCTGGAAAGGCATTTTTCCAACATCAGGACAGCCGGCGCCCTTCTTGTGAAAAACAAGGACACCTTTTCTCTGGAAGTCACCCTTGAGGGGGACAACGTCATACTGAGAGGCGAAGAGAAAAACCGCCCCGACGAAAGGACCTGCGTGGACGAAGTCATCGACAAGCTGGACAGCCAGGCGGGCAGGTTCAAGGGCAAAAAATACGGCCGCAGAAAGAATCAGGGCCAGAAAGCCAAGGTGGAGGAAAAAGAAAACATTTATCAGAAGAACGTGGAGACTCCCGGCGTGGTGAGGACAAAGGCCTTTGAAATGAACCCCATGTCGGTGGACGAAGCCATCGAGAACATGGAGCTGGGCACCCATTCGTTTTATATGTTCCTCAACGAAGAGACCGGGAAATACACCGTTATCTACAAACGGCAGGACGACGACGATTACGGCATCATAGAGCCTGCGTAAAGATATATGTATAAAGGAGATATGCGTGTGGGCAAAAAGCCCGTGTATGCGGCGCTGGCGTCGCTAATTGCGCTGCTGCTTATCTGCGGCGCGCTGCTGGTCCGGATGAATGCGAGGATCGGCGCCCTGGAAAAGGAGCTTGCCGGCGCAAAAGAAAAAACCGAAGCCTTTGAGGAGGCGCTGCAGGAAAAAGACGGCGAGCTCGCCGAGATAAGGTCGGAAGCCGAAGAAACGTCGGAGGCTCTTGACGAGGCCCGCATGAGGATCGATGAGGCCGAAGACGGGTTTCGGTACGCTGAAACGGATACGGAAGACCGCGTGGCAGATCTTGAGGACCGCCTTGAGGACACGGAACGCGAGCTGAGGGAGGCCCGGGAGGATCTTGATATGTATTAGCGCCGTCCCCCCGCGGCAAGATATACAGGAAACGGCGCCGCCGGAAAGACCGGCGGCGCCGCCTTTTTACGCATAAAGCCCGGCTTTTTTTAAACCGGCCGGCGCGAAAAAAAAGAAAACCCTTTGGATAACAACTTCCAAAGGGTTTAAGGAGCGGTTTTCATAAATACTCCCGCAAGGTTACTTGTCTATGACGAACCGGCTTTGATACGCTCCGGATATGTCTGCTGTCCGGTAGGTCTCGTATCTGGTGTTTTTCCCCGATATATTGACAACGTTCACGGATACCACCACCAGAAGGAGCAGGGCTGCCCCCACGGCAAGGCCGGCTTTGAAGGGATTGTGACCGATGCCGAAAAACACGTCAAACAAAGAGGTGTTGTTTTTCCGTATTTTCCCAAGCACCTTTGATCTTAAGTCCGATGGCGCGGGTTCTTCTTTTACACTGCTCAGAACTGCGCTTGCTTTTTCCAGAAGCTCAAGGGTGAGGCGGCAGTCCGCGCAACCCTCGAGGTGTTCTTTGATCGCTTGTTCTGTCTTTGGGGATAAAGCCCCGTCTTTGTAATCCGGCAGCAGATTTTTGATGCTGTCACAATTCATAGCGTTCACCTTGTTTTGTTCTACTCATTTATATAAACGAAAATGCTATTCCAAAAGTTCCGGATAATCCTTGAGTTTTTCGGCAAAAGCAAGACGGGCGCGGTTGATGCGGGATTTTACCGTTCCCAGAGGCAGATTGATTATGGCGGCTATTTCTTCGTAGCTTTTGTTTTCCATCTGGAAAAGGACGAGAGGTATCCGGTGATGGTCGGGAAGCTCCATAAGGAGGCTGCGCACTATGCGTTCTTTTTCCGCTTCCATAAGCGCCGCTTCCGGGCTTTGGAGGCTTTCGTCCTGAAACTCCCTCTGATAATCGCCGTCCGTGGTCACGATGTGCTCGTCCATGGACAGGGTGGGGTTCTTTTCGGCAAATCTTTTTCTGTCCAGAAAGATGTTTTTCACTATCCGGTACATCCAGGAGGTAAAGGCCGCTTCGTTGCGGAAGGATCTGATAGACGAAAACGCCCGCAGAAAGGCTTCCTGAGTGATCTCGGCCGCCTCATCGTAGTTGCCGGATATTCTTTTGGCAAAGCCGAAAACGCGGTTCTGATGCATCCTCATAAGCTCATCAAAAGCGTTCAGATCGCCTTGCTTGCTTTTTTCGATTAATACGGTTTCCAGACTGTTTGACATTTAGCTGCTTGCTTTTGAAATAGCGGCTTTATCCTCGTCGGAAAGCTCTATTTCGGCTTCACCCTTTGTGATCTGATTGAAATACGTTCGGTTGGAATCCCTGGTGGCTATGCCCCTGATCAGAAGGCCGTCGCGGTTTTCGTCCAGCAAAGCCACCGAAAAGCTCTGCTTTCCCCCGCAGTCGGGAAAAGCGTCGTAGCGTTCTATGGCGATGTTTCTGAAGGCCCCTTTGCATTTATCCGCCAGCTTCTCATGGGCCTCATGGGTGCTTTTGGCGTATCCCTGCAGCGCGTCGAGCCTTTCGTCAAGGTTTTCGAGGGCTTCAACGACCTTGTCGGCATTAAGGTCTTCCGGTCTCAGCTTTGTCCGCGGCTTTTTGGTGCGGACAAAAAGAATGATGACAAGAATCAGAAGCAGAACGCACGTTATTGCCAGCCCGAAGGTGATCCAAAGCAGGTTCTGCTCTGCAAAAGCGGTT
>JAEEGL012857664.1_pt1 | contig 12754 bp, 10 predicted proteins | sample 9134231 | NCBI WGS metagenome assembly JAEEGL01 (sample SAMN16246548, study PRJNA631951) | gut metagenome | biome: gut microbiome; feature: rumen; material: fiber-attached | host: Bos | place: Iran: Karaj | collected 2018-10 | reverse complement strand
TCCACGACCCGGACGCCAAAAGACGGAAGGAGTTCCTGCATCAAGCCATTGTAGCGGGCGGTCAGCGGATCGGTCGGTTCACTGCCCACGAAGCGCACGGACGCACCGAGGGCCGGTGCGATATGCCGGCCGAAAAGGTCGATGTCCAGACGCATCTGCGTCTCGGACACATCGGTAAGGTCCTTCAGGAAATAGGTGGGGAAAGTAGCAGCAGATATCTGATAATCACTTCCTTCCAGCACATCGGCCAAGCTCTCGCTCCCCTTCCGGACCATGTCGAGCCGCTCTGAATAAGGAAAACGCGAAAGATTCTCCTTCACCGGGATGACTGCCAGACCTTCCACCTGCGCAGCAGCCTGTTCCAACAGAAACCGGTGTCCCAGGGTGAAGGGATTGGCATTCATAACGATAACGCCTTCGGAACGATATGAGCGCAGATAAGCGCAGTACTCCTCCAGTCCCCTGCCGTTCTCCATCAGGATGGCTTTAGGGGCCGATGCGAGGATGCGGAAGCCAAGACTTTCAAAGATGGCGCGGTTCTCCGGCTTGGTGAAAACCTTCACATTGGTGTGACCGCGGTCAGCGGCCACGGAGATGAGACGGGAAATCAACGGCGTGGACAGACCCAAGGAGCGGGCCTCCTCCGAAACGGCGATGCACTTGATGATGTCGCGGTACAATCCACCGCCGGCCAGGATGGAACCGTCCGGATCCTGGACAGCCAGATACAAATCGACCTCCTCGAGCCGGAGACCGTTTCTCCCGAGGAAGTCCTCCACCTTGCGGCGGAAAGCCGGAACGCTCAAAGGCAGTTCCTGTATGTCGATCCTTTCAAATGGTTCCATCATCCTGCAGGCTTTCCAATACTCCCGGTTCCACCTCAGATTGATTTAACGCAACGAAGATAAGAATTTATAACCGAATTCCCAAGGTTTTGTTACGGATTTATACCAAATCCGATGATTTTGTCAATGGATTGGACAATCTCGTCATACGGATGCGAATGGGCCCGCATACACTCCCGGGCAGGACGGTTGCAGAGTAGGCATCGGCGGGGTGGTTCCCCCACCCTTTCGCGGCTTACAGGAACGACCGCTTCCCCGACGGGCTCCAGGACATCCAAGTCCATCAGGCGGCCGAACGGGTGTTCGTTCTCGATCTCGCAGCAGGACTTCTTGACATCCAGCAGCGGAGCATCCACGATGAAGAAGCCTTCAAAACCGGTCTCCCGGTCGAACAGTTCCCGATAGACGGGAGAAAACATATCCTGGACCGCCTTGACGCCAGCCTCCGCTACCTTCAGTGAGCGGGCGTCACGCTTGACAGGGCCCGGCAGGACCACGGTCATCGAGACCAGGGTCTTGTCGGGCCACTCTTTCACAAGCGCAAGCTGCTTTCCGTACCGCCTGTCGCGGGCCTCAAGCAACTGCTCCAGGGTGATTTCCATCAGTCCAGGATATTGTGGATCTCGTCCAGCACCTTTCCGTGACGGTCCATGACGATGCCCACGACCCGGTCACCGAAAGGAAGCGCATCGGGCTCACCGATAATGCTCCGGGCCTTGGCAGCCAGGTCATTGATATCCACGACCTTCAGTCCCGCTTCAAGCAAACGCTGGGCAATCTCGGGGCGTCCCGGATTCACGGCGATACCATATTCGGTAACCACCACGTCCACGCTCTTTCCGGGCGTGATGAGGGTCGTCACCTTCGGGACGACGCAAGGGATGCGGCCGCGCAGGAGCGGACACACGATGATGGACAGGGCGCTGTCTTCCGCCGTATCCGGATGGCCGCCGATGGCGCCGCGGATGATGCCGTCGGAGCCCACAAGCACATTGACATTGAAATCCACATCGACCTCCAGGGCCGACAGGATCACGATGTCCAGGGCGTGTACAGCCGATCCGACGTGGTCCGCGCTCGCATACTCGACGGCGGAGACTTCCTGATGCAGCTGGTCCGTAGCGATGGATTCCGCCGCGACCTTGTCAAAGGACTGGACGTCGATGAGACGGCCGATGAGGCCTTCCTGATGAAGCTTCACCATATGGGCAGTGATACCTCCGAGGGCGAAAGAAGCCTTGATCCCCTTCTCCAGCATGCTCTCCCGGATGTATTTCACGGCCGCCAGGGAGGCGCCGCCGGTACCCGTCTGGATGCTGAAGCCATCCTTGAAATAACCGCTGTTGATGATAACCTTGGCAGCCTGTTTGGCAAGGAGGATATCGCGCGGATTCTTGGAATCACGGATAGCGCCGGAAGAAATCTTGGAACTGTCGCCTACGGATTCCACGACCACCACCGACTCGACGTCACAGGCGGAAATGGACTTCGGGACATTCGGATAGGCGACGAGATCGTCCGTAATCACGACCACATGGTCCGCATAGCGGGCGTCCGGAAGGGCGTAGCCCAGGGATCCGCAGATGGACTTGGCGTTCTCCGAACGGGGACAGCCGGAGGCATTGCCCAGCTCGTCGCAGGAAGACGCGCCGAGGAAAGCCACGTCGATGTGGAGTTCACCGGAGGCAATGGCGCTGCCGCGACCGCCGTGGGAACGGAAGATGACCGGTTCCTTCAGGAGGCCGTGAGAAATCTCATTGGCCAGTTCCCCGCGGAGACCGGAAGTGGAAATCTTAGTGATGACACCGTTCCGGATATGCTCGATGAGCGGTGTATGGACGTCGGAAAGGCTGGACGCAGCCAGATGCAAGTTCTTGAAACCCATCTCCGCCAACTTGGCAACGACCAGGTTCACGACCTTGTCTCCTCCCCGGAAATGATGGTGGAACGAGACGGTCATCCCGTCCTTCAGGCCGGACCGGCGGATGGCCTCTTCGAGGGTGACGACTTTCGTATTTCTCATAACACTTCCTCCTTGTCCAAAATCCCGGATGCGATGGCGAGGGCGACGGTACGTTCGGCGCGGATCACGACCGGGCGGTCCACCATCTTGCCGTTCACGGCGATGACGCCGGAGCCTTTGGCCTGTGCCTCCTTGATGGCGGCGATGATCCGGAGAGCCTTGTCGATATCCTTCTGCGAGGGGGCGAAGACTTCGTTCACGACCTCGATCTGACGAGGGTTGATGATGGATTTTCCGTCGAAGCCCAGCGTCTTGATCAGTTCGACCTCCTTGCGGAAGGTGTCCATGTCGTCCAGGTTCGAATACACCGTATCGAAGCAGGCGATGCCGGCAGCCCGTGCGGCCACGACGATGGTCTCGCGGGCCAGCAGCAGTTCGGCGCCGCCGGGGGTACGTTGCGTCTTCAGGTTCGCGGAATAGTCCTCCGCACCAAGGGCGATGCCCATCATGCGCTTGGAGGCGCTCGCGATCTCAAAGGCGTTCACGACGCCCAGGGCGCTCTCGATGGCCGCCATGATGAGGGTGCGGCCCACGCAGCCGAGTTCGGTTTCGACCTTCACGATCTCGGCCTCAAGTTCGCGGACTTCGTCGGCCGTTTCGGTCTTCGGCATGCGGATGACATCGACACCGGCCTTGACGACGGCCTCGACGTCCTTCCTTCCGTATGGGGTGTTCAGCGGATTGATGCGCACCACCATCTCGGTATCACCGTAGTCGATGGATTTCAGGGCATTGTGCACCAGCAGGCGGGCAGCATCCTTTTCGGCCATCGTCACGGAATCCTCCAGGTCCAGCATGATGGAATCGGGGCCATAGATATGGGCGTCGGCCATCATTCCGGGATTGTTGCCCGGAACGAACATCATCGTCCTTCTCAGTCTTTCCATACGTCCTTTCCGGTTGCGCGGACGGCCGCCGCAGTTACACGTGCACGGATGGTGCAGTCCAGGGCACCCTTATCCGTAGCCTTAACATAGGCGTCAGCGATACCGAGCCCCTCCAGGGTCTCGGTGATGACCGCCTTGATCTGCCGGCCGAACTGGGCCGAAACGGAACTTTGAAGATCCACCTGCAAGCCCTCACCCGGAGCAATCTGGACAAGGATGTCTCCCGATTCCAGGGTGCCGGCCACAGCATTTTTGATTTCCATGTGTTTCTAGGTGTTCAATTACAAATCGTTCGCGAAAATAGGCATTTTCGTGACAATTTCAAAGTATTTTCCCCGTTTTTAAGCTTGATGGGCCGGACGGAGCAGGTCCAGGACGACCTTGACCGGGTTGAAGGTTTCAAGCGGCACTTCCACAAACAGGGTATTCCAGTCGCTCATCGCGCCGTTCCACAGTCCGGGCAGCTCCAGCGCCTTGAGCTCGCGGCCCTGGAAACTCTTGGAACTGATGAAACCCGCATCCTCGTCCACATGGGAGAGAAGGTCGAACTTGCGGCCTTTGTAATCCTTCAAGCAGCAGACAAGGTCCACCGGGTTGAAATGCGTGGCACGGGACATCGCACCCATCGCACCCGCATCGTCCTTGTTGATCTGGACGCTCTCCAGGATCTGGAGCGAAGTAGCGCCATCCTTGCCGGCGATGATATACGGGCCGCCTCCGGGTTCGCCTTCGTTGCGGACCATGCCGCACACGCGGACAGGACGGTTCAGTTTGGCGCGGAGCATCTCCACCCTTTCGGCTTCGCCGCGGGCCAGCGGGATCTGGACGCAGAGTTCCTTGTCCAGGAAATTCTCAATTTCGTTGCACAGCTGCACGGAAGGCTCCTCGTCCAGCTTGCGGAGATACCCGAAGATGCGGTCGCGGACCTTCAGGGCCTCACCCATCAGCACCTTCTTGTAGCGGGCCGTCGTGCCCAGCAGTTTCTCGTGGGCGACGTTGTCGATGTTCTTGATGGAAACCAGTTCCTCCTCCACCTTGTCCAGGTTGTAAATCAGGGCGCCATGCCCGGCGGGGCGGAATAGGAGAGCGTCGTCATCGGTGCGGAACGGACGGTTCTTCGCATCGACGGCCACGGTGTCCGTAGCTTTGTCCTGATAAGTGAAGGTCACGTTGTATTTCACGCCGTAACGGGCCTCGAAAACGGGTTGGACCTCGGCCAGGGCATCCTCGAAAAGCGTCCGGTGCTCCGGGGAGATGGTGACGACCAGGTTGCAGGTACCGTCGGCATTGCGCATATAGGTGGCAGCCTCGACAAGATGCTCCGCGATAGCGGTACGCACTTCCCCGCCTTCGTAACGGTGGAACTTGATCACACCTTTGGGCTTGGCCCCGTAGCCAAGTCCCTCGTCCGTCAGGACTTTCTTCAGGACGGACTTCCGGTAAGCAGCAGTATCTTCTTTTCCGCCAAAGAGTTCATCTGTATAGAAAGCGAACTTCTCAATCTGGGCGGCCAGTTTCGCACCGGCGGCGTCGGCCGGAAGGTCCTCCCCTTTTTCAAGGGTGGCGAGTCCGGCGAAAATGTCCTTGAACATCCGGGAAGCGGCGCCGGATGCGGGCACGAACTTACACTTGCCGGCGATGTCGGCCTGTTCATAGTAACGGATGGCGGCATCGGCCTCGGCGTCGGAAAGGACGCGGATCCCGCGCTGGGGCGTTGCCGGCCCCACGATCTTCATCCAGGTAAATCCCTTCTTGAAATGCTCGATCTGTTCCTCGACCGTGCGGACGGAGGAACCCCGCTGCCGGATCTGGTTGATGTCTTTCTGGTTGAACATGGTTTCAGTGTTATCGTTGGTTATGATTATTCGATGTAGAACTCCCGGCGGTACTGGTACTGGGAGCGGAGCCGCTCGAAGCCCGAAGGATCGGTCCGGAACATGAAGTCGTCGATGAAGATCGGGTAGTTGTACTGGAGGATGGCCGCCATTTCACCCTGGCTCTTCCCTTCTGCATCGATGAGGACGGGGTGCAGGTCGATATCCTCGGTTTCCGGGTAATAGTCTTGCAGTTCCCGGATGCCGAACCGGCGCGCGACCGCCTGTACGGCCATCGACGTGCCGTTCTGCTTGCCCTGGTAGGAATAGCCCGCGATGTGCGGCGTAGCGATGTCACATTCGCCCAGGAGGCGTGGATTGATGTCCGGCTCGTTGCACCAGGTGTCGATCACGAGGGCGCCGAGTTTCGGCCGGGCGCGGAGCAGGGCCGCTTCATCCACCACCTCCCCGCGCGCCGTGTTGATGAAAATGGCACCCGGCTGGATTTTGGACATGAAATCGTCGTTCACCATTCCCCGCGTGGTTTCGTCCAAGGGAACATGGATCGTCACGATCTGGGCCTCGCCCAGCAGCTCATCCAGGGTGTAGAACCCTTCGGCGCCTTCCCGCTCCGCCCGGGGCGGATCGCAGCGAAGGACTTCAAAGCCCAACTTGCGGGCCATCCGTTCCACCTTCCGCCCCACATGTCCGACCCCGACGATGCCGAGTTTCGCGCCCTGGAAGGGAATCTTCTTGCGGGAGGCGACTCCATACAGGGCGGAAAAGACATAGTCCATCACGCCGCCCGCATTGCAGCCCTCCGCATTGAAGATTTCGATGCCGTGCTCCTCGCACCAGGGGAAATCGATATGGTCCGTGCCGATGGTGGCCGTCGATATCATCTTGACGGACGTCCCTTCCAGAAGGGAAGCGTCACAACGTGTCCGCGTGCGGATGATAAGCACGTCGGCATCCATGCAATCTTCACGGCAGATGGCGGGCCCTTCCTTGTAGAGGACCTCGGCGTAAGGCTCGAAAACTCCCTTCAGGAAGGGAATGTTCACATCGGCGACTATCTTCATTCAGGCCATAGGTTTTAGTCTTACAAAAATAACATTTTTTCCGACAAGTTGAACCTGTTCTCGGCCACATGAATGGAAATTGAAAAAAAATACTCGAAAAAATTTGCACATTCGAAAAAAGTACCTACCTTTGTAGTCCCAAAAGGGAAATGGGGTATTAGCTCAGTTGGTAGAGCGTTTGAATGGCATTCAAAAGGTCAGGAGTTCGATTCTCCTATGCTCCACAAAAAACCGCCTTCTGCAATTGCAGGAGGCGGTTTTCTTTTATTCAATATTCCCCGACGAAATCCGTGACCAGCCTGAAGACAGGTTCATAGCTGTCGAAAACGGCATGTTTCCAATCGTCGTAGATGGTATGATAATACGGAAAGGCGTCCCCTTCCTGATTCTCCAGGAAGATGCAGGGAACGTGGCGCGTAGCGAACGGATAATGGTCGCTGTTGGCGGCAAGCTCGCCGCGGTCCAAGGCCTTGAAATACTGTTTCTCCTTATTGATCCGCTCGAAGAGCGCATATCCCCGCATCCCTTCGTCGCTGACTTCACAATACTGGACGGGATTGTTGTCGCCGATCATGTCGATGTTGAACAGATACCGGATCCGGTCCAACGGAACGACCGGATGGTCCGCATAGAACTCTGAGCCCCGGAGGTTGGCATCTTCGCCGGAGAACGAGAGGAAATACATGTCATAAGGCGGACGATGCTTTGCATAATAGGCCGCCAGCGTAACGATGGCCGCCGTTCCGGAGGCATTGTCATTGGCCCCGGCATAATGGACACGCTTTCCCAGATTGCCCAGATGGTCATAATGGGCCGTGAAAACATAGCAGCTGTCGTGGCGCTCCCCTTCTACTTTTGCGATGACGTTGAAAAGTCCGTACTCCTCCAGAAACTCGTTTTCTACATTGACGCGGACGGACTTGACCCCTTCGACTGATTCGGGTGTAACCCAGATGATCGGCTTGTCCACCACACGGTGGCCGTACGCCTTGTAAAACTTGATGGGCGACGTCCAGGTGTACAGGAGGCCGGCATTGGGAGCGCCATCCCGGCTCTGCAGCCTGGCGAAAACATCACGATGCCGGTACGTGAACCAGAACTCACAGCAAACGAGACAGTTTTCATATTCCGGCTTGGTCAGGTCTGCAAACAACCGGTCCGCGTCGAAATCCAGGGTATCCACATGGTACACGGAGAACTCCCCCTTGACGCCGGGAGAATACTCCCTCATCGAGAAATCCACGCCGGCCCTCAGTTTCCTCCCGTCGGCCCACATGTCCATCTTGCCCGGGAAGGTATTGATGTCAATGGTGAAAGGCTGGCGGATGACGGCATCCACCCCGGCCTTCCTGTATTCTCTTTCCAAGTATTCGCCGGCCTTGTTCGCCCCACCCCGGGCATAACCACGGCCTTGATATTTCGCGGAACTGAGTTCCTTGACGACACGCTTGTAATGCGACAAGTCCTGCGCATGCACTTGCACCGCGGCCATCGCCAGCAGAAAGATCAATAACTTCTTCATAATCATTGGATTGCCTTAGAGCGCTTCTTGAGCCAGTGTTCCTTCAGCCACTCGCGGACCGGCTCGTCATAAACCTTGAGGAGGCCATAGGCCAGTACGATGGACATGAAGATGATGCCGAGGTTCACCAGGACGTGCATCCAGACCGGGGCGTCCGGGTGTTCGGCCACCCACCCCATCTGCATGTACATCAGCGGATAGTGCGTGATATAGATCGGATAGGATATCTCCCCCAGCCATTTGCACACCGCCGTACTTTTAGGATCCGTGGTCATGCTGCCGGAACCGGCCAGAACGATGAGCGGAAACAGCAGCAGGATGCACACGGCCTGATAGATGCCGTCCGGAACGCCATAGTTTCCACCCATGCAAGGGATCGAGAAGATGACCACCAGCGCCAGACTGCACCACCAGAATCCGCCTTTTAAATGGATGGGAGATCCGCTGGGGTTGCTATCTGTCCGGTGTGCCGGCAGGATGCGCGAAATCAGCAGGCCGCAGAGGAATGGATACAACAGCCGGGTAAAGCCGATGTAAATCTGCTGGGAAGTCAGGCTCCAGCCGCCGATGACGGTATATTGCGGGCCGTCCGGGAACAGTCCGAAAACATCCCATCCCAGGGTCAGGTCCAGCGTGAAAAAGGCACAGCAGACGCACAGGACCGCCAGAGCCGCCTTGGGTAGATGCCTCAGTACAAAGGCATACAGGATGTTGCCGATGTACTCGAAGGTCAGCGTCCACTGGGGGCCGTTGAACGAATTCAACTCTCCCCAGCCCCGGATGTCCAGGCTGTTGGGACAAGGCAGGATAAGCAGCCCCATCACCAGGCACAGGAAGAACTTCCAGGCGGGCGTCTTCAGCGTTTCGGGAAAAGCGGCGCCCGCAAAGAAAAACAGGGCTGCTCCCACGAGCGTTCCGGCTATCACCATCGGATGCAGGCGCGTCAGACGGCGCTTGAAGAAGCCCCAGGTGGTCATCCTGTCCCAACGGTCGTCATAGGCATAGCCGATGACGAATCCGCTCAGGACGAAGAAGAAATCCACCGCCAGGTATCCGTGGTTGACGATCTGTGTCTTGAAAACCGGGACATAGGTCTCGAAACAATGAAAAATGACGACCATCAGGGCCGCGACTCCGCGAAGTCCGTCCAGGATTTCGTAGCGCGGCTTTGATTCCAGGTAGATGCTTTCCTTTGCCATGGGTTGCCGTAGGATGGAGAACTAAGCCTTCATCCGGGAGAGGAAACAGGCGATGGTATTCTTCATGAGCATCGCGATGGTCATGGGCCCCACGCCGCCGGGGACGGGGGTGATCCAGGAAGCGACGGGCTCGGCGGATGCGAAGTCCACGTCGCCGCAGAGCTTGCCCTCGGCGTTACGGTTCATGCCCACGTCGATGACCACGGCGCCCGGCTTGACCATGTCGCCGGTCACGAGGCCGGCACGGCCCACGGCGACGACAAGGACGTCGGCCGTGCGGCAGACGGCACCGAGGTCGGCCGTGCGGGAATGGGCGATGGTCACGGTCGCATGACGGTCCAGCAGGAGTTTCGCCATGGGCTTGCCCACGATATTGCTGCGTCCCACGACGACGGCATTCTTGCCCTTCAACTCCACCCCCACCGTATCCAGCATCCGCATGACGCCGGCGGGCGTACAGGGGACGATGCAATCCTTGCCCAGCCACAGGTTGGCAACGTTTCCGGGATGGAAGCCGTCCACGTCCTTTTCGCGGGCGATGGCGTCGATGACTTTCTCCTCGTCGATATGCTTCGGAAGAGGCAGCTGCACCAGGATGCCATCCACGGCGGGATCGGCATTCAGGTCGGCGATATGACGAAGGAGGGTCTCTTCGCTGATGTCAGCCGGAAGCTCGACCAGCCGGGAATCCATCCCGGTATAGGCCGCGGCTTTCACCTTGTTACGGACATAGACCTGGCTGGCGGGGTTTTCCCCCACGATGATGACAACAAGACAGGGCTTTCGGCCGTACTTGGCCTCCAGTTCCTGCACTTCGGTCCGGACCTCGTCCTTGACCGCTGCGCTGAGCGCTTTTCCATCGATGATTTTACCCATAATCTATTCAAATGCGCAGTGCGCGATATCGTTTCTGTAGAATAAGTTATCACATCCGATCTTACGGACTTCTTCATATACCTTCGCCCGGGCGGAAGCCAGATCCTCTCCCCCGGCTACAACCATCAGGACACGGCCTCCGTTCGTAACGAGCTTACCATCCCTGAAGGCGGTACCCATATGGAAAACGGTCCCGTCGACCTGGTCCAGGCCCTTGATTTCAAAGCCTTTCTGGTAGGAACCGGGATAGCCTTTGGAAGCTAGTACAACGCCCAGGGTGACACCTTCGCGCCACACGGCGTCCGGCGCGGGCACGCCCGTCGCGACAGACTCAAAGATGGTATAGATGTCGCTTTCCAGCAGCGGGAGGACCACTTCCGTTTCAGGATCCCCGAAGCGGGCGTTGAACTCGATGACCTTGATGCCCTGCGGGGTCTTCATCAGGCCGCCGTACAGCACGCCGGAAAGCGGCTTTCCTTCCGCGACCATGGCCGCAGCTGTCTTGCACATGATCTCCTGATAAGCGAACCAGCGATCCTCTTCCGTAATGAAAGGCAGTCCCGTATAGGCGCCCATACCGCCGGTATTCGGCCCCTTGTCTCCGTCGAAGGCACGCTTGTGGTCCTGGGAGAGAGGCATCGGATACACGCGGGAGCCATCCACGAAGCACAGGAAGGAAAACTCCGGCCCGGTCAGGAAATCCTCGACCACGACGCGCCCAGCCCCGAAAGAATGGTCCAGGAGCATGTCCTCAAGAGCCTTGGTGGCTTCGAACATGTCCTGGGCGATAACGACGCCCTTCCCGGCCGCCAGGCCGTCGTATTTGAGGACGGCCGGGAACGGACGGGACGAGACATAGGAAAGTGCTTCGTTATAATCGGAAAATGCTTTGTAAGAGGCTGTAGGAACACCGTATTTCTCCATGAGCCGCTTTGCGAACTCCTTGGAACTCTCGATGGCGGTCGCTTCTTTCGTATGGCCGAATATCTTGAGGCCGGCCGCCCGGAAAGCATCCACGATGCCCACCGCAAGGGCCGCTTCCGGTCCCACGACAGTCAGGTCCACCCCATGCTCCAGCGCGAAGGCTTTCAGACCTTCCACGTCGGTATCCTTGAGGGGAACGTTTTCAGCCACAAGGCCGATACCCGCATTCCCGGGGGCGCAATAGATCTTGCCCACCTGGGGAGAACGGGCCAACGCATCCACGATGGCGTGTTCGCGCCCACCTCCGCCGACCACCAGGACCGTTTTCGGGAAACAGTCCTCGAACCGGATGTCTTTCGGGTCCGTCTTGTTCGACATGCTCGGTTTGCAAAATACGGCGTCCATACGAATCAGTGCTTGAAGTGTCTTACCCCGGTGAACAGCATCGTGATACCCAGTTCATCGGCCTTGGCGATGGCGTCCGCGTCCCGGATGCTGCCGCCCGGCTGGACGATGACGGTTACGCCGTATTTCGCAGCCAGGGCTACGGTGTCGTCGAACGGCAGGAAACCATCAGATGCGAGCACAAGACCTTCCGTGAAACCGGCGGCCTTCGCTTCCTCAAGGGCGATCTCGGCAGAGCCGACACGGTTGGTCTGACCGGCTCCGATGCCGATGGTGTGGTTGTCGCGGACGACGGCGATCGCATTGGATTTCACGTGTTTGACGATCTTCCAGCCAAAGTTCGCATCGGCCAGCTGAAGCGCCGTGGGATGGACTTTCGTCACGCACATTTCCGGGACGACGGCCTCCACCTGGGTATCCAACTGCTGGACGAGCATTCCGCCGTTCACGCTCACATACTGGGGAACAGGCTTGCCGTCACGGGTCATATCGACTTGCATCACGCGGAGGTTTTTCTTGGTGGAGAGGATTTCCAGCGCTTCCGGTGTATAGGACGGAGCGATGACGATTTCCAGGAAGATGGGCTTCATGCCGCGGGCGACGTCAGCCGTCAATTCACGGTTCACGCCCACGATGCCACCGTAGATACTCACCTTGTCGGCTTCATAGGCAGCCTGCCAGGCCTCCTCGATGGTTGCGCCCACGGCCGCCCCGCAAGGGTTCATGTGCTTGAGCGCCACGCAGAAAGGCTCTTCGAAGTCCCGCAGTACGTTCAGGGCCGCATTGGCATCCTGGATGTTGTTGTAGGACAGTTCCTTCCCCTGGATCTGCTTTGCGAAGGCCAAGGAGAACGGCGCCGGCTCCAGGGCGGCGTAGAAGTTCGCGCTCTGGTGCGGATTTTCACCGTAGCGGAGTCCCTGCTTGATATCATATTCAAGGAAAAGCTTCTCGGGGAGGCCTGCCTGCTTGCGCATGTAGGTGGCGATGCAGGCATCGTATTCCGCCGTGTGGGTATAGGCCTTGGCAGAGAGTTTCAGGCGTGTTTCCGGGGTCGTATTTCCTTTCTCCCGCAGTTCGGCGAGGACGGTATCGTAGTCGGCCGGGTTGCACACGATGGTGACGTCGCGCCAGTTCTTGGCCGCGCTGCGGACCATCGAAGGGCCGCCGATGTCGATGT
>JAEEGL012762771.1_pt1 | contig 12754 bp, 8 predicted proteins | sample 9134231 | NCBI WGS metagenome assembly JAEEGL01 (sample SAMN16246548, study PRJNA631951) | gut metagenome | biome: gut microbiome; feature: rumen; material: fiber-attached | host: Bos | place: Iran: Karaj | collected 2018-10 | reverse complement strand
TATCTTTACCACCCGATAACAATAGCATAAATGGCGGATGATCTTTTCGCAACAGACTTCACAGAATCTACATGATTTTTACAAAAATAAAAAGGCGGGAACATCCCGCCTTTTCATATTCATCCGTTTAGTCTTCCAGCATCTGCTTCAGAGAGTTTTCAACATTCTCCGTTACGTCCTTCATCATGTTTACAGATTCCGTTGTCTCGCGCGAGGAAGTCACCAGACTTTCCGCGCTGTTGTTGACGGTCTCGATGATGTCTTTCAGTTTGTTGCCTTCTTCGATCAAGAGCTCGATCGTTCCGCGGATACCGTTGTTGTTATTGTTACTGTCATCGGCCGTGGTCTTGGATTCCTCCGCCAGTTTCTTGATCTCTTCCGCAACGACCGCGAATCCTTTTCCGACCTCGCCGGCTCTTGCAGCCTCAATGGATGCGTTCAGCGCCAGCAGATTCGTCTGATTCGAGATCGCGATGACATTCTCATCATTTGCTTCGAGTTTCTCAAGATACCCGCCGATATCGGCAATGATCTCTTCGAGGTTCTGCGCAAAAGTCTCCACTTTCGACATTGCTTCCGAAATATCCGATGTACGGGAAGAATTCTCGGAACTGATCTTTTCGATCTGATCGATGGAAGATGACAGATCGTTGAAGTTCTCGTTGATCTTCGTCGCAAATACGCTCTTCTTCTCGTTCATTTCCTCGTGTGCTGCCCTGACCTCGTCGGCAAGCTCGACAGCTCTTTCTTTTTCTTCGAATACGCTGTCCTTGATATAATGCACACAGTTATCCTTGTACGAAAAGCCGTTATAAATAGCGACCGCCATCTCATGGCAGGAATCATATCCGCAGCAGCCGCAGTCGATACAACGCTTCTGTGCAGTATCCTTGTTCATATCCGCAAAGATCTTCTCCAGCTCTGCGTTGGAAGGTTCTTTTACGATGCAGTCCCTGCTTCTGTCCGTGTATTTCCTGACAAAATCATTCAGATTCAGGGACGCGAACTGCTTATTCAGCGCTTCCAGCCTCTTCTTCGGAGAACTGTTCCTGCTCCATGCAGACTTCTTGGACTCATTCTTGCTGTCCGAACGGATCTTCTGGATGTTGATGAAGACATCCTCATTCAATGTCTTTCTGTTATCAACGCCCGTACCGTACAGGCATCCGTTTGTGCAGTTTAAGGCGTCGACGAACAGATACGGAGTCTTTTTTCCTTTAATACGTTCTTTGTTGCGGCGCAGATACTCGTACATATGATGCTCGCCTTCCATCTGACGGACCAGAGCATCTTCGCCGAGCAGCCAGTACACATTTTCCTTAAGGCCGCCGGGCATCGGATAGATGGAGCCGAGACCGTATTCGATCTCATCCGTATAAGGCTTCGCATTTGACGGATGCGCTTTCAGATAGGCAACCAGCTTGGAAAATGTCAGATTGTATGATACATATCCGTGATTGTTCGGATCATCGATCTCGTTCTTCTTAGCGATACAGGGGCTGATGAACGCCAGTTTATCCGACACATTCATGTATTTCTTGGCATAAATGGCCGCACACATCATCGGACTCTGCACCGGCATGAGCATCGGCAGAAGTTCCGGAAGATATCTTTCGATATAACCGACAACCGCCGGGCAGGGCTGGGAAATGGAGCCGTAGTAATTACGCTCGGTAATATATTTGATGTAGCCCCAGGTCGTAATGTCTGCGCCGAAAGAAACGCTGATGAAACGGTTGACACCGAGCGCTTTCAGCATGCCGAGATATTTCTCGTACTGACCGGGGTAATTTGCAAGAAATGCAGGAGCGATCAGAACGGAGATCTTCTCTCCGCGCTTCAGATCCGCAAAGAATCTCTCTACATCATCCAGATATTCTCTGGCATCATGCTCACACGCATCAATGCAGGCCCCGCAGGCAATACATCTTTCCGGGTGAACCTCAATGACATTGTTCCTGTCCTTCTCAACCGCAATGTTCGCGCCCATACAGCTGCAGGCTTTGATACACTTGTTACATCCGACACAGTTGTCATTTGTTGCGATCAGTCCCATTCTCACCATTCCTCTCTTTATCACACATACTGACTTCCGGACTCATCCGGCAAAATTGTCACAAATGCTCCTGACTTTGACATTATATCACATGATCCGAAGGCATGCCATAACGAATACAGATATCATTATCGGCAAGATCACACCTCAAACTTATACCTTCTTCATATATAAAATAGAATATCCTTAGAGTATATATAATCATAAAGGTCTTCCTCGTGAGAAGGAACAATATCCTCCCTACTGGATACAATCCATTTATTTGAATTCATAACTTGCCTAATTGCTTCATCAAACCTTTTCCGATTATGCACATAGGAAAAGGGGATTATATACCTTAATATAGGGATTCTATTCGCGTATCTAACGACCAATAACAATTTTCCCTCTGATCTATTCCATCTATACCAGTTGATTTTATATCATCCATAGCAGCCATTTCTTCACATCCTTTTTTATCAAGCATAGTACTTGATCTTCAAAATTCAGTATATTATTGTGCTTCAAATTTATAGCCCATTCCCCAGCAATTAGTAATCCCCAGCATATTTAGCTCTTAGGTTCATGACCTCATCTCCAGCAGAGCGACACGCTTTACCAAATTCTTTCTCAAGTTCAACAAGTTTATCAAGTTTATTCTCACTATCCGACTCACATATAAACTCTTTATGATCTACCTTTATATTTTCTGATTCTTCCCAGCCTTTATCCAGTCCTTCATTAATAGCAGTACCATCGAACCATATGTTCTGGCGTCTTGAAACAAACAGTCCCATCAAAGAAAAGGTCCTAATTAGGCTCTTGTTCTCCTCGTCCTTATCAGAATATTGTTGACTATTGTATTTATCGTACAGATAATTCGTCAACACAATATAAAGGTTCTCTCTCTTTTTTAATGCTTCTACCTTATTACCGCTTCTCCAACATGATACAGCTTCATCAAATACATCATTAATGATACGCTCCCACATATCATACTGTTCTTCTTCAGGAATAAACCAGCTGTTCTGGAAAAAATCCATCCTGTTATCACTGATTATTTGCTTCATTATCAAGTAGTCCAGTTCGCGCATGACAGTATTTGAACTGATAGCATTCCTTGCATAGTTATATACTTCCTTGAATTCGATTTTGTAGTCTGGATTTGTCAACAAAAGCATATTTTCACAAACAAGATCTAATTCCTTTTGATCGATTTCCTGAATCGTAACCTGCATCAGTTTATGTATTTCCGGGAGCATGCGTCCCTTATCCATAGAAGTATTTAATGCCGTTGGCAAACTATCACATTTGATTTTCAGTTCACGTTCAAGTTCCCTTTTGATCCTGTCTCTTCCAAAATTCGCATCTATCATTCTTGCAGATAGTATAATTAGCAATATCACGGAAACAAAAAAACTCATGAAAACACCAGAAATAGTGCATATTCCGTCAAGCCAACCAGCCATGCACCAGATCAATCCATCCAGAAGCGTAGCTAAAATATATGCCGATAAGGCGGTAAAATTGGTATACTTAGGACTGATTAGTCGATATTTGTATGTTTCTACCCAATATACGCGCTTAGATGATGTTGACAGTGCTGTACTAAGAGATAGAGTAATAAATGCGACCTGCACCTCCACAAGAAAGAAATCCTTGGCAGTATTCATTCCAACTTTTAGGCCGCCAAAGACACTTTCAGATATTCTGAATGTATTATCAATGAGACAAAGGGCACTACTTGCTGCTACTATAATCATAAACGACCAAATAAAATACTTTAGTATGTTTTTTTCTCTCTTTAGGAAATCTGTTTCTTTCATAAATATCCATCCTTTCTTGGGCATAGTCATAAACAAAATGATATTTGCAATGAATCACACCTCAAACTTGTACCCCATACCCCAGACGGTTTTGATATAATCTCCTTTGTCTCCCATCTTGCTGCGGAGTTTCTTGACATGCGTATCGATCGTTCTGGCATCGCCAAAGTAATCATAATTCCAGACATGGTTTAAGATCTTCTCTCTGGAAAGCGCCACAGACCTGTTCTCCATGAAGTACGTCAGCAGTTCAAATTCCTTGAAGCTTAAGTCAACAGGCTTCCCGTCGATGGTGACCACATGGGCCTTCTGATCGAGCAGGATCCCGCCGGCTTCCAGGCACTGTTCCTGATCCGGATCCCCGTTTACGCGTCTTAAGAGCGCCTCCACCCTGGCCACAAGCACCTTGGGGCTGAATGGTTTGGAAACGTATTCGTCGACACCCAGCTCAAAGCCCTGCAGTTCGTCCCGCTCATCGCTTTTGGCACTCAGCATGATGATCGGCACTTTGGAATAAGCGCGGATTTCCCTGCAGACCTGCCAGCCGTCCATGACAGGCATCATGATATCCAGAATGATCAGGTCGATATCGTTCCTCTCAAAGAACAGATCGACGGCTTCCTTGCCGTTCTGTGCTTCGAACACCTCATAATCCTTTTTTACGAGAAAATCACGTACCAGTTTTCTGATCCGGCTCTCGTCATCAACAACCAGTATCTTCATCTGTCGCCCTTTCGCTTACCCTACTGTCCGTTCAACGCATTCTCGCGTTCCCTCAGTTCCGCTTCCTTTTCGGAAAGCTGCTGCGCCCAGTCGGCATATTCGTTCTCAATTTCCGTACGGTAATTAAGGATGTTTGGCGTATTGGAATTCAGCGCGATAATGAACAGCGCGGCGATCACAACCGACAGCACCACGATCGCTACGATCGAAAAGCGGAATCTGCGTTTGAGTTTCGCAGAAGGTGTTTCCGGCGCCGGGGCCGGGTTCCTCTCGGCTACGATCTTACTGTTCAGCTGCGTGCGCGCCTTCGTCAGTTCCTGTTCCAGATCCTTATAATGCAGCGCCTCCTGATACGAGATCAGCACCGGAATATCCTGCACTTTTGCGTCATCGATCTGCGGACTGCGCAAAAGATACCCCTGCAGCTGCCTTAAGTATTCCACACCGATTGGCGTGATAAAGATCTTGCTGTCAAGCATCTTGTTGTAGACCGCCAGCACCGCTTCCGGATCATCCGTCAGTTTGTCAGAGATATACTGGATCTTGTTCAGTTCCTCTCTGGCGATGTCCACATCTTCTTCATTTTGAAAATCATATCCGTTGATCGATGGCATAACTCCTCCACTGCATTCTCTTCTTACGAGTGCCGAAACAGATGATCTATTGCTGTTCGGCGATCCATACCGCATAAAGCGTTACTTTGCTCTTATATCCGGCTGCGCCAAAATCAAATGCCGCGCCGTCTGTCAGTTCCGGAACGTCAGACTTGGGATCTGAGCTCCAACCGATAAAGGTATAGCCGTTTGCAAAGAAATTGTTTGCATGCAGTTCTGCAGGATTCCCGACCGTCAGTTTCTGCGCTGCCATCCTGCCGCCGCCTTTGACGCCCTTAGGCCTATTCGCATTATACGTGATCTGATAGGTAAGCGGTGTAAAGTCCGCTTCGATCACATAATCCCTGCAGTCCGTTTTGGCGATCTTTGTGATCTTCTTGCCTGTGGCGGTATCGATCAGACCTTCAAACTTATACCCGTCCCTGACGATCTTCTTGGGCAGCGTGATCGCCTTCTTTGACACATCCGTGTAGGTATAGGCATGCTCGCCTTCTTCGATCTGATTCTTCTCCGCGGCAGGATACGTTCCTTCGTTCAGATGCAGCGTGTAGGTAAAATCACTCTTCCATACCGCATAAAGATCAAGTTTGATCGGATTTCCGTCATTTGAAAGTACCGGATCCTTCAGTTTTGCTTTGTCCGCATATACGACTGCGCCGTCTTCCGTAAGCGCCCAGCCCATAAAGGCCGCATCTGCTTTCTTAAACGGACAGGCCGGGAGTGCCTTCTCTTTATTGTAGGTAAAGCCACTTAACGGTTTGTCAGTTTCACCGTTGCTGTGCAGTACCACCTGATATGCCGCACTCCACTTCGGATAGAGTGTCAGATCCCCGAAGGTCTTCTTATCAATCTGCTTCACCTGTTTTTTGAATGCCGAATCTTCAAACCATCCCGCGAACTGATAACCGTCTCTGACAGGTGTCGGGAGAGCGTGATCTAATCCGGCGCCATACACATATCTGTCATCATATTTATTTGTCTCGCTTGCTGCCTTGAGAGCGTCAACGATCACATAGCCGATCGTATAATACGCTACCGGCTCCCAGACCGCATACAGTTTGACCGCAGCCCCGTTCCTGTCGATCGCAAGGTTATTCACATCCTGCACGTCATCCCAGTCCACGCTGCCGTCGGTAAGCGCATCCGCCGTCAGTTTTTCATCAGGCTCCGTCGCGTCTTTTACTGCCGACCAGCCCTGCAACTTATAGCCTTTGTTGACGAATTTAGAGGTGCCGATCTGCAGCGGGCCGCCGTAATATGCCGTACTCTTTGCCATGGATCCGCTAACGGCCAGTTTTTCTCCGCCCTGATTCTTGTTTGGATCATAACTCACGGTATACTTCCATGGCGTCCATTTCGCATAAAGCGTTAGATCCGAAGCCTGATCCTTCGGAATGGATTTAACTACGTTCGTGCCGACACTGTCCGTACACCAACCGAGGAACGCATAGCCTTCCATGGACAGTGTGGGCAGTTTTGCGATTGCCGTACCAAATGTAAAGTCTGCAGATGTTTCTCCATCTGCCAGTTGTGTATTTCCGAATGTCCTTGTTGCAAAAGCAGCCTTACCCAGACCGGTATCGTTTTTATCAAACGAAGCCGTATACGAATTGGGCGTCCACTGCGCATAAAGCGTGATGGTTCCTACCCCCGCTTTGGAGAGTTCCGCAATTCCAAGATCGTCCTTGATGGAGAATGGCTGATCTTCTGCAAGCATTTGCACAGTGATCATCTTCCCTTTTCCGTCTGCTTTGGTATTCCAACCCGCAAAGGTGCAACCTGCTGCCGTAAACCTATTGTCCTGCAGGATCACTTCATCATCATAGGTAAGTCCGGAAATGCCCGTTACCTGTCCGCGCACTTCAGCACCATATGCCTGCTTGCTGTTCCCGTCATATACGATCGCATAGGACTTCTCCGGTCTCCACTGTGCGTAGAGCGTGATCTCGTAGTCCGTCTCGTCACCTTCTTCCGGCTCCGGAACCAGATTCATGACCGCTTCCTGATCAGCCAGACGGAATCCTGTTCCATCGTCTTCTTCCGCATTGGACGAATACCAACCGTCGAATGTCCATCCTGTCTTCTTGAACACGTTTTTCGGGAGGGTATATTTCTTATAATAATCGCACCAAAGAGGCGCCATCTCACCGCCTTCCGCTCCGTTTCCGTTAAAGTTCACACGGTAACCATGCGCATTCACAACAACGGTACACATTGCCTTGAATCCACCGTCTTTTGTGGTTGCCGTGATCACCGTCTCGCCTTTGCCGACACCGGTGACAACACCTTTCGCACTGACAGTCGCTACGGAAAGATTGCTGCTTTCCCATGTTACCGCCTTGTTAGAAGGATTTTGCGGCGTGAAATAGGTTTTGAGTGTAAAAGACTCTCCCCTTTCGATTTCCCTCCAGCTTGGATCGAGCTGGATCCCCTGTATTGATTTTGGATCCGCCACAACCCGGATGGCACCGTAAGCTTCCTGCTTACGATGCTCAACGGTGTTGATCGATACCGTGTAAGTTGTATAACCTACACTCTTTGCAACATACTTCCAACTGCGTGGTCCGTTCTTCACAATTTCGGCAATACTCTCATCAGCCACTGTGATCTTGATCCGGTCCAGTTCCTCCGGATCCGCAAAATCAGGCGCATACGGAGTCAGGCTGTGTGTGCCGTTATCCCCAAGAGCAATAACTACCGGATTATCATCCAAACCCCATGCGAATGCATCCACGATATGCAGCGGCAGGGATTCTTTCGGAATGTCCGAATAGAAATCATAATTGTATCCGAAATTCTGAAGTCTCGCTCTTTGAGTTTCTATACGTCTCGTCATGCCCGCATCAAATTCACTCCATCTTACGTAAGGTCCGTCATCATAATGGATCGTGACATCACCCGGGAATGTTTGAAGGATCTGATCTTCGCACTGATTTTCCCAACTTTCAGCAGTGCCGTCAGAAATATAGGAATAATAGGTTCCTTTCGATCCATTTTTCTTTAAGTACGAAGAGTATCCCTCGACATCAAACTCATAGCTCCATTCCCCCTCCATGTAAATATTCTTAAGGTCTGTGCCAAAAAACATGCGCGTAGCATCATAGATAGATACTCTGTCAGAATGAAGGGTCAGGTCCCCACTCAGGCTGCTGCAGCCGTCAAATACCGCACCATGCAACTTGACTTGCGGACTAGTATCAAGTGTATCAATGACACTGTCCCTTTCTTGAGGGAGCGTAAGCCCGGTAAGACCACTACAGTTCTTAAAAGCCTCCGTATATACACATATCCGCTTAGGCAGAGCCAGAGTACCTCTCAGACCTGTGCAGTTATAGAAAGCCGCAGGGTCTATTTGCAGAATGCCCTCAGCAATCTCAAGTGCGGTGAACCCCTTGCAGCCTGCAAAACAGCACTTCGGAATGTTGCGGTGATGTTCAATACGGTTCGGTGCGGGATGCCCGTACAGTTTTCCGCCCGAATAAGAATATTCCATATTATTACCATCCCAGAGATCTCCCGGGATCTTCAGCTCACCTGTCAGCTTTTCACATTTCCTGAAGGTTGCGATTCCGACAGCCACGCCATTTGGCAGTGTTAAGGTGCCTGCCATGTTGCAGCAGCCGTCAAACGCATATTCCCCGACCCGCTCCGTGCCATCAGGGAGCAGATTGGTAACAGCTGTAAGATAGATGTTATCCCTAAATGCATCTCTTCCGATCTCCTTCAAGCCGGATGGCAATTTCACTGTCCATTCCGGAGTTTCTTCTTCATCAGAATACTCATGGCAACTGGAATAATGCAGTGAAAAAGCTCTCTCACCAATCCTTGTTACGCCTTCCGGAATCGAGATCTCACCTTTAAGCATCGAACATCCTTCAAAGCATTGATCCGGGATCTCCTTCAGTTCTTCTCCGAGCGTCACCTTCGTAAAGCCTGTGTTCCTGAATGCTCCCTCCCCAAGTTCAGTCACATGGGACAGATCTAAAGCGTTCTCATATTCTTCGCCCTCGATTTTTTTGCCCTCGATTTTTGCGCCGTCAAACGCATGCGCACCGATCTTAATCACAGTATCCGGCAATACAAGCTGCTGACCATCTGTCTCGATTCCATAGGAAAATGCATGGTCTCCGATCGTTGTCACTCCATCCTCAATGGTCAATGATTTTGCCACATAACGGGTTTCTTTATACCACGGAGCATCCGAACCGTATTCATAATCCCACATGGGGCCGGTTCCGGAAATCGTCAGGTCATATCCGTATCCGCTATTCCTTTTCTTCATTTTCCATGTAAGGTTATCTCCGCACTTCCCGATAAACTCTCCCGGAACCGGTGTGGGAGTCGGTGTCGGGGCGGGGCCGGGTCCCGGTACGTACGACGGGTCGCCGACCAGCGGTGCATTTGCCGCATGATAGAGCCTTACGTGGCAGCTCCCGTTAAAGTATTTGTTTCTGGGCGAATCCGTATATTTCACCGTTTTATGATTGGCCCAGACATGACCCTCTCCGTTCTTACCGTATCCATCGGATATGGTAATAGTCTCACTGTCATATCCCAAAATGATCATGAAGTGTGTTATATTAAAATTTTTCTGTCCGGGCGGAAGCGTGTTCGGGTCATGACACCAGAGAATGTCTCCCGGCTTTGCCCCGTTATCGCTTAAGAACTGCGCGATCTGCCCGTTAGCAAGCGCAGACGCCGAATTATACCTGACACACATGGTCCCGGTTGTGTCATCACGCCAGCTCTTGCCGTAGATATTGTTCCAGACATAGTCCGTAAATGCACAGCACTGAATGGATTTTCCTTTGTAACTGTACGGGAATTTTCCGCCCAATGAGTTTACATAATTATCCACCGCATTGATGATCTTCTGATCCTCATCCGTGATCGTAAGGCGTTCGACCGTTTCTTCATCCTCCGCACTTTCGGCGTTCTCATTATCCTGCGCATTCCCAGCATCATCCGTATTTTCGGAGTCTTCCGGAGCATCCGTATTCCCATTCTCTTCTTCGGTTCCGGCAGGTTCATCCGCCGTTTCCCAAATTGCAGTCAGTGTCAGATCCTCTGTGATCGTAAATGTATAGCCGCCGGTATACTGCATATCCGGATCTCCGGTCGGACTCCAGCCCATGAAAAGAAATCCGTCAAGACTGGGCTCCTGCATGGAAATCGTAACGCTGTCTCCGTATTCATATTCCGTATCATCCGTTGGGAGGCCTCTGACGCCATCTTCTTCTGCAACATAACGGACATGAAGATATCCGGTATTCCCGATCGTTTCATTTTCCGTCTCCGTCAAAGCAGCTTCCGGCTCTTCGACATCTGCATAGTCCGCATAAAGCATCTCCTCGTCAGGAAACGCTTCCTCTGCAGCCGGTGCTTCTTCCGTAACGGTTTCCTCCACATAGGCTTCCGCTTCCGGAGCCGCTTCGTTTTCAGACGCAAAAACCGTTGCGGAAAATGCATTTCCCGTCATGATCATCGCAAATGCGATCACTCCTGCCAGGATCCTGTTAACTGTCTTTTTCATCTCTTCTCTTCCTTGTCTATGAATTTTACCGGTCTATTTCCAAACCGCACATAACGCGGCTTTCTGATCCGGTCCTCATTGTCAAAACACATTCAAACTGTATTTTACCACAAAAACACTGACAATTTAACATCAAGTCTTACTCTGAAGAAAAAAAGAGAAACTCCTGCAAAATAAAAACAGCCCAGGGTTTCTGCCTGGCAGAAATCCCTGAAGCTGCATAAAATGGAGCTAGCCGGACTCGAACCGGTGACCTCTTGCATGCCATGCAAGCGTTCTCCCAACTGAACTATAGCCCCTGTTTGTAACCCGATATGCAGTTATGTGCCTCTTAGTTCACATTCGGATTCGTCCTGAGACGATTCACCGTTGCAAGATCGACTTCCTGCGCATTGTACGGCTCGGGTCCGAATGATTTTGCATAAGCGCATGCGGCATCTCTTGTCGAAAATTTGCCAAGCACCTTGCATGCCTTGTTGTCAACGACTTCCCACGGGAAATAGGGATCGTATTCCGGAAGTCCCTGTGCAAAAACTACCATGCCGCCGTTCACATTTTCCAGTTCGTCATCAGTGATTCTAAAATTCTCGTTCATATTTTGTCCTCTTCTTTAAGTGTCTGCTTTAGCAGATCATTTGTGCTACAGTATATTATACGAGATAATCACATGAAAAGCCACAAAATTTACAAAATCACATAATCCACATCCGCTCTTCTTGCAGCTTCCCCGTCCTTAACGTCTCTGTCACCGACCATCAGGACCTGTGACGGCGTCAGTCCGTGCTCTTTTATGATCAGCTGCAGCCCCATCGGGGACGGTTTCAGTTCGATCGCTCTCTCATCTCCCGGCGCATACATGCCGTCTGCCGTGATCTTTAAAGCATTCAGTTTGTCCTCGATCGGATAATCGGAGAAAATAAACACGGGGATGTGATTTTTACGAAGTTCAAAAATGTATGCACGGATCTTTTTGTCCACGCATTTTTCCAGCGCGGAAAGCGGGTTTTCATAGATCCAGCGCCGGATGACCGTTTCCACATTTTCAGGCATGGTGCCGTGGATCTTGGCCACACAGTCGTACTGCTTCTCATCCAAAGTTCCTGCGTCTGTAGCAGCCTTCTGTTCATAGGCTTCCCAGTTATCTCTGACCTTCCGGAAAGTCTTCAGCCACAGCAGTTCGCGGATCTTAAGCGGACGGGTCAAATAATGCAGTCCAAGCCTTGCCGCCATGATCAAGCGCAGCTTCTTCTGGTTATAAAGCGTCCCGTCCAGATCGAACACCACTGCCCGGTAACCGCCCTCTGTTTCGCCTTCACGGATCTGAGGCAATTGTTCCAAACGGGCCATATATGCTCTCTTTCTTCCATTGAGTCAGATGGATGATATTACGCGTGGCATACCACGCTACCCACCATTCGCAATTCGCAGGGCCCCTTCCCCACTGCTTGCTCATGTTGGGGCGGGTCCCAAGGTCATAAAGCGATTCATGCAAGCATGATCGCTTCATGACCTTTTGACCCTGATATCATCAGATCGTGAACAGGAACCCTTCCTTCCAGTAATCCGGCATGGGGATATCCACGAATGTCAAAACTGCCAGGATCACGATCAGCACAAAGATATAGATCAGCAGTTTCTTCTCACGGTACAGTTTTTCCGGCTTCTGCGCCGCCGAATCCGGTTTGAACGCGATGGCCAGATAGAAACAGTACAGGCCGAAGACAAAGGGCATCGCAAACAGGTATTCCAGACGGTACTTCAGCATAAAAATCCCCACAAAGAACGTGGAGGTCAGCGCATAGAAAAATGTCGAGATCAGAAGCGACTGCTCCGTGTAGTGTTTGAATGATTTTCTGTAAAGGCCGGCCGTTTCGGGATCGCCGATCATCCGGTATTCCGCAAACCGCTTCGTAGCCATTAAAAATGCGCCGGCAAACCAGTACCCGATCAGGATCGAGCTGGGCGGCTGATAGGCATCGGTGATGATGAACCAGCCGAGAAGCAGGCGGATCATGTTGTTGAT
>JAEEGL011414412.1_pt1 | contig 12754 bp, 11 predicted proteins | sample 9134231 | NCBI WGS metagenome assembly JAEEGL01 (sample SAMN16246548, study PRJNA631951) | gut metagenome | biome: gut microbiome; feature: rumen; material: fiber-attached | host: Bos | place: Iran: Karaj | collected 2018-10 | reverse complement strand
CTTGGCGTATCCCCTATCATCTCTCTGATAGTAGGCGCTATTATCCTTGCACTCATCGTAAGATTCTTCGGCAAGAGCACCAAGCTTGAAGACCTGCAAGCTGAGGCTGCAGCAGAAGCTACAGCTGCCGAGGGCGGAGACGAATAAGTATCTGTTGATATCAAAAAAAAGTTAAATGAAGAAGTAGCAGAAAGCGCAGCATCTTTTAAGAGGTGCTGCGCTTTTGGATTTGATCCGGAAAAAATGTGACAAAAAACTGACAATTAACTCTTTATTATGGTAAGTATTATGTTAAAAACTTGAATATCAAATAGTTATTTGATATAATAAAAATAACTATAGGCAAAATAGGGATAGTATGCTTTGATCATATAATTTTTATATTCAGGCAAGGTATTTTATGGATAAAGGAACTAAGAAAATATCTAAAATCGAAATAAATAAAAGCAAAAAGATCCAGCATTCTCAGCTCATTGCCATATATCTTGTGGGCTATGATATTTTTGCATCGGCTTTTTCATACTTTGCGGCTCTCTGGCTGAGATTTGACCTCAACTTCACGATAATCCCGGAAAGATTCCTGGATCCGTGGAAGCATTTTGCTTTGCTCTATGCAGTTGCCTGTGTTGTTATATTCTGGCAATTCAAACTGTACAGGAGCGTATGGAGATTCGCCAGTTTCACGGAACTTCACCGGATAACTCTGGCTAATCTGGCGACTGCGGCGTTCCACATATTTTTCATAACGGTATCATTCAGAAGGATGCCGATATCGTACTATATAATGGGACCCTTTATTCAGTATGCCATGACTTTAGGTATAAGGTTCTCATACAGAGTGCTGCTCCTTCTCAAGCGACGGAAGTCCAAAGAGGATCCGATACACACCATGGTAATCGGAGCCGGAGCTGCCGGAAATATCGTTCTGAGAGAACTCAAGAAGTCCAATTTTGCAAACGAGCGAGTTGTCTGTATCATCGATGATAATAAAAATAAATGGAACCGCGACATAGACGGCATCAAAATCATAGGAGGCAGGGAAAGCATAAAAGGCGCGGTAAAAAAATACAATATCAAGAAGATATACATCGCACTTCCGAGCATCTCAGGTAAGGAGCGTAAAAAAATAATCGACATCTGCAAGGAGACCAATTGCGAACTGATGATACTCCCCGGCACCTATCAGCTCATGCTGGGAAGAGTTACCGTCAGCACCATGAGAAAGGTAGAAGTCGAGGACTTGCTTGGAAGAGAACCCGTAAAGATGAGTTCCAGGGAGACCAGAGAGTTCCTGAACGGCAAGACAGTACTCGTTACCGGCGGAGGCGGAAGCATAGGCTCTGAGCTCTGCAGGCTGATCGCATCGTCCGGAAACCTCAAGAAATTAATAGTCTTTGATATCTATGAAAATAATGCTCATGCGATCAAGCTTGAGCTTAACGACAAGTATCCGGATCTGGATCTCGAAGTGCTCATAGGGTCCGTAAGGAACAGCAGGAGGATAAAACAGGTATTCAGCGAGTATCATCCTGATATCGTGTTCCATGCCGCTGCTCACAAACACGTTCCTCTTATGGAGGACAGCCCCTGCGAAGCTATAAAGAACAATGCTTTAGGTACGTACTACACAGCTTATGCCGCGATGTTGTTCGGATGCGAGAAATTCGTACTCATTTCCACAGACAAAGCTGTAAATCCCGTTAACGTCATGGGAGCATCCAAGCGTATGTGCGAGATGATCGTTCAGACTTTTGCTAAAAAGATCGCCGAGGGCAAGGCGGATGAACTGCCAAACCTCCACGGTCATATAGCTTATGGAAAGAGTCCCTTCGACGATATGGAAGTACCCGCCAAGCCTAAGACTGAGTTTGTGGCCGTAAGGTTCGGCAACGTTCTGGGATCCAGCGGATCCGTAGTTCCAAGATTCAGAGATCAGATAGCTGCAGGCGGACCTGTTACGGTCACCCACCCCGATATCATAAGATATTTCATGACCATTCCCGAGGCTGCAGCCCTCGTACTTCAGGCGGCGACCATAGGTGGTGCCGGAAATATCTTCGTGCTTGACATGGGATCTCCCGTGAAGATAGACGACCTTGCCAGAAACATGATAAGCCTTTCGGGACTCAAGCCGGATGTTGACATCATGATCGAATATACAGGTCTGCGTCCGGGTGAGAAACTCTATGAGGAGAGACTTATGGATGAGGAAGGTCTCAGAAGGACGGAAAACGAACTGATCAACATAGGCAAGCCTATAGAATTTGACGAGGATAAATTCATTAAGCAGTTGGAGATGCTGATGGACGCCGCTTTCCAGGAGAGAGAGGACATCAGGGATCTTATAGCTGAGGTGGTTCCCACTTACCATTCTGCCGGACGCAACGGAACTGAGGAGAAGGGCACCGCGTATAGCGAACAGATCAAAAAAAGCGAAAAAAATAAAAAAAGCAAAAAAAGCAAAGGTAAAGCATGAAAGATATAACCACTATAATTAAAGGTATCAGACCGTTCGATAAGAAAGTGTGGCTCGCGACCCCCACTATGCATGGAGAAGAACTCAAATACATGCAGGAGGCGTATGAGACGAACTGGATGTCAACGGTCGGCGCCAATATAAATGAGGTGGAAAGGATCACCTGCGAAAAGATAGGCTGCGAATACGCGGTCGGTCTGGCGTCTGGCACTGCGGCTTTGCACTTGGCCGTCAGGCTCGCGGGCGAGAGACTCTATGGGCGCCCTGAAGCCGGACATGGCACGCTGGAGGGGCATAAGGTTTTTTGCAGCGACATGACCTTCGATGCCACCGTCAATCCCGTGGCATATGAGGGCGGTGAAGCGGTCTTCATAGATACTGAGCCGGATACATGGAACATGTGCCCGAAAGCCCTCGAAAAGGCTTTCGCCGCATATCCTGAAGTCAGACTCGTGGTGATAGCCCATCTTTACGGCACTCCGGGCAAGGTTGAAGAGATCAGAGAGATCTGTAACAGACATGAGGCTTTGCTTGTTGAGGACGCCGCTGAATCTCTGGGTGCTACATATAAGGGACAGCAGACCGGGATCTTCGGAGATTATGGAGTCATCTCCTTTAATGGTAATAAGATAATCACCGGTTCCGCCGGAGGAATGATCCTTACTCATACCAAAGAAGATGCCGACAAGGCGCGTAAATGGTCCACGCAGAGCCGTGAGAACGCAGCCTGGTATCAGCATGAGGAACTGGGATACAACTACAGGATGAGCAATGTGATCGCAGGAGTCATCAGAGGTCAGTATCCTCATCTTGAGGAGCACATCGCTCAGAAAAAGGCAATATTTGAGAGATATAAAGAAGGCTTCAAGGGGCTCCCTGTAACGATGAATCCCTTTGATGAGAAGAACAGCGAACCTAATTACTGGCTGAGCTGCATGATCATCGATCCGGATGCCATGTGCATTCAGATGAGAGGAGAGACCGAAGTGTCATACACCAGCGAATACGGCAAGAGCTGTCCTACCGAGATACTGGAGGCGCTGGCTGCTGTAAATGCGGAGGGAAGACCTATCTGGAAACCCATGCACATGCAGCCCATTTACAGGGGGCATGCTTTTATCACTGCCGGGGATGAGGCGAGCGACGTTGGTGCTGATATCTTCAATAGAGGCTTATGCCTTCCAAGTGATAACAAGATGACACCGGAAGAGCAGGATGTGATCATAGAAGTGGTCAGAAGAGCTTTTGATCAGGCGGACTGAGATGAATAAAGAGTATTTTTTAATAGAAGCTAAGAAATATGACCCGGAAAAGTCCTTCAACATAGTCAGACCGGCTTCCATCAACAAGCCAAAAGACAACGCGGTCATGTTCATTACCAAAAAATTCATAGCTAAGGCTGACGTATTCAATGACGTAAAAGAATGCCTGATCTATTGGCCGGAGGATATCGATGTCCCGGCCGGTATTTCCGAAAAGAACGCCATAGTTAAGTGCGGTAATCCGCATACAGAATACTGCAGGTTTTTCAGCGACAATAAGATCGAATATATTCCTGAAAAGGAGAAAATGGAGCTTGTCGACGGAGCGTTCATCTCACCGAAGGCTGTGATAGGCAAGGATCCCGTGATCCTTCCGGGAGCCTATATCGGCGGAGAATGCAGGATCGGAGATAACGTGTATATCGGATCCGGCGTCAGGCTGGTGGGAGATATCACCATAGGCGACAACGTCGTGATCAGGGAGAACACCGTGATCGGCGTCGACTCGCTTTCGATCGACAGGAACGCGGATGGATCCGCTCTTACCATGCCCCAGTTCGGAAGCGTCGTGATCGAAGACGACGTCAAGATCGGAGCGAACGTCGTGATAGCCAGAGGAGCGATAGACGAGACTCACATTTCTAAAGGCGTTAAGATCAGTCATCTTTGCTTCATAGCTCATAACGTTTACATTGGTGAGAACACCTTCATCGTAGCCGGAGCGAATATAATAGGCAGCGCTAAGATCGGAAAGAACTGTCTAATCTCAGCTGAAGCCCTGATAACAAATTATACGGAGGTAGGAGACAACTGCGTCATAGGACTCGGTTCCCTTGTGAACAAGAGCATCCCTGAAAACAGCGTAGCCTACGGAACCCCCGCAAAGGTCGTAAGAGGCAGATAAGATATGAGTGAATACGAGATCCCAAAAGTCAAAAAAACGATATATACCGTGGTAATCAAGAGACTGATAGACATCGTGCTGAGCCTGTGCGCGATAATCATCCTGTCACCGCTGCTTCTGATTATAGCCATACTTGAACTGATATTCCATGGATGGCCGATAATTTATAAGCAGCCAAGACCAGGTCTTAATGAGAAGGTCTTCAATATTTATAAATTCAGGTCCATGACTGACGAAACGGACGAAAACGGAGAGCCCTTACCCGGATATATGAGGGTAACGAAGTTCGGGTCTTTCATCAGAAAGTTTTCACTTGATGAGCTTCCTGAACTCTTCTGTATATTGTTCGGTACCATGTCCATCGTAGGTCCCAGACCATTAAGGGTCGAATATCTCGGAATGTACAATGAACGCCATGCCATGAGGCATGCGGTCAGACCGGGTTTGGCCTGCGCGAACATCAGGCAGTCAAAGTCGACGACCAGAAAGACCTGGAGAGAGCAGTTCGAGAACGACATCTGGTACGTGGAGAATTGCAGTTTTATCATAGACGTCAAAATGATATTCGCGATAGTAAAGGAAGCACTTCATCCTAATAAGAACAGGATAGGTGCTACCAGAGAGCCGTTTGACGGAACGAACTTAGACAGTTAAGTCGGGGAAATGAACATGAACGTACTTGTTTTTGCACCGCATAACGATGACGAGATACTTGGAGTCGGCGGAACGATAAAAAAGCATATCATTGCGGGAGATGACGTTTACGTAGTCGAGGCTACCAGCGGAGTCCACTATAAAGAACTTCAGGAGAACGCCAGAAAGGCACATGAGTATCTGGGAGTGAAGAAGACATTCTTCCTGAACCTTCCCGTATGCCAGCTCGCCAATATGAACCAGATGGAGATCAATGCTGCGATATCTGAGGTGGTAAAGGAAGTTCAGCCTGAGGTCGCATATATACCTTTCACAGGGGATATGCATTCAGATCACAGGGTATTTGCTGAATGTGCCATGGTGGCGCTTCGTCCCATCGGCGACTATTCCATACGCAGCATCTATATGTATGAGACTCTCTCCGAGACCGGATGGAACATACCGACTCCGGACAAGGCATTCATACCGAACGCCTGGGTGGACATAACTGAGACCATCGACAATAAACTGAAAGCCATGTCCTTTTATGAAAGCCAGATCAGAGAGTTCCCTCATCCTAGATCGAAAGAGAGCATCATAGCTCTGGCCAGATCCAGAGGTACGACAATAGGCGTTGAATGTGCTGAAAGCTTCATGCTGATAAGGCATATCGTCAAGTGATAAAGGAGAGATAATGTATCAGTTCGAGGACGTAAGGATACGCAGATTCCGCAAGGAAGACATACCTTTGAAGATAGAATGGATCAACGATCCGGCAAACAACCGTTATCTTCATTACGACCTTCCTTTGGAGTACGATAAGACTCTGGCGTGGTATGAAAGGATCAAGGACCGCGAGGACAGATTCGATGCGGTGATCGAGTACAACGGAGAGCCGGTGGGCCTTTGCGGATTGCTCAATATCGACTACAAAAACTCAAAGGCAGAGGACTACATGGTAGTTGGCAATACTGCATACAAAAGAAGGGGCATCGCCACTAAGGCAGGTACCCTTAACGCTTTATATTGCTTTGAGGTGCTTAAACTGAACAAGCTTTATGCATATATCGAAGTAGGCAATGATTCCCTTGGTCTGGACCTCAAAAGAGGCTTCAACGTCGAGGGATATCTCCGTAAATCTATAGTAAGAGGCGACAGTTTCGTTGACAGATACGTTCTGGGAATGTTCAGGAATACTTTAGTGATACCCGATGGAGTCAGATGGGTAGAAGAAGAGGATTTATGAATCGTACAAGCATAGATCACCTGGGAGATCTTCTGGGCAACAATTTATATATCAAACGAGAGGATCTGATTCCTTACTGCTTCGGAGGCAATAAAGTAAGGAAGGCTTTTTTATTCTTCGAGGAAATAGATAAAGGCGGCTACGATCACGTAGTGACCTATGGTTCCAGCCATTCCAATCACTGCCGTGTGGTGGCGAATATGGCTGCCGAAAGGCACATGCCGTGTCTTCTGATCGGACCTGAAGAGGTGAGCGAGGAGACTTTCAACAGCAAGCTTGTTAAGATGTTGGGAGGAGAGTTTATCACCGTTCCGGTAGAAGAAGTCCACGATACCATTGAGAGCCAGATGGAACGCCTGAGAGGACTTGGATATAAGCCTTACTTCATCGAAGGCGGCGGACACGGAGACATTGGGACCGAAGCCTACGTTCAGTGCTATCAGGAGATCAGGGACTTCGAGGATGAAAGAGGCGTAAACTTCGACTATGTATTCTTTGCATCAGGTACAGGGACCACACAGGCAGGTCTGATCTGCGGCAGGCTGATCAACGGAGATGATACCGAGATCATAGGTATCAGCATCGCCAGAAGGAATCCGAGAGGAAGAAACGTAGTCGTGGACAGCGTCAGATCTTATCTGGGAGACAGAGGTTCCGATGAAGACATACAGAAGGCGACTGTCTTCGTTGACGATTACGTCGGCGGAGGCTACGGTACAGACGATTCTTCGGTAAGGAAGATCATTGAAGACGCGCTTGTGAAGTATGGGATTCCCTTGGATGCCACCTATACAGGCAAGGCCTTTATGGGAATGAAAAAATATATCGAAAAAGAAGAGATCAGAGGGAAGAATATTCTGTTTATACATACAGGCGGGACACCGCTTTTCTTCGATTTGTTATAAATAGGTGTGAACATGAACATATTGATTCTTGCTGCAGGTACCAGAAACAAGGTAGTGCAGTATTTCAAAAGAGCTCTTAAGGACGAGGGAACGGTGGTCGCGACGGACGCGACTTTACTGGGTCCTGCTATTTACGATGCTGATAAATACTATATCGTTCCTCCGATAACACAGGAGGGATACATAGACGTCATCCTTGATATCTGCAGGAAAGAAAAGATAGAAGGTGCACTCAGCCTGATAGATCCTGAACTGAGCCTGTTGGCTGAAAATGCTGACAGATTCAAAGAGATCGGGACAACCATTATCGGAAGTTCTTATGAGCTCTGCGAGATGTCTCTTGATAAATATGAGATGTTCAAATGGCTCGAGGCACATAACTACAGATGCGCCGGATCCTGGATGGACAAGGAAGAGTTCTTCAAGGAAGTGGAGAAGGGCAGCGTGAATTACCCCGTCTTCGTCAAACCTGCAAGGGGAAGCGCCAGCATCAGCATTTCCAAAGCATATGACAAGGAGACCGTGGACTTGCTCTTCAACCATGAAGAGGGGTTGATGGTGCAGGAATTCCTTGATGGTCAGGAGATCGGAGCGGACGTCTACATAGACATGATCACCGGAGAGGTCGTGTCGATATTCACTAAGAAAAAGATCAAGATGCGCGCAGGCGAAACCGATAAATCCGTAAGTTTCAAGGATCCCGGACTTTTCGATTTTATAGAGAAGTTTGTCAGGGAAGCAGGCTACAGAGGTCAGATCGATATCGATATTTTTGATATCGACGGAGAATACTACATATCAGAGGTGAACCCCAGATTCGGAGGAGGCTACCCTCACGCCTATGAATCGGGATGCGATCACATGAAACTGATAATCAACAATCTGAAAGGTGTGCCGAACGAGAGAAACATAGGCAATTATGATGAAGGCATATATATGATGAAATATAACGAGGTCTGTATAAGAAAGGATCTGGAAATATGAGAAGTGGCTTCAGAAAAAGATGGGATGACGTCAATCAGAAGGTGGAATCCGCGTTCAGAAAAAGAAAATACCGCAGGAATGCCAAAGTCCGTCTGAAAAGGATGAACGGCGGTTTTGACTGCGATAAGGAATATGAAGAGATAGTAGTTCCCTACTGGAAAAGATTCGGATACAAGCCGGATAAATCCTGGTACAGGATATTTTCTGACAGGGATCAGAAAGTCGATCCGCGGTACATTCCGGATGATCTTTACTATGGGGAGATAATCCCATATTTCAGCAACCAGCAGTTCAGAAGGTTCGGAGAGGACAAGTGCTACCATGACGTATGGTTTTCAGATATAAAAAGACCGGAAACTATATGTAAAAATATAGCAGGCGTTTTTTATGGTCCTGAAATGAAGCCGATCACATTTGGAGAGGCGGTGGATCTGGTTCTCGGTTTTGGAGATGAGTGTCTCATCAAGCCTTCGATCGACAGCGGGGAGGGACGTCTGATCCAGTTCTTCCCGGCAGAAGATAAGAACAGGGAAGATGTGGAGAAGGCATTCAGAAACATAAAGGCAAACTTCCTGGTACAGGCTGCTGTCAAGCAGCATCCGGTGATCGCGCAGCTGAATCCTTCCTCACTGAATTCGATTCGTGTGGTCTCATTCTTCTTTGAGGGAGAGGTTCACATATTATCGGGCAATTTACGTGTAGGGGCTCCGGATTCCAGAGTAGATAATATAGGCGCCGGCGGGTACGCATGCCCTATTCTGATGGATGGCAGTTTGGGAAGCAAAGCGGTGAGCAGGAAAGCTGAATGGATCGAAGAGAGCAGCGCCGGAATCAGATTTGACAGTATAAAGATCCCGAATTTTGATAAGATCATTGACATTATCAAAAACAAACACAGAGAACTTGCTCATTTCAAGTTGATTGGCTGGGATTTCTCAATCGACACAGAGGGCGATCCCGTATTCATAGAGTATAATGTATGTCCGGGATCAAATCAGATCACTTGCGGCCCTGCTTTTGGTGATCTGACAGATCGCGTACTGGACGAATTTTTCAATAAAAGGACACTGGCAAGCGCTCAGAACTGATCGCTTGTGTGGATCCTATAATAGTTTTATGTCAGAGCTTCTCCTATGAGAGTTGCTCTTTCATTTTATAAGTTTTTTCCTTCGGGATAATATTAATATTGTTATTTGATGATCATGAGAGGCAAGAGAAAAAGGGTCATTTTAAATATAATAACGGAGTTTTTAGGTAAAGCGATAGTTATAATCATAAGCATAGTCATCCCCAAGCTGTTTATCGATAACTACGGCTCGGAATATAACGGTCTGCTTACTTCCCTTCATGGGATCTTTATATATCTGAATCTTCTCGAAGCAGGTATAGGAAGTGCATCCATACAGGCTCTGTATAAGCCCATAGTGGATAAGGACACCGGTCAGATAGATCGCATTTTATCAGCGACCAGGAAAAATTATTATCATAACGGTGTCTATTTTTTGGCTTGTCTGAGTATAGTTGCATTCCTATACCCATATTTTTCCCATACAGATATAAACTACTATCTGGTAGTCGCGCTGGTGTTTATTTCTGCAGCGCCTTATATACTAAAATTCTTTTTCCGCGGCAAGTTCACGGTGCTCCTCACGGCGGACAACCGTCTGTACATCATTAATCTGGCGAGCAACATATTCCATATCATTGCTAACGTGATAAGGATCATCCTCTTGGTGAACAAGGTCAACGTGATATTTGTGCAGGCTACTTTCGGCATAACCACGATGCTGGAAGTCGTCGTATATTATATCTATATCAAAAAACATTACGACGTTAACTTCAAAGCCACCCCGGACTTTCAGGCTATCTCCAAAAGCAGATCCGCCATGGTCCACGAGATCGCTCACGTTGTTTTCGGGAACACAGACGTGCTTCTTCTGACGTATTTCTGCGGATTGAAGATGGTAAGTATTTATTGCGTCTACAATCTGATCTTTTCTCATCTGAATCAGCTGATGCAGTCAATGACAAACGGTACGAATTCCGCCCTGGGTCAACTGATGTTTGAGAACAAAAGTAAATACATAAAGAATTATTACACATTTGAGTACCTGTTCCAGTGCATATCGTGCATGGTAATTGTGTCCGCCGGAGCGATGACCCGCGAATTCGTTTCGCTTTATACTATACATGCCAAAGACATTGATTACATGGTAAGCGGGATAACTATATTATTCGTGGCCATACAGATCCTCAGTCTTCTCAGATGGCCGGGCATGGGAGCCATCAAGGCGGCGGGATTGTTTAAGGAAACCCAGGGAAGAGCTCTGACGGAAATGAGCATCAATCTGATCCTTTCCCTCATACTGGTCAAGCCGTTTGGCATCAACGGTCTGCTGATGGGTACCATCGCGGCTCTTTTATACAGGACGGTGGATGTAATATTTTTTACAGGAAAAAGGATACTGAACGATACAGGATGGGGAAGGTCAGTAAGGATCTTGCTTCTTATGATATTCGCAGGAACTGTCTTTGCCATAGAATATCAATTCCCATTCGAGCCGGTTTCATATCTGTATTTTGCGCTTCACGGAGCAGCTGTACTTGCGGTGAATGCGGTCCTGTTTATTTTCTTCTATCTGGGTACCCGAAGAATAAAAGAGGGCTGACATTGATTTCCAGTCGAAAAAAACAGAAATACTAAACAAGAGTGCTGTACTTTTAAACTTTTTATGGTAAAATTATAATTGGTATAATAAAAATGTTTTAAAGTAAAAACATTTTGGGAAGAGAGATCTAAAATGAAAGTAATACAATTGCCATATACGTTTTTAGTAAACGTTTTCTGGAAAGTATTGAGCTTTTTGCCTCAGAAACTGAGGAGCCTTGCGGCTATCATCTGTTCCACTGTGCTCATGCTGCTTTTCACCAATTCATACTGCCTTCCAAGTTCAAAATTCATGATCCTGGAGGAACCTACACATATCATATTATGCTATGTGTTAGTATTTCTGATCATGGTGTTTAGCATGAACAGAAGGGCGGAACCCATACCATTCAATTTATGGTTGTTTATTCCCGGAGCGATCTTTGTTTTATGGATGTTGATAGCTTATATAATGCATCCCATCGGGACCGGTTTCCAGCCGTTTATCATAGCTTTGATAGTTCTGATACCTGCCGGAGCACTGGCTCTGAACGACCTTGATTCCAGAGAGACTTTTGCCTGCGCGATTTCCTTTGGTATGGTGATAAATTGTATCATAACGCTTACCATATCTTTATTAAGGGATACGGAGTTCTTTTCAGAAGACGGTATACTTGTAAGATATGAAGGAATTACCAGAAATTCCAATCTTTTTGCAATGCTTCTCCTGGGCGGAATTATCGGTTTATTATATCTGATCGCAAAAAAAGCCCTGCCCAGAGTAATATTATGGATCCTCTTCATACCGTTCTTTGCATTCCTGTTACTGACCCAAAGCAGGTCTGCGGGAATTTGCTTATTTGCTTGTCTGTTGCTTTTCCTTGCCTGGTGGATAGAAGCAAGGAAGAACGGCCGCAACCTGAACAACAACGATCCGAACAAGTCTAAGAAGTTTCTCAGGATCCTGCTGATCGCATTTATCATACTGGTCTTCATCATGATCGTACTGGTAATTATAATGAGGCCGGTCATCATATCCATGCTTACAGGCGGAGAGATTACAGGTACTCAGGATGGTAATGAGATCTATGATATCATAAACAATATCAGTTCCATGAGGCTTGGCCTTTGGGTCGTAGTATATGGTGAACTGAATCTATATGGTCATGAACTGGAGAACTTCGGAGATCTGCTACCTGAGAGATATCAGTATGATGGCGCGCACAATACGGCCCTTGACTTCGGTTACAGATGCGGAGCGCCATGCGGAGCAGCCTTCCTGCTGTTTGAACTTTTATCCGTTTTATATGCGCTTGTACTGGTAAAAAGAGCGGATGCTTCGAAGCCGTCTCAGGTCTTCATAATACTTATCGTCTTCTCATTCTTTGTGGAATCGATGCTGGAGATCCAGGTACTTCCTTCGAACAGGAACATCACGATGTTATTCTTCATCGTGAGCATGCTGATACTGTCAGAGCCGCGAACAGTATCAGAGACAGAAAATGAGTGATAAATATCAAATTTATTATTTGTATGCTAAACGGTAAAGGAACGTTTTAAACTCACATAAAAGCTATATTAGAAAAATTGAATTACATTTATTAAGAAAAGGAGGTGCCTTCATGAAAAAGATTTTTAGCAGGATGCTAATAATAATGATAGCGGTAGTTATGGTCATTTCTTTCAGTTTATTTGAT
>JAEEGL010784014.1_pt1 | contig 12754 bp, 12 predicted proteins | sample 9134231 | NCBI WGS metagenome assembly JAEEGL01 (sample SAMN16246548, study PRJNA631951) | gut metagenome | biome: gut microbiome; feature: rumen; material: fiber-attached | host: Bos | place: Iran: Karaj | collected 2018-10 | reverse complement strand
ACTGAGGGGAGCAATGACTGGCATGGGTTTAAAGTTTACAGTTTGACACACCCCTCAGTCACTTTGTGACAGCTTCCCTAACTGAGGGGAGCAGCGGCTGGCGCGAGTGTTAATTTTTTTTGGGTAAATGTTAAAATGTCGGAGTTGATACGGAGTTGACTCGGAGTTGATACGGAGGAGGTGAAAGGTGAGAGGTGAAAGGTGAAAATTGAAAGGCAGGCGGGACGCCTGCGTACCCGGCGAAAATTGAAATTGAAATGCATAGGTCTTTAAACTTTAAAATATACATAATAGTCGCTGAAGTCTTTGCAGGTGGGCGGGAGGTCGTGGCGGTGGAGGTTGGGGAGGAGGTCGCGGAGTTGGAGGAAGAGGCGCTCGCCGGGGAGGTCGCAGTCGGGAAACATGTGGAATTGAGTTGAGAGTTTAGAGTTTATAGATAATAGTGTGTCTAGGTCTTTGGGGTTGAGGAGGGTGGCGGAGGGGATGGCGATGGCTTTGTGGCCGGAGGAGAGGAGAGACCAGCAGTCGGAGGCTCCTTCGGCGATGTAGAGGGGTTCGCCGGGACGGAGGAGGTTGAGGATGGGGAGGTTGTAGATGGTGCAGTGGGAGCCGCGGGGGAAGCGAAACCTCGGAGCGGAGTGACTGAGTGGCTGAGTGACTGAGTGACTGAGTGGGCTTTCGGCGGCGGGACAGACCCCTCCGTCCGCCCTTCGGGCATCCACCTCCCCTAACTCAGGGGAGGAGCTGGATAGTGTGGGATTAGGGGAGGAGCTTGGGTTACCTTCAACATGGGGTTGGTAGTTGAGATTCCTCGCTTTATTTTTTTCTATTTCAGCGGTGCTCGGTTCCCCTTCGGGGTATCTGTTTTGGCTCCCAAGATTCCTATTCTGTATTCCGATAAGTTTCCCTTGGGGGGTGTAGTAGGGGATTTGGAGCCAGTCGGTGCCTTGGCGGTCGCGCCAGGAGGTGAGGCGGCACCAGCGGATGACTCGGGGGTCGAGGTGGCGCTCGTCGAAGAGGAAGCGGCGGGCTTCGGGGGAGAGGTAGGGGTGTTCGAAGAAGCGTTCGTAGCGGGAGGGGTTGAAGGAGTGGTTGTTTTCGTGGGTTGAATGGGTTGAATGGGTTGAATGGGCTGGGGTGGGTTCGATGGGGCCGTTGGAGAGCCATTGGCAGGCTTCTTTGAAGTCTTTGTGGAGGAGGTGCATAACGAGGTCGATGGTGCCGCCGTGGGCGTCGCAGACGAAGCAGCGGTAGGTGTTTTTACGGAGGTTGAAGGAGAGGGATGGGTGGTGGTCGGCGTGGAAGGGGCAGAGGGATTTGTGGCGGCTGATTTCGAGGCCGAGACGGGAGGCGACGTCTTCGATGGGGAGGTCGCGAAGCTGTTGTAATTCAAACTTGTCCATAGTCATTTCCGATTTAAGTAGTTTTGTGTCTTGGTGTAAAGTCCTGTCTGCTCGGAGTACTCGATGAAACCGCGGCTCGTCCACACGCGCAGCTGACGCTTGGTGCCTTCCTTGGGCTTGTCCACGCTTGCGCGCAGCGCCTCCAGCTCGGCCTCGTTGAAGCTGTCGCGTAGGTCGTCGAGCATGTTCTTCGGGCCACTCTTGGCGGCCTCGGTGGTGCTGGTGTCGCCGTCCTTCAGCAGGTCACCGAATACCTGCATCTTGCTCCATAGGTCGTGATAGGCCATCCACTCCACGAGGTGTCCCATGGCCGCCGTCCAACACTGGTTGTTGAGGATGTAGAGTATGCAGCCGTTCTTCCAAGCCGAGATGACGGCGCGCTTGCCCATATCCCACACCACATCGTCGTCGGCCAGGTCGGCTACAGTGGTGATGTCTTCGGCCAGCTTGTCGGCCAACTTGTTGAGCTGAGGGATAATTAAACGGCCTTTGCAGGATTCGAGTTTGACGATGTAGCCGTCGATTTCACGGAGGATATTCTCATCATATTTGCCCTGACGAGGAATTTTGCCGCTACGCCCCTCGCGTGGTTTGAAGGAGACTTGGACGCGGGTAAAGGTTCCCACGTGGAGGTCGTTCTTGTAGAACAGGCGAGCCGAGTAGGGAGTGGACGAGAGGGTGAGGTTTGCTCTCAGCGTGGGGTTGCCGGTGATGCCATCGGCGGTAGCCCTTAATGCGCCATCGTGAGTGCGGTCGAAAATATTTCTGAACATGACACTTACCCGCTTGTGTCCGCCGCACATGCGGTCGGCCATTTCGACTTCGGGCATGTTAAGATATTGAACGTGGCCCCCCAGGCTCTCGCAAGCCATAGCGTTCTGGAGGAAGGCCGCAGAGGTGACATCCGAGGGAGGAAACCAGAAGGCCACGTCGGGACGGGCGGGTTTTTCCTTGTTGGCCCCCTTGCTCTTGACGGACTTCTGCCACTCGACGAGTTTCTGTAGTTCCTCCTCGTCGTGACGGCGCGACTTGCGCATGATGGCTTCGATACAGGAGGTCAACTGACCCTTTCCCATGCCAGAATCGGCAATCAGGTGAGCAATTTGGCCGCAGGGTTCCTTCCAAGTGTTGTCGGGGTATTGAAATTCCACGCCGCTGACATAGGAAGACAGAACAGAGGGGATGATGCGAATGATGGATTCGCGCATGTCTGCGGATATCTGCGAGGCCAAAATTTGGATGAGTTCGGTGCCTTTTCCAAGGCTAGGCATCTTTGGTGCCGTCTTTGTTGTAATGTCGTACATATTGATAATCTGCTTTTTAGGTGAATTTTGAGAGACTCGGGCGTTTCAGTTTCAGTTGTTTCAGTTGTTTTTTTGAGGGTGGGTATTTCACCTTCCTTATATATAATATACTTATTATTAATTAGTTATATACTCTAAGAAAGGGATTTTGAAAAACAACTGACCCGCTGAAATCGAACTGAAACTGAAACAACTGAAACACCCGGGCCATTGGTTGGTTTACTTTTTCGAGCCTTTCTTTCCTACAAGGCCAGCCACCATCAGCAGCTCGGCGGCAGCCTCACGGCAGAGGTCTTGAAATGTGAACTCCTTGGTGTAGCGCGGACGGTTGAACGTCGGGTAGAGCGTACCATCGCCACTCTGGTTCACGTTGATGAACCGACCGCGATAGACATGCGGGTTACGCTGTGATGACGCTTCCTTCTGGCTACCGTCCTCAAGGAAGGTGTAGTGTTCCTCGCCATCACGGGTCAGGATGCCACGGAGGATAGCTCCAATGTCCATGCGTCCCGGTTGTTGTGTCAGCAGCTTGAGGTCGATACAGGGTTCGGTGTTGGGGTAGATGTCCACGAAGAGGCGATTGACTTTACTCTGCTCTTCGGCGGTTCTTGTTTTCTCGCGTTCTGCCATCCAGTTGCGGAGAGCTTCGGCAAGAGGTTCATTACTGAGGAGCATCTCATTGATGATGTCTCCAATGACCCGAGGTTCGTACATTCTTCTGGAACCTGATGGTCTTCTCATTTCTAAATCCTTTTTCATTTTTATAGGAATTTAGGCCCGTTAGACCATCTGCCAGGGCAATAATCGCAGACAGCCAAAAACTGAACTATTCAATTTTCGGCTGCAAAGGACACAGTTCATAATAGTACCTTCAACGGAACAAAAAGTGGATTTCTTCGGAACAGAAATAGTTCAAAATAGTTCCAAAAGCTGATTATCAGATAGTTCGAAATTGTATTTTTTTTAAGAAAACATAAAAAAAAGCCCACAGAAATGAATCTGTGGGCGAAAAATGGAGGTTGAAACTATGATTGTGATATTCGAGAATAATCTTTTTCCACTTGTTTGTTTTCAAGATAGGCTTTGGAATTGTGATTTTGGTATGTCACGTATGGATTATCTGCTTTCAATGAATAGTAGTACTTTTTATAGGTACTTGTCGAACACCCCAAAGCCTCTGAGCAATGCTTGATTATATTAGTTTGATTCTTCTGATAAACATCTTTCAGCCTATTATAATAACCCAGATATTCTAGCATCGCGGCAGCGAAGCATTTATCCTTTACTATCAATTCTATTAGTTCTGCTTGTTGCTTGGCATTGAGTGCTTTCACCAAGGGCAATTCGACAAAACAGAACGGAGCAACTATTCCTGCAAATGTTTCTGCTGATGTAGTTAGTTTGGGACCTTCTGTTAATACGGGAAGGGCTGGCATTTCGTCTTCTTCTTGTTTTCTCATGAGATTATCGTATGCTTTGCGCCATTCCAAATCAGGAGTTCCTTCCCATAACCTATAACAATATTCATCTAAATTAAGGGGCAGTTTACAAACATCTTCCAAATAGTCTCTCCACTCATAGTGCTTGCAATATATGAGTTCGATGGCGAAATACAACTGCATAATTCTCAGTTTGATTATTTCATTGCAATTGTCAGTAGATTTCTTCTGACGTAAAATGCATTCGTGTGAAAACTCATTCAGTCTAGTTAAAACATTTCTTATCACTTGAAGCATGGCATCCCCATTTTGCAATCGCTCATCTTCTTTCTTTAACCAGAGTAAAGTTCTTTTGGTTTCTAAACGAAGTGCTACGTCATAGAATAATGAAGCAAAGGCGTTTGGAATAGTTATTTCGATGTCCATTAGTGGTAGAACATCCGGGATAGTGGCTGGGTTATATGACTCATCGTCTTCTTTGAATAGCCTTAGCAATGCATTGTCAGATTCATTTAAGTCCACTTCCTCAAACTGTAGATTTGAAAAATGAGGCAATGATTCAGAATACCATAAATCAATTTTCTCCAAATCTGGTTTAATAAGTAATTGTTCCATCTGAACTTTCAACTTGGGGAACATGCCACTTTTCTCTTTTGACGACAAGGCAAAGGGTGGGCGCAATTGGCCATGAATCAAACATGTCAGCAATGGTAATGTGGTCTTAATTCTCCTCATAAACTATATAAACCAAAGGTTACTGCATGAAAATTCCGGATTTGGAATAATGTCATTCTCGAAAAACGGCACTTGTTTAGCCAGCATAGACGGATATTTTACAGTAATGGGAACATTCTGCTGATCAACGGTTGACCAACACATGCGTGATAGTTGATAGCATTGAGCCAATACATTGTCAATCAATGTGTTCTTTTCTTCATCCTTGTAGTTCTTACAAACAATATCAACTTTCAGAGGAAGATGATACAATCGAGACGAATCTTCTGACTGTTTGACTTTCTGCTGGAACTTTTCAGAATCATACTTTACGTTATTATAAAGCAGGAATGTAGAATCTCCTGTTTTGATATATGTTCCGCTATAGGGCATCATATCTTTTTCGCTTTCATCAAAAGCCACCATAGTTGATTCTTCACTCTTATAGATTGTCGCAGTTATGATAGGAATATCTCCTCCGAGTCTTGACACTATACGCATGAAGTCTTTCCATTCCGTACCGTTCATCTTCTTGTAGAAATGAATGAACACACTCTTGGGAGCCTCACCACGCTCTTTGATGAATGTAATCAAGGCATCCCGCATTTTTGATGCTAACTGTCTGTGATCGTTACCTGGTATGCAGTCAAACTCGTGGAATCTACCATTGCTGTCGAATCTGAATGCAGTCCCCAGATATCTTTTTTGAATACGGTTAGGGCAGAAAGCACCAACACCAATTATAAGGTCGTTCTGATTATTGGTTGGTATGACCCATGGGGCACCACCTACTTTTGCAAGTATTGCCGCATAGAGATTTGTAAAATGATATTTTATTCGATTACCCTCAGTAATACGCCCTTGGTAGAACCCCTGCATACTAACACTCTTCATGAGTAATTGTTCACGGATTCTGGCGTATGAGTATTGGTAATGTGAGTCGTTCCAAGATTCTTTGGAAATAGGACTGATATAAATGGCGATGTACCGATAGTGAAGCGTATCGACATCTCGCTGTTCAAGATTCGTGCGAACTTCCTCAACAGCATTGTCTAAGGTTGAAAATGCAATATCGCCGGATGGGTCATGTTCAACAACCTGCTTCATTGCTTTTGCCATTGAATCAATTTCTGTGTATTGGGTACCCCGTGGAGACACCTTCGGGAATGCCCCTTCTTGGAAAGTGCTCGTCATGAAGTTATACGCATCGATGCCTTGTTGGTCAATTTGATAGATGAAGAAATAACGTATTTTCCTACCATCTCCATCACCTTTGTCAAATGGAGTACTACCGTACATTTTATACAGAATCGCGTCATCAACAGGCTTTATGTTTCCATTATTGTCCCTTACTAAGAGTTGATTCGCAGTTGCAGGCAGTTTGTGTATAATAGACTTGTCGAGAGTTATGAATTCATCGGAGTTCAAACCGACGTGTTCTTTAAATTTTTCTGAGATAAGGTATCTTTTGCGAACCAAATCTTCGTAGGCATTCTGACGAATGTATTTGTTGCCGTTCTTTCCGACCTGAAATTCTTTTTTGTAACGAGTTTGGTTGTCGTACTCCAGGTTCAACTCTCGCTTCAAGTCGTTGGTTATAACTGGATATGCTTCCCAGATTCGATTACAGATGAAAGAATAGTCATTTTTGTAACTATAAATACTGTTACCTATAACAACGCGACCAATATATTTTCCATCATTCAAATGACCCATCGTGGATAATGGTTTATTGTAGACGTAAGAGACTCCACAATAACTAACCACCATTTCGAAATCGTCTGATACTCGTCTGTCTTGGATGCGTAGCGAGTATTGGCAGTATTTTGTTACATCATTTAAATTTTGGTCTTTTAACTTTACATAAAGAATAATATCTCGAATTTTGCTTGTAGATATAATGAGTTGGTCAATAGACTCAAAATATTCGCGTACTTTGTGTCTTAGATAATGGAGACCAAATTTTCTACTTTTTGAAATGTCCACGGATATAATCCAGTCTTTGTCCACATTCTCACAAGTAAAATTCGTATAGATGTATGGGTGTTCCAAAAGTGTGTTTTTATGCTTGTCCCACAACTCCAATGGTGCTTCAGACCTATGCATTGGCATATCTGTTGGATTCCTCTTTTCAAGAGAAAAGCCCATTTCAATTCCTCCAATACCCGAAAATATCGATAAAACATTAATCTTCATTTGCAAATCTTGTTTATTCGTTAACGTTTTTGTTTGACAAAGATATTCGTTATTTAAGGACGTTATAATGTAGGATAACCCCAAATAGCTTTTTGCAAAAGTACGAAGATTCTCGCAAATGTGGAAATAATAGTTATAAACAACATCTATGGTTTGTTATTCCATCCCTCTTGCAGCACGGAAGATACCTTGTTAAAAAACGCCACTTAATAGATGCCCGTGCGAAATATTTTTTGTCATTTCAGGAATTCTTTGTAATTTTGCAAATTGAAAATTTGCATTCGATGAAACGTCCGAACATAACAGAAGCCATCAAGAAAGGCCTTGAAGCCCTGCCCCTCGACATCGAGGTGTGGCTCTACGGCAGCGAGGCCCGTGGCGACGCACGCCCCGACTCCGACATCGACCTGCTGGTGCTCTTCAACAAGCCGAAGGTCACTTTCGAGGACGAAAGCCAGATTTACAACATCACCACACCCATCGAATGGGATTGCGGAGTTGCCATTAACCCTATGATTTACTCAAAATCACAGTGGGAGTCGCGCATGACGCCCTTTCGTTTGAACGTAATCAACGACGGAATTAGAATATGAAAACACGCCTTGAACTCACTCCACAAGAGCGTTATGACATTGTCAGTTACCGCATCGAAAACGCCCAGAAAACACTCGACGAGATAGAGAACCTCGTCGCCCTAAAATATTACAATACTGCAGCTAACCGTATGTATTACGCCTGCTATTATGCAGTATGTGCCTTGCTGATAGCCAATAAGCTTAACACGAAGTCACACGACGGGGCAAAACAAATGTTCAGCCTTCATTTTATCAAGACCGGCATCCTGCCTATGCATTTGAGCGGCATATACTCCATACTTTTCAAACAGCGGCTTTCTGGCGATTACGACGATATGTTTGACAACACACTTGAATCCGTCACCGAACTCTACCCAAAGGCACAAGAGTTCATTGCCGCCGTCAAGGAGAAGGTGGATGAATGGCTGGCAGAAAACAAAGCATAGAAGGCATTTTTGCAAATTGAAAATGAAACGATAATAAACAACTAAAACTGAATATTATAGACAGATAGAATAATTGTAAATACATAATTTAGAAGCGTTTTTGCTTTTCTGACTAATGCTGAAATCTGGACAATTTCAATGATTAGTACCACAGAAAGAAGGAACGCCTACGGTAATATCCGTGGGCTTTCTGTTGGTACTAAAGGTCGTCCAGAACCTCAGCATTAAACAAGAGTTCACGGATTTTTATGTGATGCTTGGAAAAGCAAACCTCATTAAAAACAAGCATCATGACTATTCGATTATCTGACATACTAAAAGACAGCGAGTATAGCCTGTCGCAGTTCGACACCGAAAAGATATCCTCATTGGAGGAACGCCTAAAGATAAAAGACCTCAAAGGCAAAGCAACACCATACATCTATTGTCTTGTTCGCAAAAAAGACATTAAACTTACACCTGAGGAGGTTGTCCGCCAGTTGTATCTACAGACATTACGCGACGATTATGGCTATCCTGTTTCTCGCATGGAGTTGGAGTATGTTGTTACATTTGGCAGAGAGAAAAAACGTGCAGACATTGTTATTTTTGACAAAGACCAGACGACAACGCCCTATATTATAGTAGAACTGAAGAACCCAAAACTAAAGGACGGAAAAGAGCAACTGAAGAGTTACTGCAACGGAACAGGCGCTCCAATAGGCGTGTGGACGAATGGCGACAGCATATCATACTATCACCGAAAAGACCCAAATTTCTTTGAGGATATTCCGAATATTCCAAAATCAACAGAGCGCCTTTCTGACATTCTCAGCGAGCGTTGGTATATAGACGATCTTGTAAAGAAAGACAAGTTGGTCAATGAACGCAAGTCTTTGAAAGACCTCATCCTTGAAATGGAGGACGAAGTGTTGGCCAACGCTGGTGTGGATGTATTCGAGGAGGTATTCAAACTCATCTTCACTAAGCTCTATGATGAAATGGAAAGCGGTCGCAAAAAAGACCGACACCTTGAGTTCCGCAACTATGGCGATACCGAAACCGAATTGAAAGACAAGTTGCAAGCCCTGTTCGACAAAGCAAAAGAGAAATGGGCAGGTGTATTCTCTGACGATGCAAAATTGATGCTCACACCATCGCATCTCTCAGTTTGTGTCAGTTCGTTGCAAGATGTCAAGCTTTTCAACTCCAACCTTGATGTAGTAGATGAGGCTTTTGAATACTTAATAAATAAGAGCAGTAAAGGTGAGAAGGGGCAATATTTCACTCCTCGTTATGTCATTGATATGTGCGTCCGAATGCTTAACCCAACAGCAGATGAGACGATGATTGATACGGCTGCGGGCAGTTGTGGTTTCCCCGTACATACCATCTTCTATGTTTGGCAGAAAATATTGGAGAGCAAAGGCTTGAAGAAGAGCCATCTCTTTACACTTGAAGACAAACCGCAAGAGTGTACCGATTATGTGCAGAACAAAGTATTCGCCATCGACTTTGACGAAAAAGCTGTGCGAGTAGCACGCACCCTAAATCTTATTGCTGGTGACGGTCAAACCAACGTATTGCATTTGAATACTCTTGACTATGAACGTTGGGAAGAAAACCTTAAAGACGAGAACTGGCAAGATACTTATTTTGCAGGATGGAGCAAACTCAAGAAAATGCGTGTCGATAAGAACAGCAACCGCGATTTTTCTTTTGATATATTGATGGCTAATCCTCCTTTTGCAGGTGATATCAAGGAAAGTCGTATATTGGCCAAATATGAATTGAGTAAAAATGCAGCTGGTAAGACGGCCAATAAGGTGGGGCGTGACATCCTTTTCATAGAACGCAACCTTGATTTCTTGAAACCAGGGGGGCGTATGGCCATTGTGTTGCCACAAGGTCGATTTAACAACAGCAGCGACCGCTTTATCCGCGACTACATTGCCGAACATTGCCGTATCCTCGCAGTAGTGGGATTGCACGGCAATGTGTTTAAGCCGCATACGGGTACAAAAACCAGTGTTCTGTTTGTACAGAAATGGGATGATGTGTTATGTCCAAAGAAAGAAGACTACCCCATCTTCTTCGCTACAATGCAGGAGCCAAGTAAGGATAATAGTGGCGAAAAGATTTTTGTAAGACGTTCTGCACCTGTTGCTGTTTCGGAAGAATCGGGAAAAGCAAACAATGATTGTCGTGGAGTAGCAGAGGTTACAGCACATTATGGTACAACACCAAAGGAAAATGGAGAGTATCTATTGGATTCTCACGGTCATCTAATAGTCAAACACGACCTCTTCAATCACGATGGATTGACACAAGATGGAATCGCTGAAGCCTTTGCCGAGTTCGCCAAACGAGAAGAGCTAAGTTTTTTTTAGGTAGCCCTTTCAACGAGCAAAGATATAATGAGTTGTTGGAAGGGCTAGAAGTAAGTGAGGTTTGGCTGAATGAGATTAATAAGAATAACAGAATTGATTCAGAGTGTTATAAGAAAAAGAACATTCATTATAATGCGTTAATCAACTCATTTAGTTATAGAACAATCGGGTCTTTTGCAATAGTAACAGATGGGGAACATGGTTCGCCAGAGTTGGATGAGACTAGTGGAATTCTATATTTGTCTGGACATAATATAAAGGATAATATTTTGGATTTCACGGATGTAAGATATTGTACAGAAAAAATACACATAAAAAACAAAAGATCAGCGTTAACAAAAGACTCTGTGTTATTATCAATAGTTGGCACAGTTGGAAATGCTAGTGTTGTATATCAGGAAATAAAAGCGAATACGGATAGGAACGTTGCTACCATTAAAGGTATTGCACAAGATATAAATCCTTATTACTTGTCAACTTTTTTAAATTCGAAATTTGGCAAATATCAAACACTAACTCTGTCAACAGGGAATGTTCAACCTCTTTTGAATCTGCTTCAAGTAAAATCCATTAAGGTTTGTTTGCCAGATACGAATTTTCAAAATCAAATAGAGCAAATAGTAAAATCCGCACATTATAAATTACATCAATGTCAAAAGCTATATTCTGAAGCGGAAACCATATTATTAAAAAGTCTAGGCTTAATAGGATGGAATCCGGAAAACAGAACTATCAATATTAAGCAACTAAAAGAATCTTTCTTGAAAAGTGGGCGTTTGGATGCAGAATATTACCAGTCAAAATTCGATACCTTGTTCAACGTGCTTTCTAAGTTTGATTGCAATGCCATTTCTGAGATTGCCATTATGCGTAAATCCATTGAACCGGGAAGCGATGCGTATTGTGATGAAGGTGTACCGTTTATTCGAGTGTCTGACATAACCAAGCAAGGCATTTCGGAACCGAGTATATATCTTTCACGCACAGATTATAATGTAGAAGAATTGCATCCTAAGAAAGACACAATCTTACTATCAAAAGATGGAAGTGTCGGAGTTGCATATAAGGCAGAGGAAGATTTAGATTGTATCACTTCTGGAGCATTATTACATTTGAATGTGTACAACAAAAACTATTTGCCAGATTATCTAACACTTGTCCTCAATTCAATTGTTGTGCAACTTCAAGCAGAGCGCGATGCTAATGGAGCCGTTATACAACATTGGAAGCCTGCAGAGATAGAACGTGTTGTCATACCTTGCTTATCAATGAAAATCCAGCAAACTATCACATCAAAAGTTCAACAAAGTTTTACTCTACGAAAAGAAGCCAAACAATTGCTAGAAAAAGCGAAGAAAATGATAGAAAATGAAATAGAAAAGAACTAACAATCAAGCGTTCTGCCGTTCGACGACCGAGATCTCGACCTCGGAATCATTCCCATTACCGAGCTGGTGGAATGCTTTTACATTAATCGATAATTAATGACAATTGACGTTGTGAAACACAAACACCTCATACTACCCCTCGCGCTTCTTGCGCTGTTCTTCGTCTCCTGCGACAAGACGGACGGCCAAACAACGGATGAGGCTTTCGACCAACATCCCACGTGGACGGACGACAGCACCAACAACTTCTGGGACAAACAGTCCTCCAGCGGCTTCACCATCGACACCGCGTGGGATGGCGACACAACGATAAACTTCTAACCCTATGAGCCGATTCATCAAATTTATGCTACTCGCTCTCCACTCGCTGCCGTTCGTCGCCTGCGACAACAATGTCGTCCCACGTGCGGAATACGACGCTGTGGTGGCGCGTGCCGATAGCCTTGAAGCTCAGAACGACTCGCTCCAATTCGAACTCTCCGACCTCAAACTCTACAATGAATACCTGGAAAAGACGCTCGACACTCTCGAGCATCAGCGATAAAGGTTTTTCATAAAACCCTATTTTTAATGTGAAGAGGGGCGGCCATGCTGAAGTGACCCCCAAAAGTTGGACGGATTAAAAAATCAGTTAATTTGTCTACAGAAATGAGTTCGGTATTGCACCGGACTCATTTTTAGTTTCAGCTTGATGCGTTTGTTGTTGTAATAGTCGATGTAGTCGGCGAGCTGTCGTTTGAAATCGTCCATGCTGTCAAAGTGGTTGACGTAGAGCAGTTCATTCTTCATCAGCCCGAAGAAGTTCTCCATTACGGAATTGTCAAGACAGTTCCCCTTTCGCGACATGCTCTGCACGATGCCATGTTGCTTAAGCATGTGTTGGTAATGGATGTGCTGGTAGTGCCACCCTTGGTCGGAGT
>JAEEGL017224969.1_pt1 | contig 12755 bp, 9 predicted proteins | sample 9134231 | NCBI WGS metagenome assembly JAEEGL01 (sample SAMN16246548, study PRJNA631951) | gut metagenome | biome: gut microbiome; feature: rumen; material: fiber-attached | host: Bos | place: Iran: Karaj | collected 2018-10 | reverse complement strand
TTTACTCCTGAGATTCGACGTCACATTGCCGTAAAGCTGAATTTTCATGCGGATTCTATGCCCTCTGCCGGAAAAAAGATCTATCCCCGTCAATGTTCCCAGCGGCACAGAAATCTCCCTCTCACAATATCCGAGCAGCTTTTGCTGAATTGCCTTGGAAATATCCGTCTTGAATTTGTTCATCTCCCTGATGTTCGCAGTCATGGAGCTGACAGTGCCGTCGGAAAGTGTGTTAATGCATATAAGATCGCTGTAGGAGATATCGTCCTCCGCAAGCACCTCCGCCGCCGCCCTGTCAATTGCAATGGTCGCTATGTACGCCGCCTGTACCGCGGTCATTCGCTTGAGAATTGGCTTGACCCTGTAATTGACCGCCGCAAATACGACTGCCGCCGCCAAAAGAACAGCCGCGCACCTTCGCTTGATGCTGCTTTTTGTGGATATATGCTTCTGATACCTCATCAAATCACCTCTCCCGACATAATATGCCGAATCCCCCGCAAATGCTAAAAAAGACCGTCTGAACCTTGCGGAACAAACGGTCTCTTTTATTAAAAAGAATTACAAATCGCACATTGTCGGACTGAAAAGGATAATTTGCTGAAAATTAACCCTTGACAGCACCGCCGGTAACGCCTTCGACATAGTATCTCTGGAGACACATGAAGAGAATGATGATCGGCACAGCAACGCAGACCGAGCCTGCGGCGAACTGACGGAAGTAAGTCTCTATACGTGTCTTGTCAAGCATGTCATACAGACCGATAGCAACCGTGTAAGTATCGTAGTTAGTTCCCATCAGGAATCTCGCAAAGATGAAGTCCATCCACGGACCCATAAACGCAGTCAAGGCTTGATAAACAATAATTGGCTTGGACATGGGCAAAATAATCTTGAAGAAAACTTGCGCTTTATTTGCGCCGTCTATCATTGCCGCCTCATCAAGAGCTTTTGGAATCGTATCAAAGAATCCCTTAACGACCTGGAATCCAAGACCTGACGCGCCAGAGTACACAAGAACCAGCGCAAGAAGTGTCTTTTCAATGCCAACAGACTTAAGAATGAAGTAAATGGCAATCATAGACATGAAACCAGGGAACATGCCCATGATAAGAGCAATGTTCATGAAAGGTTTACGCATCTTGAAACGCATTCTCGAGATAACATAAGCGGTGGCCACAGCAAACAGAGTGGCGATGACACAGGTTATAATTGCAACAATCAATGTGTTAAGCCACATCTTGCCGAAATTGAAACCGTCTCTTACCTTAAACAAATCCGCATAATTCTGAAGTGTAAAGGTCTGCGTATACTTAATGGTATGATCTTCATTGTACCAGCTATATGGTTTGGGGAAGAAAGTGGAGGTAAACGAACCTGGTTCCGCACGGAACGAGGTAAGAAGAACCCACAAAATAGGAAGAACCCAGATAACTGACAAAGCAACCAGAAAAACGTAACTTGCAATTGTCGCAGTTCTTCTCTGAGCCGCATAGCTCTTTGATTTATTGCCGGTAACGGCTGTAAGATTGTTTGCACTCACTGGAAAGCATCCTCCTCTTTGTAAGATTTAGAATTGGTGTAGGCGATCAGCGAGAAGGTAGCCGAAATTACAAAAATCAAAATACCGATAGTGGAAGCAAGGTTATAGTCGAACTTATCCTTGGTCAGCTTATAGAGCCATGTAACAAGCAAGTCGGTTTTACCTGCTTCATAGTATTCGGTCGTATTCGGACCGCCGTTTGTCATAAGGTAGATAATGTTAAAGTTGTTGATATTACTGATAAAGGTAGTAATCAAATAAGGAGTTGTTGTGAATATAATCTGGGGCAAAGTAATCTTAAAGAACATCTGAACCTTATTAGCTCCGTCCACAGTAGCAGCCTCGTAAAGATCCTGCGGAATATTCATCAGAATACCACTTGACATAAGCATGGTATAAGGAATGCCTATCCACATATTAACAAGAATGATAACAACTCTTGCCCAATTAGGATCCGTAAAGAACGGAAGAGCATTCTCAATACCATTAATGACGCCCATATTGATCAGTGTCCTGTTGACAACACCATAAAGTGAGAAGAAATTTCTCATAACCAGCAGGGAGATGAACTGCGGCATAGCAATAGTAAGAACAAGAATAGATCTCCAGAGCTTCTTAAATTTGATCTCCTTCTGATTGATTATCAAAGCAACGATAATGCCGAGGAAATAGTTAGTGAAGGTCGCAAAAAACGCCCATATCAATGTCCAGAGGAAAACATGGAAAAATGTGTGTGACATTCTGGGATCTCCACCGAGCATCAAGCCGAAGTTTTTAAGCCCGACCCAATGGAACAGATTGCCTGGAACCTGATGATTTCTATCATAGTTTGTAAACGCAATACAAATCATATAAATAAGAGGCAGAACTGAGAAAACCAGGATGCCGGAAATCGGAACGAAGAGAAGCGTGATGTGGAATTTTTCATCCAAAAGAACTCTAACATCATCAGCAAACGACGGTATCGCCTTGCCCTGTGAATCCAATTTCTGTAGATTTCTCGCACTCTTGATGTTGCACCACCATGCCCAGACAAAGCCTACTGTGATCATAGCAGTCAATACACCGAAGAGCAGGAAAAGCATGGAGTTATCACCAACCTGGTAAACCGGAAGCAGCTTTCCAGGAACCTCAACCCACTCTGTCTTAACAGTACCGAGCGTAACGAGGTTAACGAGATTCTGAAATCCCTGATTAATCATAAACGCAAAAAACGCTATCTCAACGAGAAGGAAAGCAGCGCCCTTGACAAACTGCTTGTGGAACAAATTACTAAAGCCCATAATGACGTATGAGACTTTTGTCGCCCAAGTGTCAGGAACCTTAATTTCGTCCTCAGATGATTTTTTGAACACTTATATCCCTCACTTTCAAAAAAATTAAGGCTCACAACCAATTACACTAAATGTAGCCTGAATACATTCGAATATATTCAGGCTACATTCATATTAACTATAGTCTAAATGGATGGTAAATTTGTTATTTGCTTAAATGAGATTACTGGTTGACTGCATCAGCCATGGTCTTAGCAGCCTCATCGAGTTTAGCCTGAATGTCTGCTTCCTCGGTGAGTTTGCCAGCAGAAATCTCATCCATGATACCGCCGATTGCACCCCAATATCCGCCGGAATTGTTCAGCGGGCTTGCCTTAAGTGTAAGAGAAGACTGTGCAACGTTAGCGTAAACAGTGGCGTCAGAGGAAACCTTGTCAAGCAGTGAGGGAGAAGCAGGAGATTTACCAGCCATCTCAAATCTCTTGATCTGGTTATCGAGAGAAATAATGTCGAGTGCAAGAGACATAGCAGCCTCAGGCTCCTTGGTGTTAGCGTTGATAACATTCAGCTTCGAACCGCCCCAGCACTTCATATGAGCGTTGTTAAGACCAGAGCCTTCAATTGTTACGCAAGGAAGCTCCGCAACGCCATACTTCTCGCCGAAAGCCTTCTCAAACTTATCTCTTGCCCATGCGCCATGAATGACAGCAGAAACCTGACCGTCAGTAGCCAAAGCAGCAGCATCGTCTGCGCCAGGAACGTCAACAATTTTGCCTTCCTTAACCTGAGCAGCTACAAAAGCAAGCATCTTTGCTGTATCGGGAGTAATATTGATGTCAGACTTGTCATCGTTCTGGAAGAAAGTTGTTCCAGCAGTTGCGAGCCACATCATGTCATGCCAGCCGCCGCCAACTTCTGTTGCGAGCTTACCCTTCTCAAGGATTGTGTTCAGGCTCTTAGCATCTTCAGCGGAATAAACTGTGTTGTCATAATAGAGGATAGCTGCGGTATTGTCTGTGTAAGGAACACCATAGCAGGTACCATCCCAATAAGTGGAGCTAAATGTGGTGTTATCGCCAACAATAGCCTTGATGTCATTTGCGACAGCTTCAGGAATCTTGTAGATAGCATTAGCCTCAGCAAGACCCTGGATCTTATCGGAAGCAATACCAAAAACGTCAGCAGCAGCCGTAATGTCGTTGTTCGCTTCTTCAGCAGAATTGTCTTCGCCCTTGATCTGAACGTCAACAGTAACAGACTTGACATCTTCATGCTCTGCAGCATACTTCTCAGCCCATGCAGAGGAAACTTCCTTCAGGAAGTCCTTGTCCTGCTCAGAGCCCCAGAGTGTAAGACTGATGTCTCTTGCTTCAACTGCCTGAGAAGAAACTACTTCTTCTTGAGCGTTGCAGCTTGCCATAGCGCCGACCAACATTGCGGCTGCGAGTGAAAGTGCGAGAATTCTTTTTTTCATTTGGATAAACCCTCCATTAAAAATTTTTGAATGCCTCACGGCAATTCGCACAAATATTTTTGGCTACCACGAGTAATTTTTATCCTCGTTTAAAACCATAAATATAATACCTCACATTGTATGATTTGTCAATAGATTTTTCAATTTTTTTTTTACAAATTTCAGTTTTTTTTAATATCTAATACTTATTTTAGTAATAAACAAGCATTTATGGGTGGTTTTTTCCAATCCGGAAAAGCAAAAGCAAGTCGATATTCACAAGTTTTATCAACCTTAATACCGACTTGCTGTTAATTTTTGCTATAGACTATGCCTGTCAATATCACCAATGCGAAATCCGGGGAAATCAATTATGAGGGAAGTGCCGTTGGTATTCGCCTTACCATGTTATATATCTTGGCGCGTCTTGCTCGCATTCGCTCGCTGGTTTGCGCTTCGCGCTTTCTTTTTTCAAAATTGATTTCCGTGTGCGAAATCAGACGCCCCAGATCTCCGAAGCGTATTCCTTGATGGTTCTGTCGCTGGAGAACTTGCCGGAATTCGCCATATTCATGAAGCACTTCTTAGCGAACGCCTTCCTGTCGGAATAATCGGCGTTGCATCTGAGCTTGGCGTCGCAATAGGGAATGAGGTCGAGAAGAATATAATAATGATCGGGCTGATGCCAGTGAGCGCCGTCGAGCAGCGACGAATAGAGGTCGCGGAACATGCCCGTGCCGCCGTCGTCAAACGTGCCGTCCACCAGCGTATCGAGCACCTTCTTGATTCTCGGATTCTCGTCATAGATCTTTCTGGGATTGTAGGAACCCTTTATCTTCTCAAGATCCTCGACTCTCGCGCCGAAGATATAGTTGTTCTCCTCGCCCGCCTGCTCGACTATCTCCACATTCGCGCCGTCGAACGTGCCGAGGGTAACGGCGCCGTTGAGCATGAACTTCATGTTGCCCGTGCCGGACGCCTCTGTGCCTGCTGTGGAAATCTGCTCGGAAACGTCCGCGGCAGGAGTGAGCTTCTCAGCGTATGATACGTTGTAATTGGAAACGAACGAAACGGAAAGATACTTGTTCACATCGGGGTCGGCGGCTATCATCCTGCCTATTTCGTTTATGAACTTGATAATGCCCTTTGCCCTGTAATAACCCGGTGCTGCTTTCGCGCCGAATATGAACGCGGTCGGGTTGAATTCCTTGATTCTGCCTTCCTTGATGCCGAAGTAAATATCAAGTATGGAGAAAGCGTTGAGAAGCTGGCGCTTGTACTCATGGAGTCTCTTTACCTGAATGTCGAAAATAAACGCGGGATTCACGGTGAGATCGTCCATCTTCTTCATATATTCGGCAAGCTCGACCTTCTTTTTGTACTTGATATCGGCAAATTCAAGGAGAGCTTCCTCGTCGTCCGCGAACTGCTCCATCTTTTTAAGCTCAAAGAGGTCAGTGATCCAGCCGTCGCCTATCTTACCGGTGATGAACGCGGCAAGCTCCTGATTGGCGAGAGCCAGCCAGCGACGCTGAGTAATGCCGTTGGTCTTGTTGTTGAAGCGTTCGGGATAGAGCTTGTACCACTCATGCAGAGCGATATCCTTGAGAATATCGGAATGTATCTGTGCAACGCCGTTTGTGGAATGCGTGGCATAGATCGCGATGTGCGCCATATGCACCTGATCGTTGCAGATAATGCGGAAAATCTTCTGATTGTCGTCCGTAATTCCCTTGGACTCCAGTTCCTCCTGAAGAACCTTGTCAAGAGCAATGACGTAATTGTAAACCTCAGGAATAACGTCATAGAAGAGGTTGGTCGGCCATTTCTCAAGGGCTTCAGGCATAATTGTGTGATTGGTGTAGGCAAACGTGTCCTTGGCGTAGGCGATGGCGTCTTTAAGCTCCACCTTTTCATCTTCAACCAGAATTCTCAGGAATTCGGGAATGGAGACAACCGGATGCGTGTCGTTGAGCTGAATGGCGTATTCCTCGGAGAAATGCGAGAAATCCGAGCCGTGGCGGGTCTTGTATCTGCGGATCATATCCTGCAGTGACGCGCTGGAGAAGAAGTACTGCTGCTTCAGGCGCAGCACCTTGCCCTCATAGGTCTCATCGTTGGGATAAAGCACCGCGGAAATAACCTCCGCGTCGTTCTTTTCAGCAATGGACGCGGGTCTGTTGTTGCGGTTGAACTGATCGAAGTCGAACGAATTGACCGCCTCAGCCTGCCACAGACGGAGATTGTTGACAGTCTTTCCGCCGTAGCCGATAACCGGCATGTCATAGGGAACAGCCTTCACCGTCTGACCTGAGAACCTGATAAGCACAGTCTCGTCGTCGCGGCGGATAGACCACGGATCGCCATAGGACTGCCAGTCGTCAGCCTTTTCCTTCTGGAAGCCGTTTTCAAAGTACTGCTTGAAAAGACCGTACTTATAACGGATTCCATAGCCGTCGAGCGGGATGTTCTGAGTGGCGGCGGAGTCGATAAAGCACGCGGCGAGACGTCCGAGACCGCCGTTGCCGAGCGCGTCGTCTTCGATATCCTCAAAGACATTGATATCTATACCGGCTGTAGCAAGCAGCTCCTTTGTATCTTCAAGCAGACCGAGGTTGAGCAGATTGCTGTATATCATTCTGCCGATAAGGAATTCGGCGGAAAGATAAGCGGCTCTCTTTGTTCCTGCAAACTTGTCTGCGCCGCGGTACGCCTGAGCAACGGCAGCTTTCGAGACAGCGTTATAAAGCTCCTTTGTGGTGGCGTTTTCAAGGGTCTTGCCGGAGTCGAGCTCCAGACATTTTATTACATCGTTCTGAAAAATGGTGTTCAAATTGTTTACCTCCCGTAAAGTTCGACAAGCCGCGCAATTCTCGCCGCGAGCTTATCCGACATCTGCGCCTTAGTCGCTCTCCATTCCCAGTTGCCTCCCAGCTTGGATGGGAAGTTCATTCTGGCGGAGTTGTCAAGTCCGAGATAATCCTGAAGCTGATAAATAACGGTGTGAGCGCAGGACATGAAGCCGGTTCTGATAATGGCGTCCGGAATATTGTCAATGGTCTCGCAATTGAGGTATTCCACGGCGAACGCCAGATCCTCTATGCTCTTCTGATCATCGCAGAAATATCCGACAAGCGTCTCGTTGTCGTGAGTACCGCCGTACACCACATAATTTTCGGTGACATTGTGTGGCAGCATAACATTGTCGCTTCCGCCGTCAAAGCCGAATTCAAGAACCTTCATACCCGGATAGCCCGCTCTCTTGAGCAGCGTCTCGACCTTTTCATCCGAAACGCCCAGATCCTCAGCGATAACCAGCGCGTTGCCGAGAACAGAGTTGATGGCGTTGGTGAGCTTTATGCCGGGACCTGGCAGCCATTGTCCGGTGGCGGCGGTCGGAGATCCGGCGGGTATCGAGAAATACTTGACAACGCCGATGAAGTGATCTATGCGGATAACGTCATAAATCTTCGCGGAGGCGCGCATACGCTGCTTCCACCACGCGAAGCCGTTCTTTTCCATTTTTTCCCAGTCATAGAGGGGATTGCCCCAGAGCTGACCGTCAGCGGAGAAATTATCCGGCGGGACTCCCGCGACCTTGACAGGCTTCTTTTCCTCGTCAAGCTGGAAGAGATCGCCGTGAACCCATGTGTCAGCGCTGTCCATCGCAACATAAATCGGAATATCGCCTATAATCTTGATACCCTTGCCGTTGGCGTAAGCCTTGAGTCTGTTCCACTGCTCGAAGAACTTGAACTGGACGAACTTCCAGAAATCCACGTCATTGGCGAGCTTGTCTGTGTAGAGCTTGACCGCGCCGGGTTTTCTCAGGCGTATATCGTTCTCCCACATCTGCCATTCATGGTTGTCAAAATAGAATTTGAGAGCCATGAAGAGGCTGTAGTCGTTAAGCCAGAACACGTTATCCTCGCAGAATTTTTTGAATTCAGGAGTCGTCTTATGGTTACTGCGGTCAAAAGCCTTGCGAAGTACATTGAATCTTCCTTCAAAAATTCTCGCGTAATCAACTCTTGTCGCGTCGTAACCCCAGTCATGGCAGTTAATCTCGTCATACTGCAGAAGACCTTCCTCAGCAAGCGTGTCAAGATCTATGAAATAAGGGTTGCCGGCAAAAGCCGAAAAAGACTGATAAGGCGAGTCGCCGAAGCTGGTGGGACCTATGGGCAATACCTGCCAGTAACGCTGCTGCGCCTTTCTTAGAAAATCGACAAATTCATACGCAGCCTTGCCGAGCGTGCCTATGCCGTATGGGGACGGCAGACTGGTGATTGACATAAGTATGCCCGAGCCTCGCTGGAATGAACAAGCTTCTTTCTGAGCCAAAAAATCACAACCTTCCCGTAGAGTTAAAAATTGCCATATGCATATTACCATAAATTCGCGCAACTGTCAATAGATTATTGCCAGATTAATTCAATTTTTTATTGAATTTTTTTAAATTCTCATGCAAATTGACGCTAAAACTGATTGACATGAACGAAAAAATACCTTATAATTAGAGCATATCAAACATTTTGCCTATATAATGTTTAGAATTTTTGAGCAATTGTAATTCCGGCGTTATCAGGCAATGTATAATGAAAGGAAGATTTACTGATGACACTCAAAAAAAAGCTGCGTTCCGCAATGCTTGTCGCGCTCGCCACGCTGACGATGCTTGCCTCGTGCGGCGGCGGTGAGACCGTCGAAAAGGAGGTCAAAAAGCCCTGCGTTCCCGATGAGACAATCGTGGAATATGACGACAAATACAAAAATTTCTATGAGATATTCGTGCGCTCCTTCAAGGATTCGGACGGCGACGGCTACGGCGACCTGAACGGCATAACCCAGAAGCTCGACTATCTCAAGCCCGCGTCGGGAGCCGCGGGGAACAGCTCCCTCGGAATCAACGCAATCTGGCTCATGCCGATATGCCCCTCGCCCTCCTACCATAAGTACGATGTAAGCGACTACATGGCAATCGACCCCATGTACGGCACGATGGAGGATTTTGAGAACCTCACTCAGAAATGCCACGAGAGAAACATCAAGGTCATAATCGACATGGTGCTGAACCACACGTCAAGGAAGCACGAATGGTTTGAAGCGTTCTGCGAGCTTATACGCCGCGCCGAAAGCGGAATGGAGAGCGAATACGATCCCAAATACGCCGAGTATTACACATACGTTTCCGGCGATGAAATGGAAAAGGACGGCATTGCCATAACAAGCGGAGATTACACCTACTATAAGCTAAACGGCAAAAGGTATCAGAAAATCCCGTTGAGCAGCTGCTATTATGAGTGCAATTTCAGCGACGACATGCCGGAGCTGAATTTCGACAGCGAGTACGTCTGGGAGGAAGTCGATAAGATCTGCGATTTCTGGATAAACAAGGGCGTTGACGGATTCCGCTTTGACGCGGTATTGTGGTTCTATGCCAATGACACCGCGGAAAACACCAAGGTTCTCAAAAGAATAGCGGATCACTGCAAGTCAAAGAATCCGGACTTCTACACAGTAGGCGAAGCGTGGACCGCGAACACCACAGTAAAGAAATACTACGACAGCGGATTTGACAGCTTCTTCGACTTCTCCTTCGGAAATTCCACAGGCTACATTTCCTCCACCGTCAAATCCAAGGACGGCACAGGCTTCGCCAAAAGACTGCAGGTCTGGAACAATCAGCTCGAGCTGGTTTCGGCGACCGACGCTATAGACGCTCCGTTCCTCTCCAATCACGACATGACCCGTTCCTCCTCATACTTCGCGACAGAGGGACAGCGCAAGATGGCGGCGAGTCTTTATCTTCTCATGCCCGGCAACACGTTCATCTATTACGGCGAGGAAATCGGACTTAAAGGCAGCACCACTGACAGCAGCAAAAAAGACCCGACAGCGCGCACCGCAATCAAATGGTCAGCCTCAGACGACGGCTCAAGGATGATTCCGCCCGAAGGCGCTGATCCCAAGCTGAGTCAGGAAAATGTAAAGAGCGTCGAAGAGCAGTTCAGGGACGAGGACTCCATGCTCAACCATTACCGCCTGCTGCTCAAGCTCAAGAATCAGAACCCGCAGATAGCCCGCGGCACAGTCACGGCAGTAGATCTGGGCAGTCAGTCGCTCTGCTCCTACACCAGCATATACGACGGCACAGCGGTAATGGTAATTCACAACCTGAGTCTCGACGATACCGACATCGACCTTAACGCCGCAGGTTTTTCCGATTTTAACGAGCTGAGAGGATACGTTGTCAGCAAGAACGCCGAGGGCGACAAGGAAACCGACAGTATTCCCGTACTGGGTCAGACGTCGTCGCAGGAGGAGGTCAAGCCGGAAAACGCGGAAGCGATAGCAACGCTTGAGAACGGCAAGCTTCACCTGCCCGGCAGGACGACTGTCGTACTCCGTTCCTCAGAGCATTACGACGACGTTGTGATCAATCCGAATTCCTTTGCCTCAGTGCCCGAGGACGAAAAGGTTCAGACAATGGACGAAAGCTGAAAAAATAATGTATGGAATGATGGAGGTTAAATCCATGAATGAAGTAATAAAGGCAATGGAGGAACGCCGCAGCGTTCGCAAATTCAAGCCGGATATGCCGGAAAAATCCGACCTCGATCAGATCATCGAAGCCGGACTTTACGCCGCCAACGGCAGAGGTAAACAGGCGGCGATAGTCGTCGCGGTCACAGACAGAAAGCTCCGCGACAAAATCTCCGGGGACAACCGCAAAATAGGCGGCTGGCAGGAGGGCTTCGACCCGTTCTACGGCGCACCGGTTATCCTGATAGTTCTCGCGGACAAAAACTGGCCCACCGCCGTTTACGACGGCAGCCTTGTGATGGGTAATCTCATGTTGGCGGCGCATTCGCTGGGTCTGGGCAGCATATGGATCCACCGCGCACGGGAGGAATTCGAGACCGACGAATACAAAGAGCTTCTCCGCACACTCGGAATCGAGGGCGAATGGACAGGCATAGGTCACTGCGCCATAGGCTATGCCGACGGCGAAATACCGGCTCCTGCGCCGCGCAAGGAAAACAGGGTATTTTACGTATGATTTACACACCCGATACCAAAAAAGCCATGCGGCTGATGTTTGAGGCGCACAGGGACGCTGTGGATAAAAGCGGCATACCGTATGTCTTCCACCCGTTCCATGTCGCCGAACAGATGAATGACGAAACCTCCGCAATTGTCGCGCTGCTGCACGACGTTGTGGAGGATACCGACTACACTCCCGACGATCTGCGGGAGATGGGTTTTTCAAATGAAGTCTGCGACGCGCTCGATTATCTGACCCACCGCGAAGGCGTTCCCTATATGGATTATGTCAGACGGATAAAGGAAAATCCCGTTGCTGTCAGGGTCAAGCTCGCCGACCTCGCCCACAACAGCGACCGCACACGGTTCGACCATATGACGGAATCCGATTACAGGCGGGAGGAAAAATACCGCAAGGCGGCGGCGATTCTGAGGGGCGAAGAGGAATAATTAATTAAAGGAGGATAATCCCGAAATGTCAGCAAAGATTCTTGTTTCAGGGCTGCTGAATGTGGAAACCACAGTTTCCGTTCGCGGCTTTCCCATTAATTATTATCCCATCGACTACCCGTTTTTCGGAGTCAATTCCAACGTGGCGGGCGTGGGCTGCAATATTGCCAAGGCGCTTACCGCGCTGGGCGATAACGTAATACTTAATTCCTTTGTCGGAAGCGACTTTGAAGCGGACAGAATCATTTCCGACCTTGAATCGCACGGCATTTCCACCGGCGGAGTGAAGCGCGAATTGAAAAGCACGCCCGTCTCGGTGATTCTCTTTGACCCCGACGGCAGACGTCAGGTTTACTGCGACCTCAAGGACATTCAGGAACACACGGTCAATCCCGAAAGCATGACCGAAGCGCTTGTGACAGCCGACGCTGCCGTACTCTGCAATATCAATTTCAACCGCGAACTCATCAAAGAAGCACGCCGAATGAACAAGCTGACCGCCACCGACGTTCACGTACTCAGAACCGTGGAGGACGACTACAACCGCGATTTCATGGAGAATGCCGACATTCTCTTCCTCAGCGACGAGGGTCTTCCCTGTCCCGCGGACGAATTCATACGCAGGCTCAACGCGCGCTATCACAACAGCGTGATCGTCATGGGATTAGGCGCTAAAGGGGCGCTTCTGCTGGATTCGGCTCAGAACAGGCTTGTCCACGTTCCGGCATACGCCGGCGCGAAGGTAGTCAACACCGTCGGCGCGGGCGACTCGCTTTTCTCGTCATTCCTGCATTATTACGTAAAGGGAATGTCAGCGGAGGATTCACTCAGGCGAGCAGTTGTTTTCGCCGGAATTAAAATAGGCTTCAACGGCGCGGGAATCGGCTTCTGCGGCGAAGACGAGATTGAAGCGGTCATCGGTCGTTAAAAGAATATATATAATGAAAAAGGCGCCGGATTCTTTTGCGGAAAACCGGCGCTTTTGTTT
>JAEEGL016006889.1_pt1 | contig 12755 bp, 6 predicted proteins | sample 9134231 | NCBI WGS metagenome assembly JAEEGL01 (sample SAMN16246548, study PRJNA631951) | gut metagenome | biome: gut microbiome; feature: rumen; material: fiber-attached | host: Bos | place: Iran: Karaj | collected 2018-10 | reverse complement strand
TCATGTCCGACTCAAGTCCGACTGAAGTCGGAGCATCGTCGGAGAAGACATGGTGTGGCGATGGGGTGGTCGCGGCGGGGTAGCCGAAGTGTGCCGGACGATATATCGTGCACGATTTTATTGTCTTGCGCGGGTTGTGATATATGTTTTTTTTGTGAGGTTTGTGTATATTGAGAAAAAATTTGTATATTTGCAGTGATGAAATAACCATAATGATAAAGATGATATGGATGAAAAGCTATTGAAATTCAGTTTTATAAGTTCTGTTTTGCTGTCACTGTAATTGTTTGAGCCATGAATAAAAGGTTGTTGGTTATTCTTTTTGTTTTGATTGCTTGTGCAGGGAAGGCCCAGGATACAGTGTCAGAGAATTCTCCATGGTACATGTATAAATCACATAGTGATTTACTGTATATGGGACCTAGTCAGGAGAGTCCTTTAATAGGTCATAACATGGAACAACAATATGGAAAAGACACAAACGATATTGCTGTTTATGGAGTGGCTGTTACGATTGGATACATACCGGTGGAAGAAGAGCGTCAACACGAGGTTATTACCATGACGCCGACGGTAATGCTTCTGGATCATGTGGCGCATGGAAATCCGCCGACAGTATCGTTTCTCGATTCCACCAATGTGCTGGGTGTGATGAAACAATGTCGGTTTAAATACCTGCTTTCCGATGGTGGCAGTGAGGTGTCTCGTTGTTATGAATTCTATTTCAATACGCCACATAGTTTCTCTATCCCCTCTGACACATTCTACATCTCGTGCTACTGGCCAATGGAACGTGCAGCTAATTATATCACTTGGTGGAGAAACGATATGAATAGGGATTATGATTATTTTATGGAATTGAGAAAGGCCATAATGCTGCATGTTACACCTGATGCAGAATGCTGGGGAACGCCAGCTGATAGCGGAATGTTTGGTTTCTCTCCAGCTAGGCCATCAAGTAAGTGGGGTTTCCTGTTCCCCATCGTGCAGTTGCGCTGCACGGCGCCGTATCTTAGCATGGCGGGTCACGAAGGCGACGCGACGACGGTGCGGTGGTGGCAGACCGAGGCAGGGGAGAGCTATCAGGTGGCGCTGGGGCCCTACGGCAGCAGCCCCGAGTCGGCGACCGTCGTTGCCACGACCGACACCTTCCATACTTTCACGGGCCTGCAGACGGACTCCATCTACAGCGCGTGGGTGCGCAAGGCCTGCCGCTACACCACTACGGGCTACGACACGCTGGTGTGGAGCGACTGGAGCCGCCCTGTGGTGTTCCGCACAACGGTAGGCATCGGCGAGGTGGACGACTTCACGCTGCAGGTTGCCTCGCGTGAGGGCTGCATCGTGGTGAGCGGCCTTACGGCCGGCGAGCGGGTCGAGGTCTACGACATGCTGGGCCGCCGCGTGGCCGCCCTGATGGCCGACGGCGTCACCGCGCCGCTGCCTGCGGGCCTCTACCTGGTGCGCACCACCGCCCACAGCCGCGCCCGCCGCGTGGCGGTGCTACGCTGACATCGTATTTAATTTGATATACCAATACCTCTTGTTATGAAGAAAACAATTATCATCGCCTGTGCCGTGCTCTGTTTGTCGACGAGTGCGTGGTCGCAAGGCAATATCACCGTGCAGGATGCCATAGGGCAGTCGCCAGCAGCGTTCGTGCAGAGTCATTTGTTGGGCGGCGGTGTGTACATTTTCAACGCCAAATTCAATAACGCCTCCAGCATTATTGGTACCGCCAATATTGGTACATTCCAGTCGAACGGCTTTCCTGGCCTTATGATGGCCAATGGGGTGTTGATGACGACGGGCAATATCAGTGTGGCCCTCGGTCCTAACAGCACTACCGGTTTGTCGACTCCGATCGACGGCTACTATAGCGACCCCGAGATGGCGGCCGTCGCCACGAGTACGATAAATGGTTGTTCGACGTTGGACTTCGATTTTGTAAGTCTCAGCAACACAGTATCGTTCAACTATACCTTTGCTTCGGAGGAATATCCGGAGTATGTTTGTTCGCAGTTTAACGATGTGTTTGCCTTCTATGTGACCGGTCCTGACCCCGTGACAGGCGAGGAGGTGACGCGCAACATTGCCATCATTCCCGGTACGGTGAGCAGCAGTACGCCCGATGGCATTGCGGTGGCCATCAATTCGGTCAACCCGGGTGTCCCCGGCGCCTCGGCCGGCAGCGAAGCCTCGGGGTGCTACTACGACTACAGTGGCTTTTATATAGACAACAATTTCGGTAACGAATACGGCAGCCCGACCGTCAATGAAGGCATCCAGTATGATGGCTACACCAGCAAACTGACTGCAGAAACCGCTGTGTTGCCTTGTCAGGTGTATCACATGCATATCTCGGTTTGCAATGTGGGTGACAACTCTTTCGACAGCGGTGTGTTCCTGGAGGGTGGCAGCTTTACCGCTCCCACTGCCGCCATCGGTCTCAGTAGGACAGGAACCGACACGGTGCGAGGCAGTTGCCCGTTTGAAATACCGCTCACGCTGTCGCAAACTTCGTTCGACGAAGGCCGTGTACACTTCAGCTTCGGCGGTACGGCTGTAGAGGGAGTCGATTTCGTGCTACTCGATGGCACGGGTATGGCTGTCGACAGTCTGGGCCTGTTCATCGACAATGGGGTGCATAGTTTTGTGCTGCGTGGCCAGCCGGGTGCCGACCTTCAGCAGGACAAAACCATCGAAGTTTATCTGGCTACGTCGCTATGCAGCGACTTCCCGCAGCTGTTCACTTACGACACGATGCATTTTGTGCTGACGCAAGGCGGCGATGTACGTGTGAAAGATACCACCATACGTTGTTCCTATGCCTGCTTCGAGGTGGGTACGGAGCTGATCTACGGAGAAGAGCCCGTCAGTTACCGGTGGGAACCCACTACGGGTATCGACGACCCATACAGCCTCCACAGCTCGGCTATGATATTTGAGACTTCCGACTACCTGCTCATCGCTACCGGTGGCAGCGGATGTAACAGCGACACCGCCGAAGTGCATATTGTCATCACGGGTGAGGAACCACCGGTGGGCATCGATGAGGTGACCGCCGAGGGTGTGAGGGTATATCCCAATCCTGCGGGCGATGTGATTCATATTGACGGCACCGACGTGCAGCGGGTCGAGGTCTTCACCATCGAGGGACGTAAGGTGTTCGAACAAGGTTTCCATGCTGTCAGCGGTACGGTCGATATCCCCACCGACGGCTTGTCGGCGGGAGTGTATGGTATCCGGGTCAGTACTGTTCACGGGATGAGCGGAGCCAAGATTGTTGTTAACAAGTAACGCGAGGAGGAAGGAACTATGAAAAAGATATCTGTAGTATTGTTCTTTTTGTTGGCTCTGGCAGGTTCGGCGAACCGCTTGACGGCGCAGTGTGCCGACGGTACCAATTGCTATCTGGCCATCGAGGGCCATGACGGCTATGGCGATGGCTGGAATGGGAATATGATTACCTTTATGCAGAACGGAGTCACCCTCGGCACTTTTACCCTGAACGATGGCAGCGAGTTGTACGATACCATTCGTATCTGTACCGACAATGGTGCAGTCACCTGTAGCTGGAGCACGGGACTGTATCCTTACGAGGTGTCGTTCACCATTACCGATTCGTTGGGGTCGGTGCTTTACGATTGCACGTCGGCTGGAAATATGAGCAATGGCCTTTTCGCCACGCTGTCGCCATGCCCTGGTTGTCCCTCTCCAATCGCGTTGAATGCCAGTAATATTACTGCCGATGGTGCGACTATCGGCTGGACCGAGGTGGGGAGTGCCGGTGGTTGGTACTATTGCTATGGCACCTCCAGTACGCCTTCGGGTCCGTGGGTCAGTGCCGTCGACAACAGCGTCGCGCTGACGGGCTTGCAGTCCAACACCCGTTACTATTTCTTCGTTTATTCCGACTGCGGCGGAGGGGATACCTCGACGACCAGCTCAATGGTTTTCCGTACTGCCTGCGGCGGGTTGACCTTGCCTTATACTGAAGACTTTGAGAATGTTGATGATGTCGAGCAGATGCCCTATTGTTGGACGAGGTATGAGGTGGCTTCCTATGTCGACTGGCTCGGTAATACGACCTACTATCCCATGGTGAACAACTATGAGTCCCACTCGGGCAGCAGTTCATTCTATTTCAACCACAATAATGGGACCCAGTCGGTCATCAGCCCCAGAATTCCGATTCCGGCCAACACGTTGGAGGTGCAGATGTGGATCAAGGGTGGCGAAGCGGTGCAGGTGGGCTATGTCACCACCAACGATTCGGCCACTGCGGTCTTCCATCAAGTGGCCGTCGTAGGGCCTAGTAACGACACGTTGATCGATTATGGTGACTATTCTTATACTGATTACATCTGGACGAAAGTCACCGTGCAGTTCGACACTGTGGCGACGACCGATAGCGTTTATGTCGTGCTGCGGGCACCGTCATCGATCGAGTATGAGACATTGAGTATCGACGATTTGACCATCCGGCAGATCAACAGCTGCCCCCAGCCGGAGGAGGTGGCGTTGACCGGTACGGCATCGGGAGAGCTGTCGTTGACGTGGATTGCCGACGGCGGCAGCCAGTGGCAGGTGGCCTACGGCCCCAGCGGTTTCAACCCCGATACAGCCACCTCGGACGTTGTCATCAGCAACACTCCGTCGGTGACACTCACGGGGCTTGACAACAGCACGTTGTATGACGTTTATGTGCGCACGGTGTGTGGCTCGCAACACAGTTACTGGAGCGAGGTGTTCAGCACGATACCCAATCTGCATAGCGTGACTGCCGCCCGCGACACTATCACTTCGTGCGACATCACCATAGTCGACAATGGCGGCGTGGACGGTGACTTCAGCCTTGACCTGAATCAAATCATAGTATTGTATCCTGACTCGGAGGATCAAACCATACATATCAGCGGCTTTGCCCATCTGTATAATATGTATTCTTCGTATTCGGAGGATATGAATATACTGCGAGTCTATTCGGGGAGCGACACCAACGGAACGCTGTTGGCCAACTACAACACGGTGAATGTTGATAACATCGGCTTGACCTCCGATATGGGTGCCATGACCTTGTGGTTCCGCAGCGGCAGTTATTCGGGCGACGAAAACGAAGGCTTCCAGTTCTCGGTTTCCTGTATCGATCGACCCTCCTGCACCACCCCTTACGGGTTGACGGTGAGCAATGTTTCTGGCACTTATGCCATGGTCGACTGGCAATATAACAACGTCAACGGAGAGGCTCCTGGGTTTACGCTGACGTTGCTCGATGCTGCCAATGAGGTTGTGGGTAGTTATAGTGTGGCAGGCAGCGAGCGCAGCTATATCCTTCTTGATCTGGACGAGCGCACCTCCTACCGCCTGCAGTTGAATGTCGACTGCGATGGTGTTGACTCGGTGGTGGTTGATTTCACCACTGTGTGCAACACGGGTGGAGAGACCGCCATCGGCACGGGCACCTCGACCAATAGCTACCTTCCCGCCTACCTGTTCGCCAGCAGCAGCATCTCGCAGCAGATTTTCACTGCGGCCGAGTTGAGCGATGTGCCTGTGATCGATGGTTTCCGGATTTATATGACCAGCAGCTCGGCGACACCTAACCGCCAGTGGGATGTCTACCTAGACACCACCTCGCGAAGCTCATATGGTGGGACGAGCGACTATATCGTGCCGCCGGCGGCGAACCGCTACTTCTCAGGCTCAGTGTCGTTCTCACAAGGCTGGGTGGCGGTGTCTTTCGACAGTGCCTTCGCCGTTCCTGCGGGCATGAATGTGGTGCTGACGGTCAATGACAAGACGGGCGTTACCGGCAGTTCGCGCAGCTTCCGCACCACGACGACCAGCGATACGATGTCGCTCTATGGCTATACAACCTCCGGCGTCATCAACGCTACCAGCGGGACCGATTTCGCCAACGCCGTTACCAACGGTCTGAAGCGTCGCAACACCATCCGCCTGTCGGGTTCTTGTGGTACAGGAGGGTGTCTGGCACCCATCATCGTCGGTGCTGTGCCCGAGGCACATAGTGTGACGCTCACCTGGGTGAGTGTCGGCTCGGAGACTGAGTGGAAGGTGGAGTATCGTACCGGCACCGGTGCATGGACGATTGCCACCCCCTCAACCAATTCGACCACATATACCGTCACGGGCCTCGCCGCGACCACCACCTATTCGTTCCGGGTCAGCAGCCTCTGCGGCTCCGACGAGTCGTCGCCGCGCACCGTTTCGGCAACCACCCTATGTGGCGAAGAAACAGTTCCCTTCACAGAAAACTTCGAAGTGTTCCTGGCGTCGTCCTACACCGACGAACTGACGCCTTGCTGGCACCGAGGCTCCGACTACCAGTCGACATACTATTATTATCCTGCACGCGATTCGTACTATGCCCACGAGAGCTATTACTCGATATTCATGGGCGGCTATCGCAGCTACCTCGTCCTGCCCAAGATGGCTGCTGCGATCGACAGCCTCAGCGTTGGCTTCTATGCCATCAATACCGAACCCGACGAGTTTGCCACGCTCGAAGTGGGTGTCTGCACTAACCCCGCCGATACCTCCACCTTCACGATAGTGGCCTCCTATCCAGTTATCGATGACGACTGGGTTGCAATCGAGACCGATATGGAGAACTACGCAGGTGCTGAAGGCTACTTCTTTATCCGAATGCAGCAGGATGACTACAGGTCGGTCTATATCGACGACATTGCCGTCAGACGGTTGTCAGATTGCCGCCGTGTGAACGACGTGGAGGTGAGCAATATCAGTATCACGTCGGTTACGTTGACGGTTACCGACAACCACAACTACGGCAACTATATATTATATTATGGTATTAGCAACGACACCGCGTTGGCCGATACGGTGTCGTTCAGCGGCACCACATATACCCTTTCGGGCCTCGACGAGAACACGAAATACTATATGTGGATTGTTGCCAGTTGCGCCCCTGGCTCCACAGGAAGGGCGTTCGCAGTGCCTGCGTTCCGCACCCTCTGTTCACCGATTGCCGTTACCGACGACGCCCCTTATCTGGACGAATTCGAAACCGGTCAGCTGGAATGCTTCACACAAGAGAGTGCCGGCGGGCTGAGATGGACGGTCGTCACAGGCAACATGAATCTGCACAGTTACAGCGGTAGCTATATGCTGTCGCTGGCTTCTGCCACCAATCAAGAAGTCATGCTGGTGCTCCCTACCTTCGATTTTACGGCGATGAGCGGAAATGCCCGCTTCAGTTTCTACCGTTATCAGCATCACACCAATGCGGCTTCTGCCGGTTCGCTGAAGGTCTATTACCGTACCAACCCTACCGATGCCTGGACGCTTCTTGCTATCGTCGACAGCAGTGTCAACAGCTGGGATCGCTTCAGCTACGAGCTTCCTTCGTCGCAAGGCGCTGCTGTCTATCAGGTGGCCTTGATGGGAAGTCCCATGGGCAACACCTCTGGCATCTTTGTCGACGATCTTATGGTAAGCGCGGCTCCCTCATGTCCAATGCCTACCGATGTCGCTATGCGCAATATCAGTGAGCGTTCCGCCACGGTGGCATGGGTGGGCTCTGCGCCCGCCTACAGGGTTCAATACCGCCCCGCCGGTGTCCTCTCATGGACGACTCGCACGGTGGAGTATGTTGATTCGCTGAATATCTCGCCGCTCGAGATGGCCACCCGCTATGAGGTGCGTGTAGCCTCCGTCTGCTCGTCCTACGAACGTAGCGAGAACTCCAACATCGTGGATTTTGTTACCGATTTTTGCGATAATCGTCTGGAAGGAAGCAACTATGCCGATGGCGACGTGGCTGCGGTCAGCACTGTGGCGCCGGTCAATACCACCAAGAGCTACTCCTATGCCGAAGTGCTCGTTGACAGCGCCACATTGGCCGGCATGACCGAAATCAACGGTGTCGCCTTCGATGTTGAAACAGTGGGAGGTGCCGCCTACATGACCGATTGCCAACTTTACATGGGACATACCTCCGCCAGCAGTATGTCGGACTTCCACTACGATTCAACCTATCTCAAGGTGTTCGACGGCGACATGAGTACCACCGTTACAGGTTTGCATCGCATACTTTTTACCACCCCCTTCCTGTGGGATGGGCATAGCAATGTGGTGCTAGGTGTGATGTACAATACCCCGGACTATAATACACATGAGGCTACGCAGTTTGCGGCACATCAGACGGCGGAAAACAAATTGTATTATGGTGGCTCGACCTATAGTTACTTCACTCCTGACCAGGCTCATTCACTCTCGATTGTCAACTGCGGATCTTCCAATGTGGTGCCGGACATCACCTTCTACAGCTGCCAGCCGACCTGCTACGAGCCGGTGGTCAGTGCCGTCACCACCTCGGACAACAGCATCACTGTCGACTGGTATCATGAGAACTCTATCGTTCAAATCCAACTCAAGGAGGCCGCTGCCTCCACGTGGGAAGCACCCGTGGCCGTCAATGGCAACGGAACTGATGCCCACAGCTATACCTTCACGTCGCTAGCCAGCCAGACAGCCTATACTGTCCGGCTCCGTCGCGACTGCACCGTCGAAGACATGGACTTCTCCGACTGGGTGACCATCGATGTCACCACCGACACAGCATGCTCTATTCCGCAGAATGTCATCGTCAGCGACATCAGCGCCACCGAAGCCACCGTCGGATGGACCGACGGCGCCGTCACCGGTGGCAAGTGGGATATCCGTGTATGGAATAGCCATGAAGAACACCTCTACGAGGTTGCCACCAATCCCGCTACCGTTAGCGGACTTACCCCGGGCAGCAGCTATCAGGTGGCGGTGCGGGCTTATTGTTGCGCCTACGACCATGTGGTAGGCGAATATAGTGCCGCTGTCTCGTTCGACAATATCTGCGCCCCTGTCGCCGACTTGGAGGCCCATCGCAATGGAAGCGACGTGACACTCACATGGCAACCTGGCGCCCGCAACACAGAATGGGTCTACCTCTATGGCTACGAGGGATTCGAACCCAACCAAAGCTTGGGATACGGCATCGTTCAGGAGCCGACGGTCATCCTCACCGGATTGATCGATGGTCAGTCCTACACGTTCCGGGTGCGTTCCCTCTGCGGTGACGACTGGAACGGCGATTGGAGCAGTTCCGTCACCGTGGCTCCGGTGGCAGTCGATGAGGTTGATGGCATCACCCGCCTTGTTTTGAAGCCCAACCCGGCAAGCGACAAGGTGACGCTACGCATCGGCTCGCTCGAGGGTAACGCTCAGGTCCGCATTCTGAGTGTCGACGGCCGCACCGTCAGCACCTTCGCTACTACCGAGGCCGACCTCTCGCTCGACATCAGCAGCTATACTTCCGGAACTTACTTCGTTCGCGTGCAGACTAACGGCTGGATTGGCGTCTCAAAACTGATTATAAAGTAGTAGAACTTTCATAATAACTGTTAAAAAGCTCAAAAAACTAAAAAATATTTTGCCAGTTTAAGAAATAGTCGTAATTTTGCAGCCGAAATCAAGAACGAAAAAAGAGAATAAAACAAACGTAAAACGTTATGTATCTGACAAAAGAGAAGAAAGAAGAGATATTCGCCCAGTACGGTAAGTCTGCAAAAGATACTGGTAGTACCGAAGGACAGATTGCACTTTTTACCTACCGCATCCAGCACCTCACTGAGCTGATGAAGCAGAACAAAAAAGATCAGGTTTCCGAGCGCGCCCTCGTGGGTCTCGTCGGTAAACGCCGCAAGATGCTCGACTACCTGAAGGAGACCGACATCGAGCGCTACCGCGCCATTGTCAAACAGCTTGGCCTGCGTAAGTAACCGCGCGGCTAGTTGCCTCAAAACAGAGAAAATAGTTTTTCATATTTATTTGGTTATGGTTGGGATTCCCCACAGTCTGTGGGGAGTCCTTTTTTTATGCCATGTGAGAAAAAAAGTGTACTTTTGCACCGCGAATTAGGATTAAAAATCATGAACAAGCTATTTGCTATACTGCTTTTATGTTGCACCTTGAACGGCTGGGCGCAACAATCACTTCTTTCTACGCGTTGGACGCAGGAAAGCCCTTACAATCAAGGTTGTCCGATTGATCCGTTGGAGTATTACAAACATAGTTTTGCCGGCTGCCCTGCCGTTGCCATGGGGCAGATTATCAATTATCTGCAGACCACACAAGGCACCCGATTCGGCGATGGCGACGACTATAACACAGGCAATTATTTCGGCCGCCAATTCCAAATCGACGACGATTACGATACCTATGGTTTTCCCTCATTCGAGCAACTCAACGTGATGTTGGATTCTGTCGATGCCAGATTTCAGCGTGGAGAAGAACTCTCCAATCCGTTGAAGGGTGCCGTTGTTTTTGCTTGTGGCGTTGCCTGCAAGCAGGTCTATTCTGCGTCGGAAACATACGGTTCCGGAACCTTCTCTGTCGATCAGGCGTTCGAGGCCTATCAGCGATTTGGCTTTGCGAACTGTCAGCTGCTCAGAGAAGCAGATTCCACGATGTTCGCCACCTTGATTGCCAACCTGCAAGCTGGTTATCCAGCTCATCTGGCCGTCGAGAATTCCACCGGGACATCGGGACATAATGTCGTCGTCGACGGCTATCGTGAGAGTGACGGGAAGTTCCATATCAACTTCGGATGGGGCGGTTACAAGGACGGCTGGTTCAAACTTCCCGACCCGGGTGGCTTCTCTTACGGGTGGACGAAGATTGAGGGACTTATCGTGAATATCATCCCCTCGACAGAGGCAATCGCTGACTGTGAACCTGCCCGTCCGCAGTCGCTCGAAGTCTATCCCAACCCTGCCTCCGAGGTCCTCTATCTGAAGGACCGCCTTTGCAATGGGGTGAATTACACCATTTACAATGTAATGGGCCAGCGGGTGGCGTCAGGTTCCACCCATGGGTCAATCTCCGTTGCTGAATTGGGGAAGGGGGTCTACCTGTTGCATATCGAGGGCGACAATTACCTCGAAACAGCCAAGTTCGTCGTAAGATAACTATACTGAATAGTTAATGTTGTCTACCGTACATATTATAGGAATATTGCTTACGGTGGCGGTGCTGCTGGCGGTGAGTGTGCTCTCCGGACGTCGTGTGAAAGACGCGGCTGGCTTCACCACCGGCGGACGCTCGGGCTCGTGGATGGTGTGCGGCACCATACTGGGCACTCTCGTGGGGGGTCAGAGCACCATCGGCACCGCCCAGCTGGCTTTCTCGTTCGGCCTCTCGGCCTGGTGGTTCACCGTCGGTGCCGCCCTCGGCGCCTTGGTGCTGGGATTGTTCTATGCCAAGCCGCTGCGCAATAGCGGATGCACGACCCTCATGGAGGTGGTGCGCCGGCAGTACGGCCGCCGGGCCGAGACGGTGGGCAGCATTCTCTTTCTCGTGGGCATCTTCATCAGCATCACCTCGCAGCTGCTCTCCTCGTCGGCCATGATATCGAGCCTCTTCGGCTTCTCCTCCACGGTGGCACTGGCCGTGGGTGCTGTGCTCATAGCCGCCTTGGTGCTCGTCGGCGGCATACGTAGCGCCGGCAGCGGCGGCATCGTCAAACTGGTGCTGCTCTACATCAGTTCGCTGGCGGCTGGCATAGCTGTGTGGAAGGCGGGTCACGGGTTGGAAGGCATACGTGAAAGCATCGAGGCAATTTATACGTCGCCGCAGTTGGCCGACATCAACGACGTCGCCTCGACCGAAGACATCCACCGCCGCTATGGAACCTTCCTAGCACGCGGGGCGCTCAAAGATTTGGGTGGATGCCTCTCGTTGACCCTCGGGGTGGTATGCACCCAGACCTATGCCCAAGCCGTGTGGTCGGCGGCCTCGACGCGTAAGGCGCAACGCGGGGCTGTGTTCTGTGCCGCCCTCATACCGCTCATCGGAGCCGCATGCACGCTGGTGGGTATGTATATGCGTGGCCACTATGTCACCGCCGCCGAAGCGGCCGCCATGCAACAGGCAGGAGAGACCCTCCCCGACGGCATAGGTGTGCTCGAGAATTCGCTTCAGGCTTTCCCCGCCTTTATCCTAGCCCATATGCCCGCATGGCTCGGTGGCATCGCCCTCGGCACCTTGCTCATCAACATCCTCGGCTGCGGCAGCGGATTGGTGCTGGGCGCCGCCACCATCTTGACACGCGATGTGTATGGTAATCTGCAAACCCTCATGAAACGCCAGTTCCGCCTTGGAACGTTGGCACAGATGCGCCTCAGCATCGTCCTGTTGCTCCTGCTCGGAATTGCGGCGGCCCACTTCATGCGGGGTTCCTTTATCAACGACCTGGGTTTCCTTTCGCTTGGCCTGCGGGCGGCGGCTCTGTTGCTCCCGTTGAGCTTTGCACTGTGGCTTCCAGGACGAGTGGATGCACGTCAGGTCACCGTCGGTATGGTGGTCGGCACAGTGGCCATGCTTGCCGCAGGACTCCTCCACCTGCCGGCCGATCCTATGTACTATGGTCTCGCCGCTTCGGCATTTGTCCTGGCGTTCAGTTTGCCTCGCGGAACTGGGAAGGGGAGAGGCCAGTTTCGCGGCGGAAGTAGCGGCTGAAGGTGGCCTGGTCTTCAAAACCCAGCAAGTCGGCGACGGCCTGCACGGTAAGGTCGTGCCGTATGTGGAGCAGCATCTTGGCCTCAACAACCACTTGATGATGAATCCAGTAGGCAGCGGTATGGCCCGTCTCCTGCTTGACGACTGCGCTGAAATGCTTGGTCGACAGACAGGCTTGCTCGGCGTAGAAGCCCACGTCGCGGTGCTTGCGGAAATGC
>JAEEGL015490931.1_pt1 | contig 12755 bp, 7 predicted proteins | sample 9134231 | NCBI WGS metagenome assembly JAEEGL01 (sample SAMN16246548, study PRJNA631951) | gut metagenome | biome: gut microbiome; feature: rumen; material: fiber-attached | host: Bos | place: Iran: Karaj | collected 2018-10 | reverse complement strand
TTCCTGCTGATGTTCTGAGTTGTGTCATTTCCTGTGTTTCAGTCTGTATTCAAGCGGCGTTATACCGAACTTCTCGCGGAAGATGTTGATGAAGTTCTCGGCAGTCAGGAAGCCGACGTTCGATGCCAACTCACTCATATTGATATTGGTACGCTTCAACAGGATGCAGGCGTGCTTCAGTCGCATGTCGCGTACCAGTTCGGCCGGTGTCTTGTTGGTGACGTTCCTCACGCGGTGGAAGAACGGCACGCGACCCATGCCCATCGCATTGGCCATCTCCTCGAGGCTTATCTGTCCGCGACTCATATTCTGCATCACGTACTGTTCGATATTCTTCATCAACTGCTGATCCATCGCGTCGAGCATCGAGTAGTCTGACAACGTCTCCTGTTCCTCAGCCTCTTCCTCGATCGTTTTCTGGGGAACCAATTGGTTGTCGCGGCGGATGACCTTCGTCTCCACGCGGTTCATCGGATCGTCGGGAGCGATGGTGTCGTCGTCTTTCTTGATCTCACCCATATCGATGCTCTCGGTAGCCGTCGTCATACTGGCGTTGCGGTCTTCGAGCATACGTGTTTCAGCACCTTCGATGAGGTTGCTGTTCAACTCAAGACCACCCAATCCGAGGATCTTGTTGAAGCGCATGGTGGCATCCTGCAGGTTGAACGGTTTCGAGAGGTAGTCGTCGGCGGAGAGGGTGATGTTCTGTGTACGCATATCCTGCGGCGACAGCACACCATCGGTCATCAGCACGAACTTGATCTTCTGCGTCCGCGGGTTCATCTTCAGTTGGTTACAGAGGTCGCTTCCCGACAGATGAGGCATGTCCTGCTTACAGACGACGATGTCGCACTGCATCTCCTCGATGTCGGCGGCTGCTTTCTCCGAGTTGTTGTAGGCGAAGAAGTTATAGACGTATTTGAAGCGTGCGGTGGCAAACTTCAGGAAGTCTTCGTTGTCGTCGATCATCACGACGGTATACTTCATCGTCGGTGCGTCGAGGGCGGCCCTCGACACCGTTGCATCGGATGTCAGTGCCTCGGTGGCGACATCGGGCAGTTCGATCTCGCCTCGTCCGTTGAGTTCCAGACGGTCGTGTACGATATTCTTCGCACGCTCCTCGGGGTTCTCCAGATGGGTCTGCATGTCGGTCACACGGGTGATGATCTGCAGCATCTGCGAGTGGAGGGCATTGAGCTGCTCACGCTCCTCGAGGGTCTTCTCTTTCTCCGACAGGTTACCGATAATTGAGGTCATACGGGCCATCGGCTGTCGCAGGTCATCGCTGGCAGCCTTGATCTCCTCACGCTGGAGGGTGAGCTCGTGGATGATAGCCTTCTTACGGGCCTTGATGACCTTGATCTGTTTCAGTCCAACTCGCCAGAAGTAGATGATCACGAGCAACAGGATGACATAAGCCAGAATCATCCACCATGACAGGAGCCAGTGGTGGGCAATGTTGATGACGATGACGCGCTCCTGATCGCTGACGGCACCCTCGGCACTGACGGCTTTCACGTGAAGCGTGTACTTGCCGCTGGGCAGATCGCGGAAGGTAACACCGTGGGTCAGGGCATTACCATTACGCCAGTCTTCGTCCAATCCTTCCATCCAGTACATGAACTGCAGACGCTCACTCTGGTTATAGTTACCGGCAGCGAACTTGATGGTAAACGTGTTCTGGTTGTGGCTCAGCTCGAGCTTGTTGGTCTCGTTAAGTGCTTGGGGCAGAACGAGACGATCCTGATAGATATGTCCTGTATGAATCTCCTCTTCACCGATATAGAGTTGTGTGAGCATCACTCGCGGCAGGTCGTTCTTGTCGTCGTTGGCTTTCTCAACCACCCAGTTCACACCGTACAGACCACCAAGGAGCACGTTACCGTCTTGCTGGGTAATGATGGAACCCGGGTTGAACTCGTTGCTCTGCAGACCGTCAACCGTCGAGTAGTTATAGAGGCCGTAGTTGTTCGTCCCGTCCTCGTGGTTGCGCTGTACGACGATACGGCTGACGCCGCTACTCGTGGTGACCCAGATATTATGGTTCTTGTCCTCGGCGATACCGCAGACATTGTTGTTACACAGTCCCTGCTTCTCTGTGAGGTAGTTCAGCGAGTCGTTCTCAAGATTCAGGATGTTCAGACCTTCACGGGTACCGATCCAAATCAGTCCGCGAGAATCCTGCAGAACCTGGGTGATGAAGTTGTTCGTAAACGACTTCAGGTTCGATTTGTTGCCTGTGAGCATCGTCCTGTCTGTCGTCGAGAGGTTCAGGATAAGCAGACCTTCAGCCGTTCCTACGTAGAGGTCGTTGGTCTTGCCGTTCTTGTTGTAGAACAGATTGGTGATGTTGTTTGTGCTCAGTTTGCCGTTCTCACGGGTGTACGACGAGAACGTGTTCATCTTGGGGTTATACACCTGCATACCACCGTTGGTGGCAATCCAGAGGTTTCCGATCTTGTCCGTACAGAGAGCGTTGATATGGTCGTCGATGAGGGTAGCGGTGCTGTCAGTCGCCAGTGAGTAGATCTTCGTGTAACCAGCCTTGACACGCGTCAGACCGTTACGCTTTGAACCGATCCAGAGGCTGCCGTCGGGGGTGGTGGCCATACACGACACCTTCATACTGGCCAGAGGACCCTCGTAGCCGATGACGCCCTTGTCGCTGGTACCATACCAGATCTTTCCGTCGGCATCCTGCGTGATAGCGGTGATATCACCGATATGACGGGCACCAAAACGGTAGATATACTGTCCGCAGAAGGCCACGCCCGACTTCTCCGTACCAACCCACAACAGGTCTGTATCGTCGACATAGACGCTCTGGATGCTGATATTGTCGATGTGCTGCGGGTTTACATTGATACTCCTAGGCTGCACACTCTCCACGATGTGGGTGTTGAGGTTCATCTTCAACAGTCCCAATTGGTCGCTGCCTACCCAGATGTTGCCTGAGCGGTCGCCGGCCATACCGTTGATGTTACGGTCGACACCGTAGCCTGTCAGTCCGAGCGATGATCCGATAGTAGTATCCCACTCGGAGGTACTCTTATTGTACATGTAGAGTGTTCCCTGACCGTAAAGCCAGATATTGTCCACTTGGTCAGCAAAGACCCGCAACGACTTTGACCGGCTTCTCTTCAGTTGTGACAGCCCCTCCGTAGCCCAGACGGTATGTTGCTGGTGCATGACGTCGCAGCATACGAGCTTACCGTCGTCGTAGACGATGATGGCACCGTCTCGACACTCGCTGATCGAGCATACCACACCTTGGGGAATACCCTGTGCGTCGTTTGTATAGCCGAACTCATAGAGAAGCTGTTGCTGCTGATTGTAGCACACGACACCTTTGTTAGGGATGGCACCCCAGAGGTTCTTATGCTGATCGATATAGACGATGCTGGGGATGGTCTCGATACCCATGCGGGCGAAGGTCTGTTTCATGTCACGCTCAAAGGTCTCCGTCTGAGGATGGTAGATACAGTAGCCCGACGAGGTCTCGATGAGCAGGTTGCCATCAAGCATCTCCTGAATGGAGTTGATGTAGCTGTCGTTCAGTGAGGAACCGTCCTGTGAGTCACTCTGGAAATTACGGAAGGTGTAGCCGTCGAAACGGTATAAGCCTGCGGGTGTTCCAAACCACATGTATCCTCTGGAGTCCTTAAGGATGCAGTTCACCTGACTGGAGGTGAGACCTTCACGTGCGTCGAGTGTCTTGAACAGGAAGTCGCCTGGCGCAGCATTAAGCGGCGACAACTGCAAAAACGTCACTGCCATGAGCGGCAGTGTCAGCATCAATCCAATCAGTAGCTTTTTTATATTCATTGCGGTAGCAAATAATGTTCAACGTTCAATAATCAACGTTCAATGTCTATATCATGCACGAGTAGTGGTCTACGACGCCCAGCAAGTGGTTATCGTCATCGACGACCAGCACGGAGTGCACTTTATATTTGTTCATAATCCGTTGTATCTCTGTAATCTTCGTATCAGCCTTGACGGTCTTCGGCGTACGCGTCATAATGTCGCTGACGGTATGGTCGAAGAACTCTGCCTGCCAGCGTTCCATCGCACGGCGGATATCACCGTCGGTAATAAGTCCTACGATCTTGTCGTCGACCACTGCGACACCCAGACCGAGTTTGCCTTTGCTCACGAGGATGATTGCCTTGCCCAGATGCATCTCTGGCGGCAGGACAGGCAGGTCTTCCTTGAACATCACATCCTGTGCCGTCGTCAGCAGTCGCTTGCCCAGTTCACCGCCAGGATGGAACTGTGCGAAGTCGCGGGGTTGGAAATGGCGCTTCTCAATGAGTGCCACCGCCAATGCGTCGCCCATCGCCATTTGTGCCATCGTCGAACTGGTGGGAGCGAGGTTCAGCGGACAGGCTTCTTTCTCGACGCCGACGTTGAGGAAACAAGTGGAGTATTTCGCCAGCAGTGAGTCGGGATGACCGCTCATGCCGATGATGGGTATCTGCATGTGAAGTACCATAGGAATGAAACGCAACAGTTCGTCGGTCTGTCCTGAGTTCGATATGGCCAGCACCACATCGTCGGATGTCATCACACCCAGGTCACCGTGGAACACGTCGAGCGGGTTGATGAAGAACGAGGGTGTGCCAGTCGAGGAGAGGGTAGCGGCGATCTTCGCACCGATATGTCCGCTCTTGCCGACGCCCGTGACGATGATCTTACCCTTACAGGCAAACATCAGCTCTACGGCTTTCTCGAAGTCATCGTCGAGTTTCTCCGTCAGTCCGAGCACGGCCTCCGCCTCGTCCTTAAAGCATTGTATGGCTAATTCCCTGGCATTCATCGCAGTAGCATATTATTCTCCTTTTCACTCTTCAATCAGTTTGGCCACAAGCTGATCGAGCTTGTCGAGCTCCAGCATATTCGCTGCGTCGCTGAGGCCTTCGTCCGGGTTGGGGTGCACCTCAAAGAAGAAACCTGTGGCTCCGAAGGCCTTGGCGGCCAGAGCCATCTGCGGCACGAATTTCCTGTCGCCGCCCGTCTTCCCATCCGATCCGCCTGGACGCTGCACGCTATGGGTGCAGTCCATGATGACCTTTGGCACGATCTCCAACATATCAGGGATATTGCGGAAGTCGACGACGAGGTTGTTGTAACCCATCATATTGCCGCGCTCCGTCAACCACACCTCCTTGGCGCCGGCATCACAGGCTTTCTCTACAGGATACCACATGTCGCGACCAGAAAGGAACTGTGCCTTCTTGATGTTCAGTGTTCGTCCGGTCTTCGCAGCAGCAACCAGCAGATCGGTCTGCCGACAGAGGAAGGCTGGTATCTGTATCACGTCGCACACCTCACCAACGGGTTGTGCCTGCCATGACTCGTGGATATCGGTCAGCAGTCGGAGACCATGCTTTGTCTTGACATCGCTGAGCATCTGCAGACCACGTTCCAGACCTGGTCCCCGGAAGGACCGGATTGAGGTTCGGTTAGCCTTGTCGAACGAGGCCTTGAAGATGATATCCGTACCCCGCTTGGTGTTGATTTCCACCAACTTAGAAGCCACCGTGTCGAGCAATTCTGCCGACTCGATGACGCAGGGACCAGCGATGATGGTTACCTCTTTATTCATAATAATGCTGCAAAAATACGACTTTTCCTCAAATCCACCAAATTTTTTTGCATTTATTTCACGATATGCACATCGTGCTGTGGGAACGGGATGCTAATGCCGTTGGCATTGAGGGTGTCGTAGATGCACCTGAGCGCGTCGCTGACAACGTACGACCGTTTGGGAGCCTCTGCCCAGATAAACAACTTGAAATTGATGCCAGAGTCGGCCATTTCCGATGCCACGCATTTCACGGGCTTTGAGCGGTCTGTTCCCTGTAGGCGCAGTCCGTTGATGGCGTCCTCGATGAGTGTCGTTACTTGTTTCAGGTCAGAGCCGTAGGCTACGCTGAAAGGTATGACGGCCAGCACATAACCGTGGTTGCGTGTCAGGTTCTTGTAGTTGCTCTTGAAGAGCTGTGAGTTTTGATAGGTGATTACCTCACCGTAAATAGAGTCCACAATCGTCGATGTATAACTGATGGAACGCACCTTGCCTCTGGTGTCGCCCACCTCAATCCAGTCGCCCACCTTGATACGTCCGGCCATTAGGGAGGCACCGTAGTAGATGTTCTCGATGATATCCTTCGAAGCGAAACCGATACCTGTCGACAAACCTCCGGAGATAGCCACAAGCCAGGTGACGCTGATATGGAACAACGACAGTGACAACATGAGCCAAACACCCCATACGAACACCTGGATGACATTCCTGCCCATCACCTCTCGTGATGCGGCCGTCGTGGGGTCCCGCATCACAAAGTGCATTCGCAGCAGGGCCATGATGGTACGGGCGATATAGCGGAAGAGGAACCACAGGCAGATGACTATCGAAAGTTTCAGGATTGATACCTGCAGGTTCTCCAGGTTGATGAAGTTGTAGTTGAAGTAATGCCAGCAGAGCTCACTGAGGTTGAACACCTTTGCAGCCCAGTAGATACTCAGCATTACGGAGAAGACACCCAGTGTGGGCATCACCACTTGTTCGGCCAGATGGTAGGTCCATGTCTTCGTGATGGGTTTCTTCGACAGTCCGTGACGCTCTGCGTAGTTCTTGATATACAAGCTGATACAGGTGATGGTGAGTATGCACGTGAGCTGCATGATCCACCAGATGAGCAACTGTACGGCGAGCAGGGTGTAACCCGCCCACGAACAGCAGACGGAGGCTACGAAGACGGTCTGTGACACGTAGGTATAGAACATATCCGACCTCGGTACATTGCGCTTATGCTTGCGGATGACCACCCATTGCCAGATGGCGCACAAGAGCAGCATCGGCGGGAAGATCATGTTTACCAGTTCGTTGGGAATCAGGATGATACGGAAGCCGATGGTGATGAATCCGACGGTAAGCAGGGGCGCATAGATTCGGAAGGCACTACGTATCTGGTCGCCGCCCACACGCAACAGCAGTGAGATGAGGATCACACCCAGGAGCCATGCATATTCCACCAACAGTGTCGATGCCATCACAAGGAAATTCTGGCCAGTATTGTTCACGAACAGTCCTTGGATGAGGGCGAAGGTAACCGTTGTGGTAGCCATAATCACAGGTGTACGTTTCTTTCGGAAATCCTCAGTGTCAAAGCGCTTGGGCATGAAGAAACGGAAGAACAGTAGGTTGAGTACGATGGCGAGCAGTACGAAGGCGGCGATAGCGATAAATGTGCCGATGATCCAGTAACTGCTCCAGTCGCTGTTTGCATTGGCCTCCAGACTGTATTTCTTCTTCACGGCCTCAGACAGGTTGTCCCAGTTACGACCGAACCGGCTCAGCATCGTGAAGTAATTCGAGCCGCCGTTCACGAAGATGTTCGTCTGAATCTCCGAATAACGTTTCTGGGCATAGTCGTTCAGATTGCTCAGCCGTCGTTCCGTACGGTTGTAATAGCTGATGTACTGCTCCAGCTGACTCTTCCCGTCTGTCAGCATGTCACGGATATTCGTTGCCAGCGACAGACACGAGTCGCGACGGGTCGCGCCCTCGACGCCCAACACCCTGGTGGGCATCATTTGCAGACTGCTGATCAGACTGTCGTAACGGGCGATTTCTATGTTGCTGCGGCTCAAGAACACGTTGAAAGGCAGCTGTCGAGAGTGGAACTGCCGATATTGCTCTGTGGCCTCGTGGCAGGCGTATGTCAGGTCGAATACGTTCTCCTGCTGCTGAGAATAGAGCATCAGCGCATTCTGATCGGCCCGTTTCATCGTGCTTACCAGCTCCATGATGATCTGTTTGTTGCGTGCTTTCCTGGCGGCTGTACGACTGCTCAGCTCGGTGTTGTACTGCTCCAGTTCCATCTGCAGAATCTGCAGCGTCTGGTTCAGGTCTTTCTCCTTCAGCACCGCTCCCGCCTCCGTCGCCGTCAGCAGACAAATAACAAATATCAGTAACCTATACATATATTTCATACTATTATTCCTCTTGTTTTGCTTTGCAAAGGTACGAAATTTTTCCCAAATGTGCAAATAATTGGCAAAAGTTTTCTTTGTTTAGGATTATTTTCTTAATTTTGCAGCGTAGAATATAACATTTAAGGTATGATACTAATAGCTGACAGCGGCAGCACGAAAGCCGACTGGTGTGTATTGTCCACCTCCGACTCCGTTTTGTCCACCTTTACGACTCAGGGACTGAATCCCTACCATCAGTCGTCTGATCTCATCTCGGCCTCGCTGGGTGAGGTGAGAGCCCGTGTAGAGGCTTGCCGACCTTACGATTCGGGTGATTTGCGTGTGTTCTTCTACGGCAGTGGTGTACGTCCGGAACAGGAGGTCCCGATGGCCACCATTATCCGTCAGTCATTACCCGAGGCCGTGAGTGTCGAGGCCCATAGTGATATGCTTGGAGCCGCACGTGCTCTCTGCGGTCGTAAGTCCGGCATTGCCAGTATTTTAGGGACGGGCGCTAATTCTTGTCTTTATGATGGTGGACAGATCGTTCAGAACACGCCAGCCCTGGGTTATATCATTGGCGACGAGGGTAGTGGGGCCGTGCTCGGCAAACGATTCATCCACGACCTCTACGGCGGTCGGCTGTCGGATGGACTCAAGGCTGATTTCGAGACTGAGACAGGACTCTCCCTGCCCGTCATCATCGACCGTGTGTATCGTCAGCCGTTGGCCAACCGTTTCCTCGGCTCCTTCTCCGAATACATCCATAATCACGTACACATGCCTGCCGTCCACAACCTTGTGGTTGACAATTTCTGTGCGTTCCTCACCTGTCATATCGCTCCCTATGGCCGTCGTGAACTTCCCGTGTCATGTGTCGGCAGCATCGCCTGGTACTTCCAGGACGAGCTCCGCGAAGCCGCCCGCATCGAAGGTTTCAAGCTCGGCACTATCCTTCAGAGTCCCATGCAGGGTCTTGTGAAGTATCATAGTAGTAAATAATGCATACACTCAGATACGGGCTCATATCCCTGCTGTCGACTATTGTCATCCCTTTTTCTGGACAGTCGTTGGTGATCAATGAACTGATGCAGTCGAATGTCGATGTGGTCTGGGACAGTGTGACATATGAGTTCCCTGACTCTTGGGTGGAACTCTATAATAACAGTCCGATACCCGTTTCACTTTCTGAATATAAAATAGGTACGAAGATAGACAAAAAAAACCGTCCCCTCGGCGCTTGGCAGTTGCCGGCCGATGTGGTTGTTCCTGCCTATGGTCATCAGCTGGTCTATTGCGACAAGGAAGGTGAACGTCTGCAAGACAAACTGCATACCAACTTCCGTCTGGAGTCGGGTAGGGGTTGTGTGGTGTATCTTTTCAAGAACGATGTACTGCAGCCCTCTGCCAGTGTGATGGACTCGCTGGCGAAACAGCCCGCTCCCAATATCGCCTATGGTCGTGAGTACGACGGCAGCAGTAGGTGGGGCTATGCACTGAGACCGTCTCCCGGAAAGTCCAATGGCGGCGGTATCTGCACTCGCAATCATCTCCTGGGCAGTCCAGTGTTCAGTGTGTCGGGTTTTGTGAAAACCGATTCAAAGCCTGTGCGGTTGAGACTCTCACTTCCGAAAGGGAGTCCGAAGGGTACACGGATCTATTATACGATGACTGGTAAGGAACCGACCGAAGACGACTCGTTGTACACGGGTCCCATCACTATCAGCCAGTCTGCTGTCGTCAGGGCAAGGCTCTTCTGTGAAGGGTGGTTGTCGCCTGTGTCCACCACCCATTCGTATATCTTCCTCGACCATGACCTTACGTTGCCGGTTATCTCCATCTCCACCAACGAGTCGTATCTGGAAGACCCAGCCTTCGGCATCTTCTCCATCCATGATAATTTTTCCGACACCCTTAGGGTGCGAAAGAACTGGCGGCGACCCATCAACCTGGAGTATTTTGAGGGTGAGAATACAAAGAGTATTCTTAACCAACTCTGTGAGACGCGTGTCGGAGGGAATGCTACAAGGGAGAAAGCGAAGAAGTCGCTGATTGTCTATGCCCACAAGCGGTTTGGCAGGAAATTGTTCGACCATGAGTTCTTTCCCGATCAGAAGCCCGGTCTGCACGCGTTTAAGTCGCTTATTCTGCGTAATGCGGGTAATGACTTTGATTTCCTCTATATGCGAGATGCGCTTGCCCAGCGTAGTATGGCCATGCATGTTGACCTTGACTGGCAAGCCTGGCAGCCGGCCATTGTCTTTATCAACGGGGAATACTATGCCATGCTCAACATTCGCGAACGGGCTGAGGAAGATAATATCTACACCAATTACAACGGCCTGGAAGACATTGACCTGTTTGAGAACTGGGATAATCTCAGGGAGGGTGATGGGGACAACCTGAACCGTTTTACGGCCTTTTACCATGAAGATGGTCACACCATGGCCGAATACGAGCGGTGGATGGACTGTCGTGAGTTCATGAATGTGATGATTCTGAACCTCTATTATTGCAACGTTGATTTCCCTGGTAATAACAACGTCATGTGGCGTCCAAGGACTGAGGGAGGGCGCTGGCGCTGGATTGCCAAGGATGTGGACTATTCGATGGGAATCTTTGATATCCCTAATGTCTATGAGATCTTGAAGTGGCTCTATGATCCTGAATTTGATCAGCTATGGCGTTGGAATGCCAATGGTTATCCTTACACGCTGTTGTTCCGGCAGCTGATGAAAGACCAAGACTTCAGGAACGAGTTTGTTGAATGTTGCGCCATTTACACAGGCGACTTTCTTAATTACGATGGCTTCCACAGGTTGCTTGAATCCATGTATCAGAAAATCAGCTACGAATGGTCTTTCTACGGCCCGCTCATTGGTAAAATACCTTTGACGTATAGTCATGAGAAGAAATATGTCGATATGTGGGTGAAAGACCGTACAGATGCATTCATGCAACAATTGTGTGAATTCTATCAGTTGGAGCCGGCAGCCGCCCTGACCATCAATACCGTCTCGCCGGAGAATCAGATTGCCAGACTAACCTTTAACGACCATCAACTGTCTAAGGCCCGCTTCAACGGCCGATACTTCAGGAATCATCCCATCCGACTGACTGCCCAGGCCGTCAAGGGAAAGGAGGTGAAGGGGTGGAGAGTCCAGTGTGTCACCAGAACGACGGTCTCTACGGAAGAGCATCTGGGACCGACTCTTACCCTATCAATGCCCGAATGTTACCAGCTAATTATCGAACCTATCTTTAAATAATCGGGTTAAAATAGTATAAATTTCTTATTTTTTTTATAAGAATGTGTACAAGTTTGCACTTTTTGTTCTATCTTTGCAATATATTCTTATTATTTAATTAAAAACGTTTAACATGAAAAAGTTTTTTTATTTGTTCCTTTTGGCTGTAATGTCAATTTCAGCAAGTGCACAAGATCCTGTAAAGTGTGGTGATTATTTCTACACCTTTAACAGTTACAACGGCAATGCAACGTTAGTCAGGCATCCGTATAATAATGACGGATACGTTGGCGATGTGGTGATCCCTGATGTCATCGTGACAGAAGATAATGTAGAACATAAGGTTACCAGTATTGGCACCAGGGCCTTCAGCGGATGCAATATTCTTTCGGTAACCATAGGTAGTAATATTACATACATTGGTGTGCGGGCGTTTGCTTATAGTACGGTGGCTTCTGCAATCATCGGGGGAGAATATTATGAATCGATTGGTACAGCCAGGATAGGTGATTATGCTTTCTATGGTTGCCCTAATCTGGCTAGTATTGTTATTGGTGATAATGTAGGCTCTGTCTATGAAGGAGCCTTTCAAAATTGTCCATCCCTCAGCTCTATCGTCATTGGTAAACATGTTTGGGGGCTATATTCATCGGCTTTTGTAGGTTGCAACAATTTGAAGGATGTCTATTGCTATGGAGAGAATAGTCCTAGTATATATTATGGTCGCGCTTTTGCGGATGATCAACTTAGCAGTTTGACACTTCATGTTCCTGAGGCTTATTATGGTAATTATATTTGGAGTAATGGCGACGATAATTATCCATGGCAATTCTTTGGCACTAAGGAGAAGTTACAAAGCACAGAGTTGGCCAAGTGTGCAACACCTGTAATCAGCTACAATGAAGGAACCATCTCGTTTACTTGTGCAACAGAGGGTGCGGAGTTTAATTCTTCAGTAGAGTATGTCGAGAGTGAGTTTAATAACATCTCGGAGTATCCTGCTCCTTCGCATTTCAGGGTAAAGGCTGTGGCTGTCAAGAGTGGTTATCTCCCCTCTGATGTGGCCGTACAGGAGTTTACTTTGCCAGGCTATGTGGATGTGAAGACTGGCGAATACAAGCAAGGCGACGTTAACAAGGATAGTAAAGTGAATGTCGCAGACCATGTGAAGCTGACGAATATTATCATGGCACCATAAGGAACACGATTCGTTCCAATGCCTTGCACGACTCGTTCCGATGCTTAGTACGAGGTTGTGCAAATGCCTTACATCTTTCGTGCCGATGCCTTCCACTATATAGGAGAAGGCATCGGCATGAGCTATAGGAGGTATCAGAACGAGCCGCGCTAGGCATCAGAACAAATTATGTTTTATATTTGGAGGCTTTCGACACCTCGGACAGTCAGGAAAAGATAAAATTTGCGCGGCAGGGCGGCAGGGCGGCATTACGTAAAATCAGTGCGCGGCAGTCCAATCTATTATATTATATATAATTATTATATATTATAATATATAATAATTTA
>JAEEGL015387352.1_pt1 | contig 12755 bp, 12 predicted proteins | sample 9134231 | NCBI WGS metagenome assembly JAEEGL01 (sample SAMN16246548, study PRJNA631951) | gut metagenome | biome: gut microbiome; feature: rumen; material: fiber-attached | host: Bos | place: Iran: Karaj | collected 2018-10 | reverse complement strand
TTCCAAGTGCCGCAAAGTAAGATTCTGACATTTTCATTGTACTGTTACGCTTGTTATTTGTCTCAATCATACTAATTGCCCCGCAATTTTGATTAAGGTGAATGGATGTTCATCCTCATTAAACAGTTCCTCCGCTTTCGGCATGACCTTAAGCATCTTCTGGACGTGGCGCATTTCGGAGAATGTGATGGAGGCCCCGTAGTGCTTTTTGATGGATTCGTCAGTGTTCTTCCACCATTTGTCGTTTAGCGTGCGGGTATTATTTGGAAGGGTATGCCCCTTGTGGTTTGTCCAGTAGAACATGACGGGGGTGTTGGTCTCTTTGAAGAAGTCCAGGCCCAATTTGCTCGTCTGGCGGAACAAGGCGGTGTCAACGATCAGGTTAAGAGCTTCTTTGAGCGCATACACATGCGGGTCTTCCACCTCGAGACCGCCATCCCTCGCCGCCTCCCTGATGCATGACTCGACCAGCTCCTCCGTGAGATTACCGTTGCCTTTGGTGGCGATGAGTTTGAGTGCATCAGCCAGAAGAGGAACTAGATTGTCGTTGATTTCAAGGACGTTATTGCCCATGGCGTCCATGTCAATTTTCAAGCCCTCGCCTGGCAGATTCTTGCGGACGAAAATCTCCATCGCCTTGTCCAAGCCATTGCGGGCGAACTCACCGCGCCATCCAGTCGCCTGTTTGTCGTCTTTGGTTGGATGTGTGGCGATTGCGATGTATTCGCGCAGTCTCCCGAGGATATCGATTTTCCTGAAGTTTTCGGGACGCCTGAGAAAGTTCATCCACTTTGTGATTTTGTCAACGGAGTAGTCTTCTTCGGGCGGATTGATGTCGCAGGTTCCATTTTTGATGTTGTTAAGATTCTCTCCAAGCTTCAACAATCCCAATGCCCCTGGTTTAATGCCGATTCCGCGATTGTAATCGTCAATCATCGAGTATGAGACATTGTGGTTCTCCACAAGGTCTTCAGCGTTCATTGCGCGGAGGTTTGAGAAGCCATAGACAGCGATTTCATTGTTGCGTACATCGGCGTATCCCGTCTCATTATTCACATCGTAATATTTCGCGAGTTTTTTCGACGTGTCGTTCGCGATTGTGGTCTTGAGTGCGTCAATATCTGGTTCGGCAATATTTGTCTTCCATTTGTCGATCTGTGAGCGTATCTGTTCTGCAAGGCGATTCTTCGAGTCGCTTCGAAATATGTTGAAGAACCCAAACTTATTGAACGAAACGTTCACATCCCCTGTTGCAGAAATGGTAACTTTGAATGTATTGTGGTTCACTTTGACGACGGCTGTCTGCTCGACTGATGGATTGGACAAGTCGGCAAAGTTTCTGATTTTCACTTCAGCAATATGATTGACATTTAGATCAACGGGCTTCATATCTTTTCTCCTTTGTTGTATTGTTGTTCTGTATTTTGTTACTATGAATACGCCTGAGACGCAAAAAAGTTACATGCTTTGCGAAAAAAACTTATCCATAATACACTAAATTTTTGTTCAACGATACCTTTGAGTCAAAGTCTATGTTGCCCGTTTCAGTTCAAAATAAACGATAATAAACACCTTTCAAATCCATCTTGCCCTATTTTGCCTCCACGGCAATGACGAAAGGTTCAGGTGCGAAAGCGGCCAGTCTCTTGCGCAACGTCTCAATCTCCTGTTGTTTCTCCGCCATCACAGGGCGCAGCTCCTTGTAACTCTTGACCTGGTGCTTGTAATAGGTGTAGGCACTTGCGTTAACCATATCTTCCAGCCACTTGTCCAACACTTGGAAGCATTCATCCATGTTGTCGAGATTGCCCTTTCGGTTGAGAATAATGGTGTTCATATAGGGCACCGACCGCAGTTGACGCACGGCATTGTGGAGCTTACGCATGACGGTGGCGGCATCCTGCGCCTTCTTCTGGCTAGGCGTCGCCAGAATGGCGATATTCACACCGTTGGAAAGTTCCTCGGCAGTGGCCGTGGCGATTTCAACGTCATTTGCCTTCAAAGCATAACTCCCCTCTGGAAGTCCTGTGACACGAATGATTTCACGATTCAGTTTCTCCGTTAAGGGATAAAGCATCTCGACTGTCTTGTATTCCGGAACGCACGGAAATGGCAACGCCTTGGGGGCATATTTGAAGGAGAAGCCCTTTGCCGTCGATTCAGGCACATTGGTGTCGCTGATAGTGGCATTCTTGGTCACAATAAGAATGTTTTTAGGATCGTTGGGAGTGACATTGACCTTCACCTCATCAATGAGTCCTTCTTCGCCAGTCGCCTCCAAAATCAGGGCGGCCATCAGCAGATGCCCCACGCCCTGCGGGTGGACTCTGTCCTGCCCGCAAAGATGTAGTTCAGGATGAGCCTTCAACTGCGCAGTGTAAGGTTCATATAGTTCTACAAGTTCCAAATTCTTCTCTTTCGCCAACTTGCGCACAATTTCCGCGCAGGTTGCCAGCCCTGGTTCATTGGCAGCCACCTTCTTATCCGCCTTGACGTCGCCATACTGGTCGTAGGCGGTAGGCGTCATCAGAACCAACTTCTTGCCCTCTTTCAGAATCATCTCCGCAAGACGCTTCTGGTTGTTGGTGTAGTTCGTCAGATTGTTTTGACGCCTTTTCTGCTCCTCCTCCGTGGGTTCCGTCGTCTTGTAGAAGGTAATCCCCACGTCGTTCATGCCGAACATGACAAAAACACGGTCAGGCTTCATTGGCAGCACTTCATAATCCCAACGTCGGCAACCGCCACCCGCCGTGTCACCGCTGATTCCTGCGTTCATCATCACTGTTCCAGAGCCTGGATAGCGCAAATCCTCAAACATTTGTATATGGAAAATATAGCCACCACCATGCGTTATGCTGTCACCCAAAAACACGATGCGTTCCCCAGGGGCAATCTTTGTAATGGGCGTCTCTGCCAACAATATAGCCCCAAACAACAATGCAAAAGTCAACAATAGTTTTTTCATTCATTTTCTCCTTATTATTAATTATGTTTATCCACGCGTGTAAACCTTTCAAACATCGTCTTTTAGAGAACTGTTCAGGACTGATTCCGACACGTTAATCTGTATCAACGGCGAAATCGGTCCCTGCAGGTTCAATCGAAGTCAGAGGACGAACGTTTTTTCCTCAACTAGTCAGCCCATCGCTTTCTCCTTTGAGTGTTCAGTCGTTGACTCCCAGCGTATTGACATAGCTTCCGTTGCCATGATTTCCCACAAAAACAGAAAGATTACACCAACATTGCGTCATGAGGCGCAGTCATATCGTTATCCTCCTCTGGGGGCGCATCGCGGAAGTCGGCGATGAGTTGTCTCCATACGGCAGCCGAGTCGGCAAAGGCGAGGAACACCGTCGATGGGCCAGCCTCTTCAAGCGTGCCAAACGTATCATAACGCTGTAGGCGCACATTCCCAGTGTCTGGATTAATCGAGAGCGTAGCGCCAGCCGTGTTGCGGAACAGGTCATTTGCCTCAAGAAGGACACGGTAGAGGCGTTCGAGTCGCTCTGGCGGAGGCAAGCCGAGGTCGGCGGTCATGAGAACCGCTCCTTTGTCCTCCAGGCCTTGGATAAGAATCGTCACGGACGAACCGTCAGTGGCTTCCGCACGCATGGCGCATGTGTCTTCCTCTATTTCAATTTCGATGCCGAATTCCTTCGAGAGCGCGGCGACGATGTCTGCGAATGTCATGGCTTACATTCCTTTTATGTACTTGGTTGGTAGGAGATTTTTGGTTGGTCTGATAGCCAATTAATTATGCTCCGCTTTAATTGTCTGATACAGATTATAATATAATGTATAGTAGTTGATTTTCTTTTCAATAATGACAAAAACTCTTGTTTCCGATTTGCCCGAAATGATTGATTGCCACCCTTTGAGTTGATTATCCCAAAACTTTGATTAAATTACAAATTGGAAAGTTAATTTTCATTTATCAGATAGAAATATATTGAAATAAGTATATTTCCGTAAATAAAATAAGAGTATATAAGTTTTGGTGGTGAAATGAGATTCAAAGTTTTTGCAATCATGCTACTGTTTTACTGTGGTGGACAACTCATGGGCAACACTTTTCCTGTGACTCCTGCCGAGAAGGAGTATGTGATTTCAGGGCAACAAAGCCAAACAATAGAATTTTCAATGCCTGCGGCTCTTAAAGAAGGCGAATACCTCAACTTGCAATTTGACGGATTTCTAAAGTACAAGAAATACAGCGGTTATGACTGCTGCATGACAATCACTTTGAACGGCAAAACTATCGAAGGCGACCAACTTTTGAACGTGCCGACAATGTTTTTACGCAACAACGGTATGGATTCCATCAGTTTCCATTGGCGTTTCAACCGTTTTTATCTGCTTTATGCTCCCTCTTTGGAGGCCGCTCAGAGCGACAACTGTCAATATCGCCCGCTCCATTGGAACGGCACGACCTACCGCTTCAACATCTCCAAATATGTCCAGCCTGGCAAAAACACGCTGACTTTCAACAATGGTCAGCGACCAGATGTCCATCGCCTCTTCAACGACACGACTCCCATTCCCATGGTCATAAGCAACATTGAGATTGTCAAAACCGACACTCAACCCACGCCAGCGGAAGAATGGTGGGTGACTGAACTTAAGGAACTCAATGAGAATCCGCGCTACATTGAGCCGCGCAAAAACACTGACGAAGATTACTCCTACAAGGTTGAAACGAATGGTCTGTTGGTCATCAACTCTGGCACAGCAACTTATAGACTCGACTCCTATTTTTCATATCCAAATGGTGGATACAACACCTTTGGCGCCAATCATTTAGAGAGTCCAGAAAAAGAATTCGCCATAAATGTTCAAGCCACTGGCAACACGACAAAAGTTAATGCGAAAGGACAATTCTACACGATAGATCGCTCTATCACAAAGCAAAGCAACTACTTAAGCGTCAAGGACATCATCACCAGCGTGGTCGATGAGCCGATTGGAGTGATCACTCGCCTGCAATTGACGACTCCCAAACGCAACGGGAAACCCATTATGGTCAGCGGTCTGCCAGTGGTAACTCACACACAGATTCATTCGCCTGAAAACGCATCGGTGTTTCTTCCCGCTGGCGATGGTGGCTGTGCGTTGGTGCCGAACGATGATGTTCTGCAGTTTCAGGCCATTACTTTTGTCGAGAATGAGCAATGCGGTCTGAGCGACCCGTCGCTGGTGCTGCAGCCACGGAAAAGCGTGACTCTCGAGTTCGAAATCTATCCTGTTGCCAAAGGCGACATGTTCACATTCATCAACAACGCTCGCGACAACTGGAAGCTTAACGGCATTGAAACCACCAAGGGGAAGCGGGCCATGATTTGGTACAAGGATTCTCTGGACCGCCTTGCCAAACGCTGGCAGACATACGAAGATGCCATCGGCTGCATCTTCGTGAATCATTTCTCTGGCTGGGCGGATGAACAACACCGTCAGACAATTTACAAATGGGGCTGGGCGGTCATGCAGGACAAAGAGATGCTCGCGCACCGCAAAGAGCTTTTCCAATTTTTGCGAGACCATTACCCGCTTTCCAAAAAAGTTCCGATCTATTACGCTGTCATGGCGCCATACGGCAGCAATCATCCCGACAATCTAGATGACGAACTCTTCAAGGACTGGATAATCGTCAACAAAAGCGGCCTAAAACTCACAGAAGCAGGCTACCGCTTCTTCATCCTTACCAAAGACAATGGTCCAGGCAAGGGACTCCGCGAGTTGGTGGACACCGCCATTGACGACTGGAAATGTGACGGTCTGTTTTTCGACTATCTGGAAGGCGCCAACGCCTACTACACCTATAACCGCGCGGACGGCATCAGCGGCGACTTCGATCCCAAAACTAAACTCCTAAACTGCCAGAAGGCATCGTATCAGTTGCTTTCGCAGGACTATATCATCGATTTGATACGCTACATCGTCAACGACCGCAAACTTCCCGTGATCGCCAATCGCAGTTTCTACACAAGAACCACCCGCGAGGCTCTCAAGGAGTTGATTCCCATGCGTTTGGGAGAGGCAGGCTCGCTCTGCCATGTGGCACGCAACTACTTTGCCCCCGTGCCAAACTCGCTTCAGCGCACCTATCGCAATACGCCCATGCAGTTTCTGAGCGCGCTCTATCTTGGCGTTGTGCCGCAGGAGTATGACTTCCCCTACAACTGGAGCGATTGCCCTGACACCGCCGCATATCCTATCGCAATTGATGAACTGGGGCGCGGCTATATTCTTGGAACCAACAAGATTATCACGGCCATCAGCGGCGATTTCAGTTTTGGCGACGGCGATAATGTCAATGTGAGCCTCTTCAACTTCGAAGGTCACAGGATTCCCGCCAACTTCAAGCAAGTTGTCCGCGACGGCAAAACGGTCACTCAAGTGCGGCTCAAATTTGGCGAGATTGCCGTTATCGACCGCGTTAAGCCACCGCAGGTTCAGTAGATGTCCCACAAATGCGGAGGTATTGTTTAAGAGTGAGGCTCACTACAATTGCTTACTACAGGTCAAACGTCTGATGCAGTCAACTTCGGCCTGAGAAAACGGCGTACCGTCCTGTCGTAAGATATCGTGGTACCATACATCTGGTTCATCGCGTGAATTAAGGCGTTCTGGCGGATAAAGCGGACAGTGTATGAAGTTGGTGCGCCCTGAAATCAAACCAAAACTGAAACTGTGTATGTGGTGTTTTTTTAGTTCTGGCAACATCAACTGGAAATTCTGTTCAGGAATAATGCGAGCCATCCATTCGGTACATAGAATTGGACGATTGTATTTTCTAAGTCCGTCAATGTAGTGTGGCAAATAGCCCAACGGCCCGTAATAGTGAAAACTGTTGACGTCGGATTCAGCCAACGCCAGACGGGCAATCGGAGACTGCTTCAAAAGTTCAAACTCATCACCATGGAATTCGACTTTTTCGGGATTCGCAGAGTCAGTCGTCCAAATCGCATGACCACAGCCACGGAAGACACAGTCCACTGTCAATGGCTGTTCTGGATCGGCACTGCGGGCGACATGAAAGGTTCGTTCTGTCAATGCCAATGCTTTTTCGCGTTTATCTTTGAGTGCTTCCCCTGGACGGACACAAGTGGGTTCGTTGAAAAGGTCCCAACAGGCGATTCGGTCGTCACTACGGAAGCGTGCGATTGTATCATGCACATATTCATCTAGTTCAGAATAACGGGCAGGATCTCCAAGTATTTCCGCTCCAGGGCTTTGAACCCAACGGGAGTTGTGTATGCCGTGCAATGGTTCCTGCTGCGGTCCCCAAACTGGATAGGAATTGAATCCCCCTGTATAAAAGACTGGCATAACGCTGATTCCATGACTGCCTGCCATGTCAAGAAACTGTGAAACGCGGCGATAGAATCCATCTTTGTCATATTTAACGTGGAAGTAATGAAGGAATATGCGCATCGTGTTAAAGCCAAGCCCCTCCGCCACTCCCATCTCGTGGTCAATCAATTCGGAATTGAAGGTCTCCTTCGCCCATGTGTCCAGTTGGTTCACGGCATAGCTTGGAACATAGTTGCAGCCCACTAGCCAACCGTATTTCTTCTCCCAGTTCGCCGCTTGCTCAATCGTAAATCGCTCTCTCATTAAAAACTCCCACTATGAAATTAGGCCTCTGAGCGAATAGCGACATTTGAAGAACACGCTACTGTCAGATGCTATATAATATTATATTGTATAGACGTCAGGACACAAAAAGAATTATAATAATAAAATTGAGTTTTTCAATAAAATAGCATCCTAGTGGCAAAAAAAGTCAACTAGGATGCTATTCGTGGCGAATCGTCACTGAACATACGATGGAAAACTAGTATGGAAAGACCATCGTCACTCATTATTCTATGCAAAGATTACAGGTTGGCAAGACGGTCCGTGACTGTTTTTGCGAGGTCAATGAATGCACTGACTGCTTCTGCAAATTCGGCAGGGGTGGTCGTTGTATGCGAGACCAGCATATAGAGGACGATCGCGCCAGATTCGGGATCGCGACCGATGCCAGGCGCGTCGAAAAGCGGTCCAAGTGCCGTGTCAAGCATGTCCATCATCGCTGAGTATGAGATGTTCTCTGGCAGTTCTGGGGCGACGAGGGCGGTGACATCAATTCATTTTGCCTCCACGTTGTCGCGGATGACGATTGGGATTTGATCATTTACGGTGGCAACGAGGAGGTTTTCGTTCTCCTGTGACGTAATGTTGAGCCCCAATTGATTTCCAAGTGCCGAGAAGTATGAATCTGACTCTTTCATTGCGGTGTTTCCATTGTTTTTTGCAGTCAGATGGCTTGCCCCGCAATTTTGATTAAGGTGAATTGATGTTCATCCTCCTGGAACAGTTCCTCCGCTTTCGGCATGGCCTTAGGCATCTTCTGGACGTGGCGCATTTCGGAGAATGTGATGGAGGCCCCGTAGTTCTTTTTGATGGATTCGGCAGGGTTCTTCCACCATTTGTCGTTTAGCGTGCGGGTATTATATGGTTACACGTTTTTCGGAGAAAACACAAAATAACGACGTGATGTGCGGCGAAACCGTTCAGTCAAAGCCAAGGCGATGATATCCTCTCGGTGGAATTTTCTAACAAGAAAAATGGAATTTATGGGAATAATAGGATAGCATTTGCAAACAGAATTGCTATGGTTAAATAATATTAGGGGATGTTGCAAAACTAATGGTGCTAGATTTGGCGATAAAAAGCGTGAATTCGCATGGCAACAGAAACTCGCGGGGGCAAGCCTCAGAGAGGCTTAATCGCCACGGAGTGGCGACATTTAAGTAGCCCTGGGCAAGCGCCTGGAAGGCGGTCGCCCAGGGTATGCGGATAAAATGATTTGCGCCCTGGAAGGGCGCCACAAAAGACACAACATTTTCCATGACAATAACCTAGCTCATTGTGGCGCCCTTCCTGGGCGCAGGCCGTTCGACACCTGCACCCCCAGCGACCGCCCCTTCAGGGCGCCCGCTGGGGGCTATCTAAATATCGCCCCTATCGGGGCGATTTCGGGCTGCAGTCACTCTGGACCCGTGCTGAATATTTTAGCCGCAGCTCAAGACAATCTTCTGAGCAACGTTGTGCGCTCTCGACCTTTGCAAAACGGGTTTCCGTTCCAAGTTGCTCGTCATAAGTGCATTCCTCATGACCTTGCACAACTAGTTTTTGCAACAGCCCCTAAATGTTGTTTTCTCTTTTTTGGGACTGTAGTTGCTGACAAACGCCTGGCCGTCCTACGGCCATATTATGCTCATGGCGTCGGTTCCGTTGGACTGAAAAGCGTGTTCCAACCTTGCGACGAGACCAGACCAGTCGCTTTCGGAATCGACTATCTTCCCATCGGCGTCTGTCGTATGGTAGTGCGCGCCAGAGAACCTGTCGAACGATACGCTCATGGCGGTTTCTCATTCGGAGAGGAGCGAACCTGCAGCGTCGGCTTCGATGAGCAGAATGGCCAGGCGGCAGGCGGCGCCAATGTTGGCATCGTCTTCCTGTTGCGTTTCGTCATTGTCCAAGACGCGTCCGTAGGGCATGGCGTACGAAATCGCGAGCGTCGGCGTCGTCCATGAGAACTCGAAGGTGCGGCTCTGGAGGCCGTGACCGCCCATGAGGGCGGTTAGACCTTCGCCTGATTCGAGTTCCCTGATGGCGGTCCTGAGCTGTTCGACGGTTTCGGCCTTCATAGTGGCCGCCATTTCGTCAGTTTCGTCGATGTCGTCGATTATTTCGTCGCTCATTGTAGAATATCTTTTAGTAGTTACGGATCAGAAACCATTATTTGAACCAGTCTGGCTTGGCAGACAGATGGAAGCCGTTGCGCTTGTAGTTGCCTTGCGTCAGGTGATAGATGCCTTCCTCAATCAAGTCATAGCCCTCGAGCGACGTGTCTGGTATCTCGTTGAACAACGGTTCAAGGTTCGGCTTCTGGTCGTTGGGGTCGTTATAGATGGCCTTCTGCTTATCGTGGTCGTTCCAGTCCGCCTCGCTATAGACTCTGCCCTTTGCCGCCAGTTCATCGGCATGGCGGATGGCATCGTCAAGGCGCTGGACAGCAGCGTTGAACGCGGCGGGGGAGATGCGTTTCTTGAGGTCGGCGAGGTACTCCTCACGCTGCGGCGAACCAGCCTTGAGAGTCTGGAGACGGTCGTAAAGATCCTTGTCAATGACATTCGGGACGTAGTTGGAATAGATTCCAAGCGAGTACCTAAGGCAGTAGTTGAGTTCTGGCGCCTTGAACTTTGAGGCGTCAATGGTGTAGGAGCCGTCATTGTTCTTCGTGATGCCAGGATCTTCCTGTAGACGCTTAAGCGCTGCTGCCTTATTGTCATCACCGTAGAGGTACGAGGCGTTCTCCATCAGCGCATTGAACTCGCTGAGGTGACTGCCTGTGAGGATGTATTTGTTCATGCCGATTCGGAAGGCGGGGTAGCAGGTGTCGTTGTCGATGGCCTTGACCTCCACTGTGTATTTTCACGCTTGAGAGCCATCAGTTTCACGCTTGAGAGCCACCCCGTTCATGTATTTTCAGTCTTGAGAGCCAACGCTAAATATAGAGTGCGTCATTTCTTTTGCAAAAGTCCGTCTCGTATATGGAAAAGGCCTCCGGGAGACGTGGCGCCGTCGATTTTCCCTTCCTGACGCAACGGCAAAGCCGTTGCGTCAGGAAGGGAAAATCTCCTTTGGCGTTCGCCTGCGGAGATATGCCACCACACATCTAGCGTGGGTATGCTCTGAAACGTGAAAAAAAACAGGTTATGCTCTGAAGTGTAATAAGAGTGGCTCTGAAGCGTGAAAATACTCAGCATACCCTTTGGTGCATTCTACTGTAGGAAAATTAGCGAAAATTGGCGAAAATTGGGACAATTCGCAGCGAAAAGAAAACAGCCTGCAAACCGTTGATTTGCAGGCTGTTAAGAATGGTCGGGGTTAAAAGAATTGCGTGAAACAATGCTCCGCGACCAAATTTGAGGTGTAAAAATCATTCGCCTATGTCTCCTAACAAGAAAACGCCATCGCCAGACCTTTATGGCGTTTCGGGCAATATGATGTTATTATGGACAGCGCGGAGAATGCCCCGCGCCTCGCTTCTGTGCTCAAAACAGGCGGGATATGCGTTTTATATAAAGGTCTCGCTTCGGGGTTGCCGATGGATGCCCCCGCCCCTAGGGTGAACCTTCTGCGTCGGAAAGCTCCAATGGCGATATAACAAAAATCCCTCATGCCACCCTCCGCACCCTGTGATAGTACTTTAGCAGACCGCCCAGACGCTCCGTGCAGACGATCTCGCCGTCGGCGTCCTGCGGTCGCGGCTTTATCATCCTCCCGCCAAGCCCCGCGTGGGGACGCTCGTGGTTGTAGTACTCCAGATATTCGCCGATGACGTACCTCAGCTGCTCCTCGCTGGTCAGGATGAGGTGTTTGAGGCACTCGCGGGAGGGGATGAGGTAAGTCATATTGTTTACCCAAAATGTTTTTTTACAATCTATATTTGTACCTATGTTCTCAGCCCTATTTCTCCAATGTTGACAAAAGCTTTGGGATTGTTTGGCTTAATTCATTATATATTGGATTATGCACATAGCATGTTTCAATCATATTTATGGGACAGTCACATTTATTCATTATTAAGGAAGTTATTAGTCGGCACATCCACATTGTCACTGGTATGTATAATTCCCAATTGTCAATTCTATCAGAAGCACCATGAGAATATAGGTTACGAGTTTTCTTTATATATTTGAAAATCTGATTATACTGTTCTTCAGTAATAAATCGAAATACTCCTGCTGAAATTGGAAATGCTGCTGCTATTCTGTCTTTTCCCGTTGGATAAGGAAGCAACAAGTCTTTTAACCAATCAATTAGCTCGGGAGGACAGACTGCTAAAATTTGGCAACGTTTATTTTCAAAGTCATCAAGAGGGAAGAGTTTTTGATGCTGTTCATCAACTTCTGTTTTATACAATGTCTTCATGATTCCTTCAAAAATAAAATACATTTCAGGCAATGAACTATCATCATATTGATGTATTTGCTGACAGTTAACTAGTTTAAAAACAAACCCTCCAAAGCCATCTATTGTAGCGTATCTTTCTGCATATTTTGAGACAATTGCATACAGATGCTCTTGAACAGCTTTATAGGAAAATGATATATCCATAAAGGATGTTTTCTTAGGCATTTCCTTTGGTAATAATCGACGCCATAACCTTGTATATGCTTCCTCTTGTTCAATATGACCACTTGTAAACACTGCATTTTGCACGGTTCCAACACAATCATACATAAACGGTGATATTCCAATGAGAAGACTAAAAAATGAAAAAATCATATTTGAATAGTATTGAAATGATTGTAGTTCTCCATAGAACGGCAATTTCCCCTGTTTTGATTTTATATTTATTCGAGCATCTTGTTCAAAAGAAGCATTATCAATAGAGATATCTGTACGGTATTTATATCCCAAAGAAATTGTAACCAAATTGTCTTCATATAATAACAGTTTTTCTGGATGATTATATTTCATAGAGTTTTCCTTGTATTCGTATTTAAAACTTTGCTGATTATGCCACTGCCCAAGATTGTTTATGCCAAAAGATAAATTCTCCAGCCTTATTTCATCTTGACAATCGAATAATCCTGGTCCAATCCACATTTCTGAAAAACTAATTGTAGTTTCACTAAGATCGGGAGTGTTAAAAGATGTTGATTTACCAATGCAAATGGCATCAAAAATGGTAATAC
>JAEEGL015100551.1_pt1 | contig 12755 bp, 14 predicted proteins | sample 9134231 | NCBI WGS metagenome assembly JAEEGL01 (sample SAMN16246548, study PRJNA631951) | gut metagenome | biome: gut microbiome; feature: rumen; material: fiber-attached | host: Bos | place: Iran: Karaj | collected 2018-10 | reverse complement strand
CTTCAGGTTGGACAGACAGGTAAGACAGTTCGCCCTTCACTTTACTTTGCTATCGGTATTTCAGGTGCTATACAGCACGTAGCAGGTATGGAAGAGTCAGACATCATCGTTGCCATCAACAAGGATGAAGACGCTCCTATCTTTGATGTAGCCGATTACGGTATCGTAGGCGATCTCAACAAGATCGTTCCCCAGCTTACAGAGGCATTAAAGAAGGCTATCGCTGAGAAGTAATTTCCAACTGAAACTTTTTAAGGGCGGGATGTTTATCCTGCCCTTTTTTGAGGAAATAATATGGCTATACTTAACAAAGAAATGAAACCCGGCATTAAATGTTACGTTGAAGGATTTGTTACCGCGGGAGGCGACAGGTTTTACGTAAAAAGTAAGGGGATAATTGTCGAAGAACCGGATATAACCGACAGTGCTGTCGATGTTCTTGTTGAGAAAGGTCAGCACGGTAAAGCGGAAACCGTTACCGCACAGATAGAAAACTGCTACTGGATCAGCCAGAAGACACGTCTTTCGGTCAAACTTCCGGGAGTAAAATAATTCACAATAAACGAGTGTCATAAATGGGTTTTTGTGCAACTTTCAGGGCCCATAAAACCGCGAAAAACGAGAGCTTCGATGCATTTGGTAAAAATGCCGAAGCTCTTTTTATGTGCAAAAATAACGAAAAGAAAAAACTTTTTTCTTTTCTATTGACTTCAAAAAACAAATGCTGTAAATTTGCTATCACCGAACAGGAAATGTTCGGATTCACCCCGAAGGGATTTCTCCCATGGGTTTTTCGATAAAAGGATCCAAGTGATCCGTATTAGGCTGTATCAGCCGCCACATTCCTCATATTGGAGAGGATAATCATATATTTTTTTGCTGCAGAAATGCAGCTTTATCAGCTTACTTTGAAAGAAAGGGAGGAGTTATTTTGGTTACCTCAAAGCAGAGCGATACCGCGCAGATTGAAGAAGGTTTAAAGACTGTCGTCGGAGATTATGTCAGTCAAAAGCAGGCAAGACTTTTAGCGCTTAAGAAAGGGAATATTACCAGACAGGAATTCTTACAGGAGGCGGAGGAGCATATCAGAAAATATATTCCTCTTTCCGGGGAGATGCAAAAGGAGCTCCTTGAACGTTTCGAAGAATATGTATTCGGTTATTCCCGCCTGTCTGTTCTGATAGACGATCCGGATATTTCGGATATAAGAGTAGTCAGTCATGACTGCATCAGGGTGAAAAAGAAGGGCCGCAGGATGCGATCTGAGATCGCTTTTTCGGATGAAAAGGAGTACAGGCAGTTTGTGGATTATGTGGCAATGAAGAATCAGGCTAATATCTCAAACCTTAACGCCATACAAAGGTTCACTGACAGTGAGTCGCATCCGGATTTTATCTTGAGATTTACTGTTTCGATGCCACTTGTTAACACCTATGCCCAGCCGTATCTGTGCATCAGAAAGGTGCCCAAGAAGTTTCCGCTGATAAGTGATCTGGTTGATCTGGGAATGATGAAAAAGGAGGTTGCGGAGTTTCTTGTTGAAAGGTTCAGAACTGATTCAATGCTTATATGCGGTGGAAATTCCAGCGGAAAGACAACACTGCTTAATGCACTTAAAGAGACACTCCCGAATGATGTGGCAATCCTGGTTGCACAACAGGCTGACGAGCTTACAACAAGGTTTCACCCGGATATGATGTTCATGCACTCCCTTCCGGGGAACAGCGAAAGCCAGATCACTTACGACCTTAAAAATATAAGCATTGCCGGACTTACGATGGACGTGGACTATTTCATAATCGGTGAAGTCAAAGGCGAGGAAGCGCTGTATCTTATAAATGCCGCATGCACGGGTCAGACCTGCGCAGCAACCATTCACTCCACAAGCGCCGTAAGGGCAGTGGATAAACTTGTGGACTACGCGATGTATGAGAGCAGATACGGCAGGAATGAACTGATGAGAATGATGGACTGCTTTAAAACCATAGTCTTTATGAAAGATTACAAAGTGGCCAACATTTTTTACTGCAGAGGATGGAACGAGGAAAGAAAGGAACTGGAATATGATAAAGTGCTTTGAACACATAGCTGTATTTGTTTTACTGTTTGCAGCATTTGGGGGCTTGTTTTACCGGATCGGTCTTGACGACCGTATAGACAGAGGCATAAAGAAAGCAAAGAAGAATATGGATGAACATGACCGCAGATTCAGAAGCGAAATGAGAAAGAATCTGGGAGGGGATACCCGGCGAGAGTCATTTCTTTTAAAGCTGGAGAGGCAGTTGGAATACAGCGGGCTCAGCCGGAGATTTCCTCACCTTACGATATCGGGGTTTATTCTGGCAGAGATATTGACAGAGGTGACAGCCTTTATTCTGGGATCGTTTTTCGGTGGAGTTATAACCGGTTTGGTAGTGACAGCTCTTCTTGCAGCGGTTCAGTATGCGGCCATTTCGGTAATGAAAGCACACAGATTCGGAAGTGTTAATGAAGAACTCCCCAAACTTCTGGATTTTCTCGGCAACTACAGCCTTACATCCGGGGATATAACATCGGTCTTTTCACAGATAAGCAGGTATCTTAAAGAACCTCTAAGAAGTGTCATGGAGGAGTGCGAAGCCGAAAGTAAAGTCAGCGGAGATTCCCGAACAGCCATAATCTCCATGGCGGAGAAGATAGAGCATCCGCAGTTTAAACAGCTTGCGAGGAATCTGGAAGTTGCATCAAGGTACAGTGCAGATCTGGGATCGGTCGTAAGTGACAGCAGAAAGAGTCTCCGGGAATATCTGAGTCAGAACAGGGACCGGAAAAATCTTCTCAGAGAATCCGGCATCAATATGTTTCTTTTACTGATAATGTCGGTAGTTGTGCTTGCTATAGTGAACATGCTCATAGAGGGCGGGATATTCGGTATTCTTTTTCACAGTCTGCCGGGATATATAGCACTTTCCGGGATGGCATTAATAATACTGCTTTATTTCATACAGGCAGCTTCTATGAGCTAGAGAAGGGGGAAGCTATGAAAGATAATTTATTAGTGCTCAGCAGGATCGTCGCCACCGTTCTGGCGTTCATGACAGTATACGCCGTGTGTGGCAGACATCCGCCTCGAAAGATCATCGGCGGAATAAGAGAGTTTTCGGGTATGCTGGCGGTAAAGAGTGCAGAAATGCCTTTTATTGTCAGACTGGAGAGATTTGTGGAAAAGAACGGTGCCGGATACCATTTCGGGAAAAAGGTTAATGCAAAAAAGCTGATCCTGCTGTCGCTGCTGCTTTTTGTCACGGGTCTTGTAGTCGGAAATATGGTATCCGTTTGGATAGCTGCTGTGGCATCGCTGACAGGGCTTTCGCTCATATGGCTTCTCATCCCCTTTCTAAATCGCAGGGACAACGAAAGAATGCTTCCGGATCTTCAGTTGATATACAGGGCGCTGGCTATGCAGATCAGGGCAGGGGTATATATAACCGATGCTCTTTCGGAGATCTACTCGGGTGTAAAGGAAATAAGACTTAAAGAAGGCCTGATGAAGCTTGGAAGTGACATCATAATGAAAACAGATCTCTTTTCCGCACTCGAAGAGTTCCAGAAGGGCTTTGACAACAGGTATATTGATTCACTCTGTATTACCATACTGCAGCTTGTGGAATCGGGTCAGGCATCGGATCTGCTAACAGATATAGGAGACCAGATGAAAGATATGGAGCGGTCAGTACTTGAAAAGAGGAAGGGAAGATTGGACAGAAGCCTCACGTTTTATCAGCTGGGAATGCTTGCATGTATTCTCGGAATTGCATTGTATGCCTGCGTCAACTATATGCTGACAGCGGCAGCAGGTCTTTAACCGGTTATTGTTTAACAAAAGATTATTATTCGCTTACAGCGGGAAAAGGAGAAGGAATGAACAAAATAACAGAAAAGATTAAAAAAACACTGCTTAACAAAGAGGAGGGAATTGATGGGATCCTTGTTACCATCGGCCTCTGCATCATAGCTCTGGTCCTTTGCGTGGTCATGAAAGATGCTCTTGCCACATTTATTCAGAGTATCACAGCTTCAATGACACAGCGTGCACAGGAGATCCTTTCCGGTACCGGGGCATTCATTGCAGGAACATTCTATGTATGAGGGGCAGGATGAAGAAGTACAGAAGGGGTTTTCTCGTTAAATCCGACGGAAATGCAGGGGATATACTCTCGATGGGGATCATGCTCCTGGCCATGGCTTATCTGATGATAGTCTTTATGGACTGTATAGCGATACTTCGCACCAGGGAGGATTTAAGCCAGACAGTGAGAAGATATACGCTTATCGCCGAGACCAAGGGCTATCTGGATGCTTCTGACAGACAGGGACTTATAGACAGCCTTAAGGATCTCGGAATAAGCGAGATAGATCTTACGGGAACGACGACGGAAAGAGCAGGTTTCGGTAACACCGTTACCGTTCGTGTCAGGGGCAGGATCGACGGGAAATATGAAGTAAATGAAGTTCGTGCTTCGACAGCAAAATACTGAGGAGGAGAAGATGCGGAATATAAAGAAGACAAGGTTTATCAACAACAATTCCGGGAGCAGCCAATGGGTGCTGGGACTCTTTGCCCTGACGTTTATTATGGCGGCTATGGTGTTTGTCATTCAGCTTTGTGCTTTCAGAGCAAATTCGGATGCCATCGAGGATGCGCTTGCGGCAAGTGGTCTTGCAGCAGCACTTGTCGATGTTGAAAGATACGGTATAGATCATACTCTGCTTATCTCGGATCCCGACAATTCCTATCAGAAATATGTGGAAGCACTTAATGTTAATCTCGCTGCCGAGGGGAGCAGTTTCAGGCAGAAGAGGGCCATAGAGGGCCCCGTGAAGATAGAGCAGTTCAGAATCTACAATGTCGAGGGTAATAAAGTGAGTGAGATCTACATGGATGACAGTGGGAGATGGAAGAAAAAAGAGGGAAAGCTTGGGATCATGGAGGCACCCAACGGACAAGTTATACAAAACACGGGTATATACGGGGAGATAGCTTTTGATCTGCGGGGAATAATGGGGCTTGTGTTCAGTACAAAAAAATCAAAACTGGTGGATGTCAAGTCATATATAGACTGGGCCTGATCCGGAAGGGGTATAAAATGAAAAGCAAAAACAGTATTAAAAGATCTGTTCCTGCACTGATAGGGATGGCATTTATGGCGGCGCTGGCGGTATACGCGGTGCTGATATATTCAGAGAAGAAAGCACTTTCGAAGGAAGAAGAGATGCCTGTAGTGGTAGCGGCAAGCACGATAAAAAAAGGTTTTATCACAACAAATGAGAATAAAAAAACCGGACTTGAAATAAAAACCGTCCCCAGATCGGTAGTCCCGGAAATGGCATTTCAAAACCCGGATGATATGGGGAGGTCCGTGGCACTCATAAACATCCCGGCCGGGAGCATTCTGACGAGTGACATGTTTGAGAGCGCAGAGACGGTGACAGGGGAAATGAAAAATCCGGTGCTGATAGGACTCAAAGTGGACGACCTATACCAGTCTGCAGGCGGGAAACTCCGCAGCGGAGACCGCATACATATTTATCTTCAAGGCGAAGATGAACAGGTTAAGCTGAGATGGAGCGGTATATATGTTGCAGATGCCTTTGACAGCGGTGGTAATGAGCTTTATGAACAGGATGAGGGAAGGGCCGTAAGGTTTAATATTTATCTGGAAAAATCCGATGTTGAGGAATTCTATGACGGGCTTGATTCAAAAAAGCTTCGGATAGCCCTGGCGCTTGATTGAGAGGTGACAGTATGCAGGTAAAGACTGTGACTCTCTCAAAGGCAAGGCTTCTGCTGATAAGTTTATTGTTTTTCCCGTTTATCCTGCTTTTTTACGAAAGAGCATATGCCTTCACGCTGGAAGAGACTATATTTTCAGGTAACGGGTATATAACAATGTCTCCGGACGGCAATGCATTTACAGTAGGATACAGAGACCAAAGTGCTGCTTTTCACGGAAATGAATACATGGGGTATACACATGTTATTTTCGGAAATCTCGAAGGGGGTCCATTGTCAAAGGGACAGCACTATTATACGCGTCATATTGAGGGAAGGGCTCCGGTGGGATACTGGAAGGTTGAACATCCCTATGCCTGCTGTATACATACCCTGGACTATTACGATCTGAATGCTTATGGCTTGAGTGCAATGGGGGCCACATACGTTAACTGCGGAAGGGATTATAATGCCGGGTGGAATGCATACTGTGCCTACTGTGGTGAACGCATAAACACGGGGTTTATTTATATGACCGAAGAGATGGCGGCATCACTTCCGTATCTGCCCTCCGGTACCGGCTACAGTAGCTATTTCTATCTCTGTCCCTATGATAATTCGCTTGAAGTGACCGGATACATAGACCATACATGCAAACGAAAGTCCAACAACAGATACAGGATATCATATGATCCAAATATGCCGGGGGTTTCAGGATATATGTCCGAGGATACATTTTATTACGATAATGCCGGTAAATATGAAGGAAACAGGGTATATCCCGCCGAATACATTTCCGGGTGCGGATACAGCAAGAGTGGATATTCTTTTATAGGATGGGCATCTTCACCGGGAGGAGAAGCGGTATTTGATGACGGGGAGAGCTGGCTGAATATACAAAACAGTCTTTCGATCGGAGACTTTGCAAATGATACCTGCGTAGTTCTGTATGCTGTATGGCGACCGGAAGTATCCACCGAGAGACCCTATGTGGATGACGGTGAAAATGTGTATATAAAAGATACTTCGACATTCTATGTAAGAGCCGATGGAATAACCCCTTTTACCGTATCCGGGCAGGCTCATCTTAAAGGCTCGACAGATTCTTCATACATGATCAATGATATCTGGTTGTATGAAAATGATCATGGCGGAGAATATCATTATATAAATATAAAGAATTCCGCAGACGGGTATGTTCCGTGGGAAAACATTACGGCGTATGACAGCGCAGGCACCGCCCTGAAAAAGAGTTCGGGTCCCTATGCATCACGATCCGATAACGGGAGGGTATGCAGAGCTTCATGGAGTTTTACGGTTCCGGCTGCCCTAAGCGGACAGGAAGTGACCATAGTGCCCAAAGCGGGAGCAGTGTGCCCGGGAAGGACAGGCAGGGAGATCTATTCTTCCGTAACCGATGATCGCAATAACTCGATCCGCGTGATTTTTGACGGGGAAAGGCCTGTTATAACAGGTCTTGAAGATTATCCCGACATGGGGCGGTACCTGTTTGATGAATCCGAAAACGGCGGATTTCCCGGAATAACGATAAAGGCAAAGGATTCCCTGTCAGGGGTGAATGCTGATGACTTTTACGTAAAGATCTATAATTCGGACAATGGCAGCAGCCGTGTGTGGAAGCCGGACGGAAGCGGTGATATCGTTGTATCCTTCGGAAGAGAGGAGGCTGAAAAGTATTTTTATTTCGGTGACTTTGAGATCACGGTGCATGTATCCGACAGGGTGGGGAACGTATCCGAACAGAAAGTATCAGGCTGGGGGTTTGATCTCAAGGCTGATATAGTGAGACTGCTTGAGAGCGTAGACGGAAAAGAAGTCTTTGCCAGGGGAGAGAGCGGAAATCTGGAAATAAAGACATACGGCTATGCGGAACAGGTAGAGGTTGTATTCCCGGGAATCTTTTCAAAATACAGCAAAGTGTTTAACTATGGAAGCAATAAAGGATTTGAAAGGGATGAAACTATCCGTTTTATGATACCTTTGTATGAGATCAAAAAGAATCCCGACAGTTTCACTGTAACCGTAATCGCAAGAAAGGACGGCAGAACATTGACGAGTCACCCAAGGATAAATGTTGTGGAGATAGAAGGATCGGTACTGGATGAACTGAGGACATGCCTCAGATGAGAGCTGCTGCTGTTTTCTTTGCGCTGATCAATCTGATGATGGTCATAGCCTCTGTGATGGATCTTAAGGAGAAAAAAGTATACGATCTTGTCTGGATCGTATGTATAACTGCCTCAGCATTTTTTATCATTACAGAAAGAAGCCTGATGCTGCCGGATCTGGCCGGATTATTGTTATATGTTATCGTGCAGGAATTTGCCATGAGAAAGGTTTACGGAAGGGCTGACAGCCATGCTTTCACATCCTGCGCATTTTATTTTGCAGGGTTTGGAAGGACCATGGATGTATATGTTTTTCACCTTTCGGTGACTTTTATCATGCTTTCCGCAGTCCAGATGATAAAGAAAAACACCGACAAACGCGGGAAGCTGCTGGAACCTGTTGCTATGGTGCCATACATAACTGTCGGAGCCTGGGTGACTTCGGCTGTTTTTCTCCGATGATACATATTTTGCGGATTAAGCATAGTCAATTTGCTCTTTTTGAGATATATTTATCTGTGGGAGATTGGTATAGTATTCTCAACACGAAGCGAACGAGTGGTTCGCCGGGAAAAGGAGGACAAAATGTTTAAATATGTATTGATCGGAATTGCAGTGCTCATAGTCCTGATTGTCATGCTTGCAGGCTATGTAAAAGCATCAACGGATGAGGCCTTCATCATCACAGGTCTTCACAAGCAGCCCAGGATACTTATCGGACGAAGCGGAGTGAAAGTACCTTTTCTTGAGAAAAAGGATGTTTTAAAACTCCAGCTGATCCCGATAGATGTTAAGACATCCAGTGCGGTACCTACAGCGGACTATATCAACATCAATGTAGATGCAACGGCTAAGGTACAGGTTGGTCATACACCGGATCTTATCAAGGTGGCAGCAAAGAACTTCCTGAACGAGAAACCCGAGTATATCGCAGCGGTTGCAAGAGAAGTGCTCGAAGGTAACGTGCGTGAGATCGTAGGTAAGATGAGACTCGAGGAAATGGTTTCCGACCGTCAGAAATTTGCACTTCTTGTTAAAGAGAATGCAGATCCGGATCTCGCAGCTATGGGCCTTGTGATCACATCCTTCAACGTACAGAACTTCACGGATAACAATCATGTTATTGAGAACCTCGGTGTAGACAACGTTGTTCGTATCCAGAAGGCAGCAGCCATCTCGAGAGCAGAATCCGAGAGAGATATCAAGGTTGCACAGGCTAAGGCAGACAAGGATGCCAATGATGCTCAGGTTCTTTCACAGACTGAGATCGCCAAGAAACAGAATGATCTGGCAATCCAGAAGGCAGAACTCAAACAGGCTTCCGATACCAAGAAGGCAGCAGCCGACGCAGCATATGAGATCCAGCAGGAAGAGCAGAGAAAGACTATCGAAGTAACCCGTACCAATGCCGACATCGCACGTCAGGAGCGCGAAGTAGAGCTCAAGGCAAAAGAAGCACAGGTTGCTGAGCAGGCACTTACCGCAGAGATCAGAAAGAAAGCGGAAGCAGAAAAATATCGCCGTCAGCAGGAAGCAGAAGCAAATCTCATCGAGAGACAGCGTGAAGCAGATGCTGCTAAGTATGAGCAGGAAAAGAAAGCCGAGGCTGTAAAGGCTCAGGCAGACGCTGCAATATATGCAAAGCAGAAAGAAGCGGAAGGTATAGCAGCCGTTGGACGTGCAGAGGCAGAAGCAATCGAAGCAAAGGGTATTGCTGAAGCTCAGGCTATGGAAAAGAAGGCAGAAGCTTATGCAAAGTACAACAATGCAGCTATCACCGAAATGATCATCAAACAGCTTCCCGAGATCGCGAAGGCTATCGCAGAACCCATTTCCGCTATCGACAAAGTTACCGTTATCGATTCCGGTTCGGGTGAAGGCGGAGTTACCTCGGTAGGCGGATATACTCCCGCAGTGCTTGCAAAGGTTATTGAGTCGGTGAGGGAGACCACCGGTTTTGATCTTACCGAAGTGATGAAGGCTCAGACCTATGATGCAAAGGTTAACCACAATGTTAACGTGAGCGGACTTGGCAAAGACGAAGCAAAGAAAGCTGTAGCAGAGGCCGTAAGCGAGAGCATAGAAGAATAACCTGTCTAATAACGGCAAAACAGTCCGGTGCCGAAAGAGATCCGGCAGATAATAAGAAAGAGGGCGAATCATTCGCCCTCTTTTTTTGTCAGGTTTTTATATTCTTTTTTATACTCCTTGAAGCCTTCTCCAAAGACTTCGCTTGTTTCGGTCACCATCACGAAGGCACCGTTGTCAACCTCGTGGGCAAGGCTTGTAATTGTATATGTCTGTGATTTGGAGCAGGCACAGAGGATAATATCCTTGTTCTCCCTGGTGTAGCTTCCTATTGCTTTTATAATCGTGGAGCCGCGATCTGTCATATCGCTGATCCTTTCGATCAGTTCATCGGTCTTGGTCGTGATGATGAGTACCATCTTTCCGGCACCGATACCGTACAGAATACGGTCGATAACTATGGATGCTGCGAATGAGTTGATTATTCCGTAGAGAACGGAATCCACATCCTTAAATACGGGCCAGCCCAGCATGATGACCAGGAAATCGGTGATCGCTGTTACGATACCGAGCGATATGAAAGGGTGCTTTACCTTTACGATCATGGAAATAAAATCTGTTCCGCCCGAGCTGCTTCCTCTCATATAGAAGAATGCCATGCCGGCTCCCATACAAAGACCGGAATATAAGGCGGCCATAAGTCTGTTTCCGCTGTACATGGGTATGAGGGGGAAGATCACATCCAGAAATATCATGGTAAATACCATAGTCTTGGCCGTTTTGAAAATGTACTTCTTTCCTACTATCTTCCAGCTTACGATCACCAGAGGAATGTTCATTGCTATGGTCATCACTCCCACAGGCAGATTCCACATATGGTTCATGATGAGGGCGAGGCCCGATACCCCACCGGTGGCAAAATTCGCCATTTTGGCAAAGCAGTGAATGCCCATGGCGTAGAGGATGCTTCCTATGATATCGCACAGGATATCCAATATGATTTTTTTGATTCTGTTTTTCATGTTCCTTAACTCCCCCGCATATCAGTTTAACAGGTCTTTAAAAGGCGGATTTCATTATATCACAGCGCGGCGAAGCGCACAATAAAGAGAGTGTGTTTGTATTTTTATAAAAAAGTTTAAAAATTCTGTTGACATCATTTAGAGTATTTGTTATATTGATTTTACAAAATTATATTGCGCACAAGGTAAATATGATTATTGCAAACAGCTAAACAAATCAGTTATATTTAAGGAGGACAAAAATGGCTACAGTTTATGATTTTAAGGTTACAGACAGAACAGGCAATGAGGTTAGTCTCAGCGATTATGCGGGAAAGGTTCTCCTCATAGTCAATACAGCAACCGGGTGTGGCTTTACACCTCATTATGAGCCCCTTGAGGCTATGTACAAGGATCTCAGGGACAAGGGATTCGAAATCCTTGATTTCCCCTGCAATCAGTTTGCAAACCAGGCTCCCGGCGATGCCGATGAGATTCACGAGTTCTGCACCATGAAGTTCGGAACAGAGTTTCCTCAGTTTGCAAAGATCGATGTTAACGGCGACAATGCCGATCCGCTTTTCGTACATCTTGCTACCCAGAAGAGTTTTGAAGGTTTTGGCAAGGGCCTTAAGAATGCCGCACTTAACAAGTTCACCAGTGCTAACAACAAAAAGTTTGGTGAGAAGGCGTACATCAAGTGGAATTTCACTAAGTTCCTGATCGACAGAGAAGGCAACGTAGTAGCCAGATTTGAGCCCACAACAGATATGGGAGAGGTCAGAAAGGCTGTAGAAGAGCTTTTAGGATAATAAAATGAAAGTGCAGAGTGATCGTGATAAAACGATAATCAGGACAAGTATCATCGGGATAGTGGCCAATGTTTTTCTCGCGGGATTTAAGGCGGTTATAGGGCTTACGGTCAATTCCATCGCTATTGTGATGGATGCCGTAAACAATATATCCGATGCAGGCAGCTCGGTCATTACTATTGTTGGAACATTTCTCGCGGGAAAGAGGCCTGACAAAAAGCACCCTTTCGGATACGGAAGAATAGAGTATCTGAGTGCTATGCTCATCTCGATGATCGTCCTGTATGCAGGCGCGACGGCTCTGGTTGAATCTATTAAGAAGATCATCCATCCGGAGAAAGCCGATTACTCGGTTGTATCACTGGTCATTGTCGCTGTGGCGGTTGTTGTAAAGATAGTGCTTGGTCTGTTTGTAAAGCGTACGGGAAAGAAGGTCAATTCCGATTCCCTTGTCAATTCCGGAACGGATGCGCTGATGGACTCTATCATATCAGCTTCGACACTGGCTGCAGCCGCTGTATTTCTTATATTCCATATCTCTCTTGAGGCATGGCTGGGTGCTATTATCTCCATACTGATCATCAAATCGGGATTTGATATGCTTAAGGAGACCGTTTCGAAGATCCTTGGTGAGAGGGTCGACCCGCAGCTGGCAAGAGATATAAAGGCTACCATCAGGAGTTTCCCCGAGATAAGTGGGGCGTACGACCTGGTACTGCACAACTATGGCCCCGACTCTCATAACGGATCGGTTCATATTGAGATTCCCGATACTCTTTCGGCGGACGAGCTGGATAAGCTGATAAGACGGGTGCAGGTAAAGGTATATGAGGAGCATAACGTGGTTCTTACCGCAATAGGCCTGTATTCTCATAAGACCAAGGATGTGGAAGCCATTCAGGCAAGAGAAACGGTATCACGCCTTGTTACCGAGGATCCTAATGTGCTTCAGATGCATGGGTTCAATATAGATCCGGAAGAAAAAACCATGCGCTTTGATATCGTAGTAAGCTTTGATCCCAAGGACAGAGAG
>JAEEGL012980682.1_pt1 | contig 12755 bp, 15 predicted proteins | sample 9134231 | NCBI WGS metagenome assembly JAEEGL01 (sample SAMN16246548, study PRJNA631951) | gut metagenome | biome: gut microbiome; feature: rumen; material: fiber-attached | host: Bos | place: Iran: Karaj | collected 2018-10 | reverse complement strand
GAACCGCTTCTCAACAGATGAAAAAAGACCTCAAAGAGGACTTAATTTCATCTTGGTGCGCGAGACTGGACTTGAACCAGCACGCCGAAAGGCATATGCTCCTAAGGCATACGTGTATACCAATTTCACCACTCGCGCTTGTTAAATTACCATACGATTTTAACATTAAACGCGCTGAAACTTCAAGCGCAGATTGCAAATTAACTGCCGTGTGATATAACTATTTTAACCGAGCAGGATTCGGTTCGGCGAAATACACCCGCAAGGGTCTTTCCAGAAAGGGGGGGGAAGCTTATGAATCTGCAGCTTATCGAATGGCAGGCGTACTGGCGTTACGGGGATAATGTGGATTTGGAAAACCGCTCGACCGTCACGGAGGCTATGAAGGCCTATATTAACGGCGCGATCACTTCCGATATCTTTCTACTCGTCGTGCCTTTCCGCATTCAGGGCGTGAATGTCGCCAACAGCGGCACCTACGTATCTGGTTTTATTAAAAACATTTGTCGCTTGAGCATCAAAGGGACCAAACCAGCCATCTATGAAGCTGTCACCGTAGACGGCGACACTCTGCAACTCGCAGAGAATGATATGGTCCAGTAAAACGCCATAAGCCCATCCACCAAAAGCCCCTCAGTGAGGGGCAATCTTAAGCTTCACAATTGCTCGCATTTTATCAAACTTATGCTTTTTTATGCTACAATTAAATGTAATGATATTGGGTGGTTTATGAATCGAATTGCGGTTTATTTGAATCAGCATATTGATGGCGTTGTTTATAGTGCGCCTTCGATTTTGAGCAACTATGCCACCGATCGCTCAATTTTGCGTTTCTATCCTCGCATTGTGGCGGAGCCAATTAATTCTACCGACGTGCGTCGCCTAGTAAAGTTCTCTAGCCAGCTTGCGACTAAGAATATTCCACTGCCTATTACTGTGCGTGGCGGTGGCAATAGCAAAACGGGATCCGATCTAGGCACGGGCTTGATTATCTCAATGTCGCACATGAATCGTATTCAGGAAATCGATATTCGGCAGCGCCTCGTGCGCGTGCAGGCTGGTGTTACGCTTGGCGAATTGCAGAAGGCATTAGTACTGCAGGGTTTAGATTTGCCAGTGCAGGGCCACCCGTCAGAAACTATTGGTGGTTTAATATCTCGCAATGCGATCGCTAGCAATAATACGCAGCCGGGCACAATTGCGGATTTCGTTCAGACGCTTGAGGTTGTCTTATCGGACGGCAGCCTTGCGGAATTTGGCGCAGTCAGCGGGGGAGCTTTGAAGCGCAAAAATAAGGGCCAGAATTATGAGGGTGAAATCTATCGCTCGATTAATGATCTCATACAGAGAAACGGCGCCCGCATAGAAGAAATATCGCAAACAGATCATTCTGGTTATATGGGGCTACGTAACGTAAGGCAAAAACATGGCATCAATCTCGCCCCGGTCTTCTGCGGTGCGGAAGGTACGCTTGGTGTTATTACGGAAGCAATTTTGCGCGTTGAGCCTGTTTTTGAAACCCCAGACTATATCGCTATTCCAGTCGATAACGCTAAATCCTTCGTCGAGATTACCCAACTTTTGCAAGAGCTTAAATTTACCGATATTGTATTCTATGACACTGAGCTATATAACGAATCGGATAATATCGGCAAGACATCGAAGTTTTTCCGCAAGGCCTCTAATGATGGCTACCTTATTTTGGCGAACGCGAAAGATGATTCACGCGGTGCGCGCCGTCGCAAATTCCGCAAGCTTGCTAAAAAATTGCCAAATAATGTTCGCTCAATTCGTGCTACGGCCAAAAACGAATCCGACTTCGCCGCTCTGCGCGAGAACTTGCTCGCCTACTTAAATGATTCTGGTCAAAGCTATCATCTACCGTTAATAGATAACGTTTATATTCCGACCGATCACCAAGTGGAATTTTTAAATGGCGTTACGGCACTCGCAAAAGAACTTGACGTAAAGTTAGCCGCGTTTGGTGCAGTCGAGCATTACGTCTTTACGGTGCGCCCAAGCTATACGCCATCTACCGCCGAGGGGCGCAAAGTAATGATTAGCTTCATGCGCAGATATCTTGAATTAGTCTATCAATGCGATGGCCATGCCTTTGGCGCCGCGCCAGAAGGCCGCTTCCTCGCCATGCTAACTCAGCGCTACCGCGAAGCGGAGTTGACTCAACTTTACGGCCAAGTTAAATCCATTTTCGACCCTATCGATATCTTGAATCCGGGCATTAAGCACGAAGTTGATTCGCGTTTGACGCTACGTCATTTTCGTACCGATTATAATGCGGGCGTTTTGCCAATCGAATAATACTGCTGAAGGTTTAATCTGTATCTGTTTCATGCTATAATTTTTGTATGAAGAGTACAAAGAATGTTAAGAGCACGTCGGTAGAATTCGAAGTTTCGTTTGACCAGAATGATTTCGAGCCGGCTCGGCTCAAGGCCCTAGAGCGTCTCGCTCGTAATATCAAAGTTCCGGGCTTCCGCAACGGTAAAGCTCCTGCAAATGTTGTTGAGCAACATGTTGATCCGAACGAATTGGCTAGCATTACGTTAGATATCTTGGTCCGCCAGGCTATTCCAAAATTGTTCGATGGTTCTGGTGTTACTCCAGTGTCTATCCCACGCGTAGATATTAAGAAATTCATCCCAGGCGAAATGGCTGAATTAGTCGTCGCCGCAGATATCTTGCCAGAGGTCAAACTTGGCGATTACAAGAAACTCAAAGGCCATTACGATGAGCCAAAAGTTTCCGATGATGATGTCGAGGATGTTTTGAATCGTATCGCTGAAAGCTATGCTGAGAGCAAGGTTGTTCGCCGCAAAGCTCAGGATGGCGACGAGGTTATTATCGATTTCGTAGGCAAGAAGGATGATGTTGCCTTTGATGGCGGCTCTGCTAAGGATTATCGCCTCCGCCTCGGTTCTGGTAGCTTTATTCCGGGTTTCGAAGACGGTATTATTGGTCACGAATCTGGCGATAAGTTTGATTTGAAGCTTACCTTCCCGAAAGATTACGGCAATGCTGACCTCGCTGGCGCAAAGACCGTATTTGAGGTGCTCGTGAAGCAGGTTAACGAAGTTGTTAAACCAGCTATCGACGACGAGCTCGCCAAGAAGTCTGGCGCTTTCGAAACGCTCAAAGAGCTCCGCGAGGATATTAAAAAGAATCTTCTCGCTCAAGCTGAGCATAACGCCGATGAGCATTTCAAAGATGATTTGCTTACCGCGCTCGTAGATAGCTCCAAGACTGAAGCTCCAGCCTCCTTAGTCGAAGAGCAGGCTGATCATATCAAAGAAGATCTCGCGCGCAACCTTGAGACTCGTGGCCAAAAGATGGAAGATTTTCTCGCCGCCCGCAAGCAAAGCCAAGAAGAATGGGAAGAGGAAGTCAAAAAGACTGCTACCCGTCGCGTCGAGAGCTCAATTATTGTACAAAAACTCTCCGATGAGCTAAAGATCGAAGTATCTGACGAAGAAATCGAACAGCAAGTTGCCGAGATGCTTGCCGTCTATAAGAACGACAAAAATGCCGCCGAGCAATTAGCTACTCCAGAGGCACGCAATAGTATCGCCAATCGTCTTCGCATTAATAAGACGATGGACAAGCTCGCCGAAATCAATAGGCCAAATGCTAAGCCAAGCAAGAAGGCTGGCGCAAAGAAGCCAGCAGCTAAAAAGGCCGATAAGAAAGCCGACAAAAAAGCTAAGAAATAGCCAATAAAAAATCCGCCTGCAAGTCAGGCGGATTTTTGTTGCTTATGTGCGAGATGCCAATGATCGCCGTACTCGCACTTATATACGCCAAGCGTGCCAGGCTTCAGGCCGTGTTCAAACTCTGACAAGCGCGCACTCTGCTCGGCAGTGTCTTCGTCTGGGTAGCAGATCTTATGCGAATCGCCCACCCAGCATTTCTCTGGCTCGTATGGCCGATAGTTCTGTTTCTTCATTAAAAATCTCTTTTCAAATATTTCTGGCGCTCGTCTTCGGGCATATGCTCAATCGCATAGCGAAGCGTGGTGCGCGACAGGCGATTGTAGTTGTCGATTAAATACGATTCTACGACATGCCTATCTACTTTACTATAAATTTCGCGGAGCATCCAGCCGCAAGCTTTGTGCATTAAATCTTCTGGGTCTTCGAGGCGCTTATCGATGAGTTCGAGGCCGTTACTCAAAATGCCTTTGCGATAAAAAGCCTGGTAGGCCACCAGGGAAATGCGGCGGCGCCAAAGGCTACTCTTCTGGTTGAGCTTAACGAGGATAGTCTCATCTTGATTCTCGAGGCACCAACGCCCAATAATATGTGATGCAAAACAGTCCACCAAATCCCAGTTGTTTACATGGTCAAGATTATTCAAGTAAACTTCCACAGTCTCGCGCGGATTCTTTTTGTATTGGTCTTTCAGGATACAGAGTGCCACGAAGCGGAATTCATGCACGCGCGACTGCAATAGACTCTCGACGTCTTCGCGGGGGAGCTTATTATACTTGCGGGCAAGCTTGCGTAAAATCGGCACGCGCACGCCAATAAGGGTGTCTTTCTCGCCGTAGCCACCTTTGCAGATGCCAAAATAATGCTGGATACTCTCGCCCCAGTCGGCGTCAATATTGGCATTAATTTCGCGAATCAAATCGTCACGCATGGCTATATTTTACCACGCGCGTTCTACCTCTATTAATCGCTTGACTTTTTGCATCAAGTGTGCTATAATAAACTTATGATAAATTTTCTCGATAAATTACTAGATATCTACCGCAAAAAAGGCCAAGTCGCCCTTCTTAGTTATACTTATGGCGCCATTGCGCTCGTATCGGTAATTTTTGCGGGCTTTTGCGCTTTAATTAACCAATCCTTCGGCGTAGCTGTCTTAATTATTCCGCTCGTTTCGATTACGGCACTCTGCATGAACGTCGTTGTATGGGCGCTCGTTCGCTTTGGCATTCAGAGCTACGAAGAAAAGAAGAAGCAAATCGAAGCCGACCGTAAAGTTGCCGATCGCGTCGCTAAGAAGTCTAAGAAATAATTTGCTAAACTATAGTTATGGATCCGAACTCAGACACCCGTAATTTGGTGGATAAATTTAAAGGCATGTCTAACGAAGACATTGTTACTGAGCTCGATAAAAGTCGTGTGCCCCTCGAAGTTGCAATCGAGAATCTGGCGCACGATTTTAATATCGGAACTGTGGTGCGTAACGCGAATGCCTTCAATATGGCGCGCGTGCATATCATTGGTAAGCGTAAATATAACCGCCGTGGCGCCATGGTAACGGATAAATACCTTCATATGGACCATTTCGCAACCGTTGATGAGTTTATCGCCGATGCGCATGCGCGCGGGATGAAGGTGGTCGCCGTGGATAACAATCGTCCAGAAAGCAAGCCACTCCAGCAAACGCAGCTCGTGCCAAATTCCATCTTAGTATTCGGTTCCGAATCGGATGGCATTTCGCAGGAGCTTCTCGATAAAGCCGACCAAGCTTTCTATATCGAACAGCTTGGCTCAACGCGCTCAATTAACGTTGGTTGCGCTAGTGCGGTGGCGATGTATGAGACAGTGCGCCAGTTAGGATTGATTCCAAAAGATGCGTAAATATCAGTTGTCGCAACATTTCTTACGCGGGCCGAAATTGGCCGGTTTTTTGATTGGCCATAGCAATATCAAAAAGCGCGACACGGTTATCGATATTGGTGCCGGCTCTGGCGTAATTACCGCCGCACTCGCCAAGCGTTGTAAGCATGTAATTGCGGTTGAACCAGATGCGGATACGGCCAAGAAGCTACGCGCGAATGTTGGTAAGCTCGAGAATGTTACTATTGTGGAGCAAGATTTTCTCGAAATGACTTTGCCAGATGGCCCGTACAAGATTTTTGCCAATCCACCATTTCATCTCAGCTCCGCAACTCTAAATAAGCTCGAAGAGGTCGAGAATCCGCCGGAGGCAATTTATCTGATTTTGCAAAAGCAATTTGCGCTTAAACTCCTAAATAATGATCGTCATTATACTTCGCAACTCGGTAAGCAGCTCTACGTCCACTATGCGCCGCGCATTCGCCTACCAATGCGGCCAAATTATTTCACGCCACCGCCAGCAGTGCCGACAGTACTGTTAGAGCTTAAGCGGCGTGATATAATTAGATAAATGACAGTCATATCTAAATTTAAAAAGAAGTTTTATTTCGTCGCGGCGGGCTATTTTAAGTTCTTCGCGAATTTTTCACTCAAGCGCTGGCATCCGCGCATTGTGATCGTTACTGGCTCGGCTGGCAAGACTACGATGCTAAATCTTATCGAGAGCCAGCTTGGCGCTAAAGCGCATTATTCGCATAACGCCAACTCGGCCTTTGGTATCGCATTCGACATTCTCGGCATGCGCGGTATCACTGGTAGCAAGCTGAAATGGTTTTCCTTGTTGTTTAAGACGCCGCTGCGCGCTTTTACTTACAAGCATGTTGAAGATTTCTATATCGTCGAGTGTGACGGCGAGCGTCCGCATGAGGCAGAATTTATCGCCAAATGGCTCAAGCCGGAGGCGAGCTGTTGGGTTTCGCTCGGTCGTTCGCACGCGGTCTTTTTCGAGAATGAGGTAAAATCTGGCAAATTCAAAGATATCGACGAGGCGATCGCACACGAATTCTCAACCATTCCAAAGTATACGCGCAAGCTAGTCTTGATTGACGACGAAAATATCAAGATGCATGAATGCACCGAAGAAATCTCCGCCAAGGTGATCGCCGTTAATCAGAAAGAACTCAAGAGCTATGAGGCTTATCCGGATCATGCGATTTTCGACTTCGGCAAGCATAAGTTTGAATTTCAGGAGCCAATGCCGCGCGACGTGACGGTACAACTTTTGATGCTTGGCGAGTTGATGGAATATCTTGGCGAGAAGATTGACTACAAGTTGGCTGATTTCAAGATGCCACCAGCCCGCAGCAATTACCTTGAGGGCAAAAAGGGCATCCAGATTGTCGATAGTAGCTATAATGCGCATATTATTAGCATGACGACTGTGCTCGATATGGTGAAAGTGATGCACGCGCCACATAAATGGCTCGTAATCGGCGACATTATCGACCAAGGTCAACTTGAAGGCGAGGAGCACAAGAAGCTCGCTGGCCTTTTGCTAGATGTAAAAGCTGAGAAGATTATTATGATTGGTCGCCGTACTAAGAAATATACCTATCCGCTGATTAAGGATAAGTGCGACGTCGAATCTTTCGATAAACCGCAGCAGGCGCTGAAATATCTTGAGGAAAATCTCACCGGCAAAGAGACGGTAGTATTTAAGGGCAGCCAGTATCTCGAATGGATCGTAGAAAAATTGCTTGCTAATCCAAACGATATCGAAAAATTAGCGCGCCAAGACGAGGCTCATCGCCGTCGCCGTGCCAGCTGGGGACTTAAATAGATGCAGAAATTATATATTATTCACGGTTGGACATATAAACCAGAACCGTGGCTGGAAGTTATTCAATGTCTAAAGAGACATCAAATCGATGCGGAGTTACTTCGCGTGCCGGGTCTTGGCACTGAGTCGGACGAAGTCTATACAATTGAGGACTACGCCAAATGGGCTGCTAAAAATATACCTAAGGGTAGTATTGCGCTCGGTCATAGTAATGGCGGTCGCATCTTGCTCAATATGCTAAACGATAAAGGTTCAGATTACCTCAAGGGTCTAATTCTGCTCGATTCGGCCGGTATTTATGAAGAGTCAACTAAGCGCAATATGGCGAAAGTGCTCGCCAAGACTTTTGCGCCACTCAAAAAGAGCAAATTCCTTCGCAAGGCTTTTCATAAAGCCATCGGCGCTAGCGACTACGAAGCTGCGCCAGAGAACATGAAGCAGACGCTCGACAATATGTTGAATTCCGACAAAACCCTCAAGCTCGACGGCATTACGACGCCGACGCAGATCATTTGGGGTAGCGACGATAATATTACGCCACCACGCCAGGGGCGCAAAATGCACGAATTGCTTCTAAATTCCGAGCTCGATATGAAAGAGGGATGGCGCCATTCGCGCTATCTTGTCGATACGCAAGAACTAGCGGATGTTATTGCCGAGAAAGTAAACAAACTCGCTGGAGGGAAGAAATGATTCGATTAGTAGAGATTGATCCGATTGCGCTCGATGATTACGTGCGCGAAAATCATCCGGAGGCAAACTTCTTGCAAAGCGCTGGCTGGGGCAAAGTTTACCAAATTGATGGCGAGAAGGTTTATTACTTTGGTTTATATGATAACGAAGAAATAATTGGCTCCGCGGTGGTAATTTTGAAAAAGGCAAAACGTGGCGCGTATTTGGAAATCCCAGGTGGCCCATTGCTAGATTGGGATCGTGATAAACGTGCCGTAAAGGCCTTTATGGCGGAAATTAAAAAAGTCGCCATAGAAAACGACTGCGTATTTGTGCGTATGCGCCCGAACGTTCCTGACGATTATAATAATCGGCAATTAGTAAAAGAGCTTGGGCTCGTTCCGTCACCGATGCATCTACATGCCGAACATACTGTCGTGCTAGATTTGAATCTTTCCGAAGAAGATCTAATGAAAGATATGCGTCGTCAGACGCGCTACGAGGTCCGTCGTGCTCAGAAAATGGGCATCGAGGTAACATTTGACACAAGCAAATACGCTTTTACGGATTTCTATCAGATTCAGCTCGAGACGGCGAAACGTCAAAACTTTATCCCGTCTACGCAAGCCTTCATTGAGGCGCAACACGAAGCTTTTGGAGAGGCTGCGCGTATTTATACAGCGTCACTCAAAGGTCGTCCACTTGCGAAAGGTTTGATTATTATGCAATCTCCAGAAGCGGTCTATCACGAAGCGGCCTCTACCGAAGAGGGGCGTAAATATCCAGGCGCCTATGCCCTACAGTGGCAAGTAATTCGCGACGCAAAAGACCTTGGCATGAAGCGCTATAATCTGTTCGGTATCGCTCCGCCAAATTCGCCAAAGCACCGTTATGCTGGCGTGACTACCTTTAAGACTGGTTTTGGCGGTAGCAAAGTTACATATCTGCCGGCCCACGATTTAGTAATTCGCCCCATCCATTATCAATTTGTACATATGCTTGAAATGGCACGTAAAAAGCATCGTCACCTATAAAAGAAGGAGTCTATGATGAAGAAAAAAGGTAAAAATAGCCGAATTATCGGTGTGATATTATTGGTGATTGGCGCATTAGTAATCTTAGCGGCGTTTCCGCACGTAGACAAAATGATTAATCGTAGTAGCTCCGACGGAGCCATAGCGGTCGAATATGACAAGATTAATAGCGCGAATATTGGCAAGCTAATCAAAGTTTCCGGTCGCCTCGAAAATGAGGGTGCGATGAAAGATGAGGCTTTTGGCATCAGCCGTGACACGGTAAAACTCAAACGTGTTGTTGAGGTATATCAATGGAAGAAAAAGTGTTTGGACATCTGTAAATATGATCAAGGCTGGTATGAGGGTTTAATTAATTCTAGCGAGTATGATGCTAGCCATAAAAATCCGACCGAAGTACAGTTTGAGAGCCAGGAGTTTATGAGCGAAAAGACAACTTTTGGCGCATATCAAATTCCGAGTGCCTTGTTGTATAAGTTGGATTACGATACGACGCTCGGCCCAGATGAACTTATCGAAGTTTATACTGGCAACTTAACGGTCTTTAATGAATATCTGACAAACTCCGTAGATCCACCCAGTCCAAAAATCGGCGATTATCGTATTAGCTATCGCTACGTAAAAGACAAAGATATTACCGTTACTGCCCAGTTGGCTGGCGACACTCTGGCTGAATATCGTAGAAGCGATAAGTCCACCATATTCGAAATCGTTGAAGGTGCTACGGATAACGAAGTACAGAGCGATACGAATATTCTGGCGAATATTCTCTTTAGCTTGTTAATGATTGGCGGTGTCTTAATCGTGATCGTTGGCTTATATCAATTAATAACCGGCTCGGCCGTAGGTAAAAAATGAAAATTATAGATGCAACAGACCAACAACAATGGGACGATTTTGTCACTAGCCATGATGATGCAAACTTTTTGCAATCGTGGGCTTGGGGCGAATTTCATGAAGCTCGCAATAAGAAAGTCGTGCGTCGCATCGCGCTCAACGATAAAGACGAGGTAATCGGTGCGTATGTTGGTCAGATTGAAACTGCTAAACGCGGCACCTACATGGCTATCGCTGGTGGACCAATCTTAGATTGGCGCGAAAAAGAATTGCGCGAAGCAATATTCGCCGATATTAAAGAACAGGCCCAGAAAGACGATTGTGTATTTGTGCGCGTGCGCCCGCAAATCATCGAGAGCGGCGACAATCGCGCAATGTTTGCCGATCTTGGCCTAAAACCAGCTCCGATGTATCTTTCGGTAGAGTTCGCTGGCGTGCTTGATATTACGAAGACTGAAGAGCAGATTCTAGCCGGCGCCTCGCAGGGGTTGCGTCGCAAGATTCGTAAGGCGCAAAAGAACGACATTACGGTTTCTACGAGCACGGACCCTAAAGACATTCATGAATTCTACGAGATTCAGCTTCAGACGGCGGCTCGCCATAAGTTTGTCGAGTTCTCGGAAAGCTTCTTGCAGAAACAATTTGAAGCCTTCGCGAAGTATGATGCCGTAAAGCTATATACCGCCAAGCTTGGCGACGAAATTTTGGCGCAAAACTTCATTATCTTCTATGGCCACGAAGCAGCCTATCATTACGGCGTTTCAACTGAGCTCGGTACAAAATATTCTGGCGCGCCGCTTCTACACTTGGCGGCCATGAAAGATGCGCGCGAGCGCGGCATTGAGCGCTACAACTTCTGGGGCATTACGGCCGAGGATGACGTAAACCACCGTTTCTATGGCGTAAGCCAATTTAAACGCAGCTTTGGTGTGACGGAGCTAAAGTATCTGCACGCGCATGATTTGATCATTAAGCCGACTAAATATAAGTTTGACTATCTACTCGAAAAAACTCGCGCCAAGATTCGCCACGTATAGGTGTAATCACTTGCAAAACGCTTGTGTTTAAAATATACTTAAACTAAAGAAATAGGAGCTTTTTGCAGTGAGTAAAACAACTAAAAAATTCATCGAAAGCCATTGGCTGACGTTTGCGACGAAGGGTGCAATTTCGATTGTTGCCGGTTTGTGCCTAATGTTAACCACAGGTAGAGATACGGAAACTTTAATTCAAATCGTCGGTTGGACCATGGTCGGTCTGGGCGTAATTGAACTTATTAATATGGCTCACCGTAGTCATAAGCAGGCAAACTGGGGCTTTCCACTATTTCTAGGCTTACTCGAGATTGCTATCGCGACCTCGCTATTAGTCACTGCTATTCCAGGCGTCGGTGCTTCAGAATTAATCTGGCTCCGCATTATTATTTTGAGCGGCTACGTCTTATTCGCATCGGTTGTTACGATTATGCTAGGTTTTACAAGCTTCAGTAATATGACCGACCGTTTTATGTGGATTGTGAATGGCATGCTCGGCACTGTCTTAGCTTTTGTTTTATTTGCAGGATCTGGCTTCAGCATTACGATGCACATTGAGCTATTCGGCACCTACCTCTTAATCAACGGCATTACGGACCTCTTCTTTGGCGTCCATTCGCATGACGAAGCGCTCGAGCTCAAAGCTGAACGTGCCGCAAAGCGCCTTATCGCAAAGAAAGGTAAGAAATAATGCCACTATTTGGTAGTAACAAAAAGCGTATGGAGCGCTACCTTAAAAAATATAGTACGATTAAGACTATCGTAGTTTGCGGTTCTTATGGTCGCAAGTCGGCTATTCGTGCGCTCGGCTACGTACTCGGCGAAGATTTAAAAATCACTATGGGCATTAATAAGAATTTCGTCGAAGACGCGATTGTATTAGATTACAACTCGGGAAACGAATTTCCAGATATCGATCCAGATATCTTAATCATCACTGCCTGCGAAACGGATGAGGAAGCGCAAAGATATTTCGCTCTCGCCAACCGCTCGCAATATGTACTCCTAGATTTTAATGACGTACCGCAAGAGTATGCCAAATATTTGCAAAATCCAAATGTGATTACCTATGGCAATGAATTTCCGGCCGACTATTACTTCGAGAATGAATGGATGACCGTCGAAGGCTGCACTGGTAATATCGTCAGCCCAGAACGCGAAAAGATTCACGTTGGCCATATTAAAGTCATTGGCGAATATAACTTACGTCCACTTATTATGGCGGCCGCAGTTGGAAAGTTATTCCAAATTCCACGTGATCGTATTAAGGAGGGGATAAAGAGCTATGTTCCACTACATGGCCGCATGTCGCCTGCGCGTGGTTTACGTGGCTCGATCATTATCGACGATTCCGCATCTAGCTCTAAGACTTCGGTAAAGTATGGCTTGCAAGCAATTTACGGCCTAGACGCCAACGTACGTATTCTTGTAGCTAAGGATGTTAGCAAATTGCAGAAAGTCAATTACGACTTAATGTCGGAAGTGCTCGTGATGGGCGAGCGGCCGACCGACATGAAGGTTAATTCTAAGGTTAAGTTTTTTGCCGACGAGATTGAGATTCTTAACTATCTCACGCCTCGCCTCGAAACCGACGCAATTGTATTGCTAGAGATTCCGCTACCAGAATTAATCCAGTCCTACATTTGGTAGTATCTCTTTAATTAACGTGGAGTCTATTGAAAAATAAAGATATGGCAAAGGTGCTTACGGTTACCCCTCAAAAGGGAGGTGTTGGTAAGACTACCACGTCTAT
>JAEEGL012668342.1_pt1 | contig 12755 bp, 8 predicted proteins | sample 9134231 | NCBI WGS metagenome assembly JAEEGL01 (sample SAMN16246548, study PRJNA631951) | gut metagenome | biome: gut microbiome; feature: rumen; material: fiber-attached | host: Bos | place: Iran: Karaj | collected 2018-10 | reverse complement strand
CAGCTTCGTGGCCAAGGACAACGAGCTGTTGGTGCAGATTGACGAGCCCGACTTCCTGATAGAGAAGACCAACCTCTACGTGACGGTGAAAGAGGTGGCCGACCTGAATGGCAATCTGATGGAATCGCCTGTGACGCTGAATCTCTACGTCTATCGCAATCCGCTTCGCTGGAATGTGAAACGACTGGCTCGTGAAGTGAAGTTCGGTGAGGGGGCCACATTCGAGGCTACCATCAGCAATGTGAGCGGACAGACACAGACCTTCGAACTGATAGATCTGCCTTACTGGATGACAGCTTCGAAGACCACTGGTACGATTCCCGCACTCGACGAGGAGACCATCACGTTCACAGTACAGCCTTATATTAATATAGGTACGTACAACGAACAGGTGACGTTGCTGTGTGACAACAAGATGGCCGAACCGCTGCCTATCAAGATGAAGGTGCGCGGCGAGGAACCCGACTGGACGGTCAGCGACGACCTGAAGAAGCTGAACCTCACCATGCAACTGGTGGCACAAGTAAAGATTGAAGCCATCATCTCTAACTCAGAGGAAGACATCCTGGGTGTGTTCGACAGCAACGGACAGGTGCTCGGCGTAACCCATATCGACGTAGATAACCAGAACAATGCCGGACAGGCACTGGCCTATGTCACCGTTTACGGTTATAAAGACCCTGCAACGCTCCAGATGCCGACACTCCAGTTTAAGTTCTTCCAGGCCTCCACTGGCAAGATATATCTTCTTCAGCAGGCCGATGGCGATACGACCGTCTTTGAAGCTGGTACGACCAAGGGCTCAGCTGTCAACCCGCTGGAACTCGTCTATAAGGGATCTTGGAATAATTACAACTCCATAGCCCAGACACTCTACTTGAAGAAGGGCTGGAACTGGATATCGTTCAACGTGCGTCCCCAGGAGGGCACTACCGTCGGTCAGCTGCTCTACGGTGCAGCTGCATGGGAGCCCAACGACGTCATCGAGGGTGTCAGCGGCAACAAGAGCGTATCGTTGCTCTGCCGTAAAGCCGACACTACCCGAGGCTACCGCTGGACCGACGACAACAAGGTGTTCAACATCAATCCGCAGATGATGTACCGTGTTTATAGCGGTAGCGACAAGATGGCCTATATCACGGGTAAAGAAGTGGGTACGGATATGACGGTATTTCCCGGTTGGAACCGTTTGGGCTACACCACGTCTATCAACCTGCCCATCACGCAGGCCATGAGCAACTACGTCAACAATGGTGCCAAAGAGGGTGATGTGCTGAAGTCTCAGGATGCCTTTGCCATCTTGAGCCACAACACCAATGGCGACCTCATCTGGAAGGGTTCACTCCACTATCTGGAGACTGGCAAGGGATATATGCTGAAGCACAACGGCACCGAAACCATCAACTTCCGCTATCCGTTCATCTTCGAAGGTTCACGTTACGTAGGTTCTGAGACGAAACAGACAAGAAGGAACATCTATGCAACCTCAATGAACATCGTGGCAACAGTCAGCGGTGTCGAGATGGAAGCAGGCGACCACCTGGTAGTGTACCGTGGTACTGAGCGTTGTTGCGAAGCTGTAGCCGATGCCGATGCCAACTTCTACCTGAACATCGGTGGTGCTGAGGCACAGGACAACCAGTTGCTGTTCTGCATCGAACGCGATGGCGAGTTGCTGTCAGCCAGCTCTCAGCTGATGCGCTATGAGGCCGACAAGGTGCTGGGTACGCCAGATGAGCCCACCGTCATCGACTTCATTCATGCAGAGAGCCTGAACGACGGCTCATGGTACACAACAGCCGGCATCAAGCTGAACAAGAAGCCTACACGCAGTGGAGTTTACATCCATAACGGCAAGGCAGTGGTCATCAAGTAATTGAGAAATGAGAATTAAGATGAGAAAGTCAATATTTACTTTAGTAGCCCTCGCCATGATGGCGATGGGCTGCTCTACAAGCGAAGGAAATGAGCCAAACACTGCGCCAACGCCTCCTCCGGCAGCAACACCTACTGACACCACAGTCATTGAGGCTGGTAGCGATGCACGTCCCAACTGGGTGGCTCCAAATGCCAACTATTACGAACAGAACATGCAAGTCTATCTGACGCTACAGGATAAGCTGCAGCCTTACATATCAGAGAACGACATGGTCTGCGCAAAGATTGACGGTGAGGTCAGGGGAGTGGCTGTTCCGCGATTAGATGAAGGCGACTGGCTGATTTCCCTCTTCATATTCAGCAATGGTGCAGCCCCCATCCAGTTGTCATACTACTGTGACAAGTTGCACCGCATCTTCACCACTGACTGGGCCACCTTTGATGCCGCAGTACCACCAACGGGTGAAGGCGGAATCTATCTGCTAAAATTCGTTGAATAAGTAAAAAGGGAAATAGGTCACAGATGCAGGTTGCGCGTCCCTTCCAATATCTCAGTGAGTTCACTGACGGTGGTGGCGCGCAACATTGCAATGCGTGTCTGTCGGAAATTAGGGATTGACTTGAATATAGGAGTGGCGGCCAGATGGCGACGGGTGTGCAGGATGCCTCTGGGCTCATCAATCATCTCCACATTGATGCGGAGCTGCTCCAGCAAGATGTCGAGCTTCTGGTTGAAGGTGAGTTGCTCACGGCTGAACAACCAAGGGCAGCCAAATGTGGCACGCCCTATCATCACGGCATCCACACCGTAGCGGTCGAAGGCTGCATCGGCCTCCTCTATGGAGTGTATGTCACCGTTGCCTATAATAGGAATATGTATGCGCGGATTGGCCTTCACCTCTCCTATGAGTGTCCAGTCGGCCTGGCCTGTGTACATCTGACTGCGTGTACGTCCGTGGATGGTCAGCGCCTGAATGCCACAATCCTGCAACTGCTCGGCCAACGTGGTGATGATGAGCTGGTCGTGGTTCCACCCCAGACGGGTCTTTGCTGTGACGGGCAGTTTCACGGCATCGACCACGCGGCGCGTGATGTCCAGCATCTTCGGAATGTTTTGCAGCATGCCGGCACCAGCACCCTTTCCTGCAACCTTCTTCACCGGACAGCCAAAGTTCAGGTCGATGAGGTCGGGTCCTGCCTGCTCCACCATCTTCGCAGCCTCAACCATTGCGTCGGTATCGCGCCCATAGATCTGAATGCCCACAGGACGCTCCTCGTCACTGATTTGCAGTTTCTTGACCGTCGACTTCACATCGCGCACCAAAGCCTCAGCCGAGACGAACTCGGTATAGACCATCGATGCTCCGAAACGTTTGCACAGTCGGCGAAAGCCAATATCCGTCACATCTTCCATCGGAGCAAGGAAGAGCGGACGTTCTCCAAAATCAATATTTCCTATGTTCATTCTTCTATTCGAGATGCGAGATTACTTTCGAGGTAAGAGGTAAGAGATTACAACAGGTCCAGGCACTGCTCGATGGGTATGCCACGACACTTGTCGGGCAGGTCGCGGTTGCGTTCTATGAGACGGCTCACCACGTTCATCGCTGTCTGCGTGCTCTCTTTGAGCGGTTCGCCCTTCATCAGATGACCAATGAGCACAGCAGAGAAGATGTCGCCTGTGCCGTGGAAGAGCACCGGAATCTCGTCGTAGTCCAGTCGGAAATAAAGACCGTCGGCCAGATTCTGCTGAAAGCCTGCCAGCGGCTCATCGCTGCGACGACCCACCACGCAACTGTGCCCATCTACACGCGCACTGGTGATGACAGCTGACTTGGCCCCCAGTTGCACGATGCGGTCGAGCATGGTGCAGGCCTCCTTCCAGGAAAGTCCCTCCTCGCGGTAAGACATGTTGGTCAGGTAGCAAGCCTCAGTATAGTTAGGAAAGGTGAGGTCGGCCACACTGACCATCTCGCGCATCAGCTCCACCTGGCGCTCGGTCATGCCGTTGTAGAGCCGTCCGCCGTCGCCCATGATGGGGTCAACAAAGATAGTCGTTCCTTCCCCGTGCAGTTGTTTGCAGTAATCCGAAACCAAGCGCGCCTGCTCCTCACTGAACATGAGACCCGTACAGACAGCATCGAAATGGAATCCCAGGTTGCGCCATACGGGAATAGTCCCCCGCATGTAGTCGGTGGTCTCCAACACGTTAAACTTTCCATAATCCAACGTGTTCGACACGAGTGCCGTAGGCAGGTTGTAGGTGGGGTGTCCCAGATAGGTCAGGATGGGCAGCATGGCCACCATACCCACATGACTGTAGCCTACAACATCGTTGATGAGCAGTATCTGTTTCATAATCAGGCTGCAAAGTTACGGAAAGTCGAGCGAAATGCAAAAGAAAAGAAGTTTTTCTTTTCATTTCCGAGACGGAGTAACTTCGCCACAAAGTGGCAGAGTTACGGAAAGTCGAGCGAAATGCAAAAGAAAAGCCCTTTTTCTTTTCATTTCCGAGTGCCAATATAAACGTATCTAAGGTATCTTCGATGCATCGGACAGTCCGTTAAATGCATCGGACTGCTCGTTAAATGCATCGGACGGTCCGTTGAATGCATCGGACAGCAAGAACTATACTTACTGCCAAATTCTCTCGAGAATTTCGTCGTTAGGCTTATCTATCTGCAAGCTACCCTTATCGATTGAACGGTTAAACAGACTATGAAGAACCTGACAGCCTCCTGACAACCTGACAACCTACAAAAAGGTTGTCATAGCCTTTGTACATCAGCGTTTTGACAACCTGACAACCTATTATAAAAAAATTACTGTATATAAAAATAATTGGGGGGGGGCAATTGGTGAAGCTTGCCAAGAGCTCTAGTATTCCCGAACACAAGTTAAGTGAAATCAAGTAACTCGTAATATTCCTCAGGACATGAGAAACCAACCTGCCCGTTTCTTCCAAAATGAGATTTGTACATAGCTTTGATTTGTGTTGGTTATTCAACTTGATTGTAATAATCATGAATATACCGTCGTATGGTATTGAAAGAGTCACTTTCGTGAAGAGCATCACATGAAGTTCCTGTATTCACAACAAGCAAGAACGATTTTTTCGAATAGAACGTTTCGCCATATGTGCTTATGTAATCTTCAACCGTGCGCGATTTGGCCATTAGACATACCAATTGGTACTCCTTGTCAATCAAATGGAAGTTGCTTCTGGGGTGAGCCTTTTGCCTATGTTGGCTACTGGTTAATAGAATAAGGTTCTCAAAGTAGGATGCCAGTTCTGGGAATTCCGACTTGGGGAAAATATGATGGACTTCGGTTGCTACACCATTGGCCAAATCGTCATGAACCTCACTAATGGTTCCTTGTTTCTCTCGTACCTTTCTAATTGCCTTGTTGACTTGGTAATCAATGTAGAAATCCTGATTCATCTGCTCAATTTCAGCCGCTACTGCTTGTTGCCTTGTAAGAGTTTTTTGTTTCTTATTCTTATCTCTCCAGTTCACTCTATTATACATGAGGTCATACCAGTCAAGTAATTTACCACTGCTGCCAGGCAACATGTTGCTGTAAGCAAACAGATTAAATACTTTATGGAATATCCTATCAACATCCGTTTTTGAGTGAGAAGGGGTGTTAGCAGAAATGAATCTGTGGTATTTAGCATAGATATCTGCTTTAGCGGATTTAGGATCAGAGATACAATTTTGTTTGTACTCATCAAAGATTCTCATTAGACCACTATCAGAAATAACTTTCCCGAAGAATTTTAGCATAAAGTTATATGCGTTTCGTTCTTTTACGGAAATGTATTCAAGCATTACTGTGTCTGCAACGGAGAAGAATAACATCCTGTCTTCTTTATTAACTGTCAGAACATGAGCATAAGCCAATAATTTTAATGGTTGGCATAAGACTTTATTGTACTCATTTCTCGCACTTGGATCTGCAGGAGATGGCTTGCCAAAAATGACGCGACAGTTATCAATAAAGAATCGCTCATCCCAAAGGTCGTTTATCGTGAACGTTTTAGTAGCACAGGAAGTGTTAAGGATGCAGTCCGCAATAAAACAAACAATATCAGGAGTACATTTCTGGTCAACATACCTTGCATCATGAGTTTGACGAATGTCGAAGTCATCGTATTGACTGAGATAGTCATCAATATTCATCATAATTATTCAGTTTTTAGTTTACCAAAGAAAAATACGGAGTTGTTATCAATGTTGAGAGAACGAGTACCGCGATTGCGGGCGATACTGTAGAACTTGCTGAATTCCTCGGTAGCATAGTAGGCTAAGTCCTCTTTCGTGATGACTGTATCACCAATCGCCGTGAGGATAGCAACCGAACCGTCTGCTATGCAATTCTTAGGCATAAAGCAAGCCCGTGGATAATATGTCAAGTTGGGCACCAGTACACACTCTGTGTGATTTAGGTATTTCCCAACTTCCAAGTCGCTGATGTTATCTATATAGGTATCGTAGCCTTCAATGTTGATGATTTCGTTGTTTCCAATGTTCCGAGATTTCAGCACACGGATGGCTCCTTGTTGCTGAGTGTTAGATTTGGTAAGTACACGGTCTCTGAAAGCCTTGAAAATGCCGAACTTCATCTTACCAGCAGCTTCATCAAAATCTTGATTGCGATAGATTAGCCAATAAGGGAATTGTGGGTCTGTTATATAGGACTGAGGCTTCACCTCAAGGGAGTTAGTGATATAGGATTCCACTTTTGTCAATCCTTTCTTTACTTTCTTGTTGATGGTAAAAGCAATCGTCTCAATCTTGACTCCCTTAAACCCTTTCTCTCCAAAATCAACAATGTTGGTTATCGGTAATTCATTCATCACTTGACGCGTCTTGTCGAATTCTGGAGCATTAATCAGACTCTTTGGTACGATGAGTGATACGACATCTCCCAATTCTATTGATTTTTCAATGAAATACGAGAAGATATTGTTGGTGTCCGTGTTGGTTACCGATTGCTTGTAGGCTTTCAGTAACGCCTTGTCCTTTACTTTCATGTAAGGTGGGTTGCCAACCACGATGTCGTATCGTTTGGGGAACGACTCCAGCAGCGTGTCCTTATTGATGAAGTTCAGTCTTACATTTTCAGGAAGAGGTATTGACTGGAGGATTTGTTTTAACAAAGCTATACTGTCGGGGTTGATGTCAATGACATCTATATGCAGCTCTGCCACATTTGCATACTTCATAAAGAGTGATGGCAAGAAATTACCCACTCCTGTAGCAGGCTCTAAAATATGAAGTATCTTGGAGTCAGGATAGTCAGGCAGGTTCTTCACCACCGAGTAGCAAATATCCTGCCGTGTATAATAAGCTGCAGTTTCAGACCTTGCTCCGTTAGCGTATTCTGCTATTTTTGCCAATCGCACAAAGCCAAGTTTCTTATCCTTCTTTACATATTTCAGTAAATTGTCTATATCCGTGAGCTCATTCTTTTCAATTATGCTCAGTACTTCTTGTTCTGTTAATTCAGACTCTGCCACTTTACCTTTAATTTTGTGGGCTATCTGTTGGAAGATAATAGTAGGAACGGCTTCTCCCAAACTCTGCCTGATGTTCGGATCCTCTTTCTTTAGGTATTTCTGCTTCTCCTCCAATGGCAAAGCATTCAACTGTGCATAGGGTATCGCGCTCCATTCAAATGATTGAGGTACTGACATCATCAACATCACCTCTCTGATAGAGAATACACGGTTGTCTGTTGGATGGACAGTATTCTGACTCGCCATGATGTCGTTACGGGTATGAACACAAGGTGGTACTTTGTCCCAATACTGACGGGTATATTTGTCGCCATTCTTTCGCTGATTGAAGATAATCTCGCCATCTTTTTCGTGATGCGGGATGCGGCTCTCATCCTCGTTGTCAAAAGCTGACTGTCCTTCTGTAATGTTTTCTATCCAGCTGACCATGTGTGGCGCATACGGACGGAATGAATGGTAGATGTCCTGATCCCATATTTCGCCCATATAGTGTAAATGAGGAAGATGTCCAATCGTTTGACGCAGCGTCTGTTCTTCCTGCTTATCAGGGAACAGTTCGAGAGGGGTAATCTCTTTCTGGTCTTTTCTCACTCCTATGACCAGAGTTCTTGTCCTGCTGCTGGGATTTCCATAGTCCTTGAAGTTGATGACTTTCGCTGCAATGTTGTAATCGCCAGCAAGGTCTAAGTCGATAGCCTCTTTGATAAGTTTGTCCTGACCATCGATATCTGTACAGATAGATTTCAAAAAAGCAGGAACATTTTCGAAGACAAAGAATCGTGGTTTGATTTGCTGAATGAGTTTGACAGACTCAACAACTAATGAATTACGCTTAAGTTCATTGCCTTTCTTGTGATTAGCGACAGACATTCCTTGACAAGGAGGTGTTGCTATAACGACATCCAAGTCTGCCATACCTCTCATGTTCTTCCACATTTGAATCTCATGGAACACTTTGTCCTGAGTTTCTTGTAGCGTCATATCGCCACAGATATAACCACTCTCATATAGGCATTTGTGATTATACTTCTGAACATTCAGACGGCGTTCGATGAGCTCTACTGTAGCAACACAATTAAAGCTTTCTTGCTTGAACCCATAGCAGCCGATGCCGGCACAACTGAACAGGCTTATATAGGTAAGTTGTTGTGGTAGTTGAATTCGAGTCGTTTTCTGATTCTCGACAAGTTGCTCTAACGTCGTATCAGTATATGTATCCCATATCTGTAGTCGCTGCTTTTTGTAGTCGGCAAATAAGTGTTTTACAAATTGCAACTCAAAAACGAGTCGCAAATCATTCGGATCATTATCTAATTCACCTTCCCTACGAGAGCCCACACGGGCAATCTTTATCAAATACAGGTCTCTTATCCCATAGTAATCCAAATCACATTGTTTTCCGATATAGGGGATGAAATAGTATAGCTTGTTGAGGGCAACAGTAGACGGAAATCGCTTGCCCGTATAGTAAATCTTAGCCGTCCCGTCCAAGAAGTTCTCCACATTGTCTTTCTTGACATTGCAGATAAGGACATTCTTAGACAAAACCAAAGAATCCAAGTCTATTTCTTGGCTTTGGTTCTTTACAATCTCTTTTGGATATTCAACTTGTACCTGGAACAAATCCAGTTGCTGAGGGCGACTCTTTATTGCTTGTTGTCTTGGCATAACGCAACTTTGCCTTATGCACCCTCAGTCAGGCTTGTTAATATCATGTACACCTACATACAAAAAACGTGGGTGCTTACTGCTGCCTGTTCGTTATTCTGGCCTACCACAGCCATGCTGAAAAACAGACAGAGAAACACCCACGCAGGAGTATATAGTACACCCGTAAAGTGTGCTTTTGAGGGCACGAAGTACCCTCGCAGCACACTACGGAGTAGTATATGATACACCCCGTGGTGTCACCCCAGCTTTTGTTTTTGAATTACCGTTCGATTGTGGAAGTTTTGAACAACCAAAAACAAAGCGTCAGTAACGCCTTTCAATATGTAGTGCTCCACCCATCGGCTCCGTCCTCCTCAAAGGACATCGCTGCCGCAACAGGCAGAATGCAGTTGCAAAATTACAAATTTTATTTGTAAATAGATACTCTATTGTTAAAAAGATAGCAAAAAAGTGCTAGGAAGGGCAAAAAAGCACGTAAACTGACGATTTTTGTGTAATTTTGCAAGCATGATACAGAACTTACCAGACATAATCAAAGAGAATAACGACTTTCAGCAAGCTTTGCTGAAGCAGGAAGGAGGTATAGTGAGCTATCTGGCTGGGCATCTGGATGCTGATGGCATAGATGCTTTGTATGAAGGCTATCGGGCACAATGCATGAAAGTGTACCGTGACGAACACAAGTGGGACAAGATGGAAGATATGATGGTGCATGGGGCACTTGGCGACAACCATATCAGGAAAGAGCTGGCATACCAGGTGGCGTTGAGACCTGTCCTTTCACGTTTTCCAAATATGGCAGATGCAGCCATCTGCTTCATCGCCGATTATTTGAACTTTGCCTTCGAGAAAAGCCACACGGAACTATATCCTATTAACGTCGTTAATGATATGGAGTTTTACGAGGAGGTCATTATTCAATATATAGACAAATTGTTTGGGAGAGCTCATCGTTGTTTGTGGCTCGCCTTAAATGAACATCGAGGCAAGGCGAAGGCAGAGAAAAATGAAACAGAATTGTGGGAAGAGTTTGAACTACAGAAGTATTCACGAGTCTATCGTTCTGGTGAAGAGAAGTTGCGGAGGGCCGTGAAAGAGCTAATTGACGAAAAGACCCGGGGCAAGGACAAGGGCGAGTGTCGCCAGATATGTCGTGAGGAGGCTAAAAAGGTTATGAAGAGATTGTGGTCTTTTACACGCCTTGTCAATGGTGACGATGATATTCTGGAATTACATCTGAAAGAGAATCCTCGTTTATACGAAACATGGAGCTCGAAAGACCTTGAACTTAGGGGTGCAAGTGTGAGTTTTATCGAGAGGCAAAAAAAAAACATCTCGAAAGAAGAAAAGGCTTGGCTGCGACAAGACATGTCATATCAGTATTCATCTAGCGATACGGCAGACGACAAAGGGTTGTCACCCATACAAGAATGTTTTCAGCGTTATTACTGCATTTTGGAAGATATAGGAAGTATGTGGGCGGTTCAGTTGAAGGAATACGGCATCGAAATATGCGAACTGGAGAAAGAAACGGGCTGTATTCTGAACAATAATGGATTCTTTGTGGAACATAGCTTGGGCGGCCGATGGGGAAAGGTTTGTGTAATAAGGCATGAGGACGATGGTGTCGAGACGAAACACAGGGCCATCATGGAGTACGTTGGCAGATTAAAAGATATGGTGAAAGACGAGTATGCGTCTGATTATGATAAGATGTGGGCTGAAATACTAAGTCTTAAAACCGTTAAAAGTAAAGTGTACAAGAAAGGAAGACAGAAAGACACCACATTTAACCGCAATTTAGTAGCCAATATTATCCATTTGATGAAAGAGAATGGAGTATTCAAGACAGGCACAACAGAGGTATGCATGGCTAGGATTTTAGAACCCAAAGATGACGGTAAAGAACACGAGATAAAAGGACGTGGCGAAGATCATCCGATAAAAGGAGCGTTGTATAATACAATAGAAGACAAAAGTATTAAAAATGACGTAGAAAAAGTTATTTTGAAGTATCTAAAATCAGAAATGTAGTAAGTGAGGGATGCCAGTAGGCGTCTCTATTTATAACATCACACGTCAAAAAGAAAGAAAGGTTTCAAAACTTTCTTTCTTTTTTTCTCCCCAAATCTCTCCGTAACTTTGCATCGGTAAACGTTGGGGGCAGCGTTTCTAACTGCCTCGCTCAGAAAGTTATAGCTTGAAAGACCCACGTGAACCGATTGGCCAATCTAAGGAACAGAAAAAGGCGTAGCGCACCTTCCCACCGTCTGAGGTAAAACAAAACCCCTGCCAAAGTACGGAACGCGCGAAAGGGTCATATTATTAACAATTTTAAAAGTTTTTATTATGACAGCTTTAATGAATTCCTGCGACGGGCTTGTTGCTCAGCCTAGCCCTCGCAATCGAGAAGAGATGCTGACGGGCAGCCCGCATTGTTTGGACAAAATCATTCCTCTCTGCCTCGTCTCCCTGGCGTTTAAGGCAAAGAAGGGTAGTCATCAACAAAAAAACTATGGAAAGGAGGAGGTTGCGCTATGAAAAAAAACCGCCTGTTTTGCGTCGACGTGCTGACCTATCTACAGCACGACCAACTCCTGAGAAGTGGCCGAGAGTACCTTGGCATTCTGAGACACGATGTTCCGAATGAGGGCAATTTATTCGACAATAGGATTTACACCTTTAAAGAAGTAGAGACTTCGTCATCCACAGCAAGACGCAACGTCTGCACCTACGAAGGTAGGCACATTACCGCCACACGGCGTCTTACAGACGGGAAACCCCGTCTTAACTTCAAGAACTTGCACATAGATGGATCCTTCAATGTTGACCGCTTTTCCATCGAAGTGATGAACGAGATTCGAGAAGCTTTGAAAGGCTTTGTAGAAGATTAAGTAACCTATGTAAAATTTGGCGAGTCTGTGACAGGCTCGCCAAATGATTGTAACTATCCTTATCATCCAGAATGAATAATCTTTTCTGAGACTTCCAATTTACCTTATAAAATCAAATCTAATATACTCGGGATTGGCTCTGTCTTTCGCGGGAATTATTGCCCTATCATAATAATTCTTGGGGTTATCACGAGATGGCCATTTACATATGATAGGCTCATTTCCAAACAACTCTACAAACTTATGCTTAATCTCAAAAAGCAAGTTGTTCAAATCTACCGATAGTATAATACTATGTACAAACATTTCTTCCCATTCGTCAAGAGGAATCACATTCTCCTCTAACAAACCATGCTTGTGCGATTTGATTGCCTCTTCATCCATGTCAATATAGTATGTGGAGTGAGCAAAGTCATTCCTTAACGTATCAGAATAGATACGCTTTACCAAATCATATAAGTTGGAATGTCCTTCCAACTGTTTTAAAATGTGATCTTTGATAAAGTTATTCTTACTACACGAGTCCACACAACTTTTCCATATATATCCTTTCCCAGATAGAATAGAGGCAATTCTCTCCAGCTGTTTTAGTAGCCAATGCGATTCCCATACATGTGTATACACCATCAATTGAATATTAATATCATATTCTAGTTCTTTATCATTTATAATGCTTCCAGCCTTTAATCTTTCAATATAACGTTTCAAGAACTGGTTCAGAAAAGACACTCTTGTATCATCAATCAACTCATCTGTTGGATCCTCAATTACATAAGGCGACAAATCAT
>JAEEGL010604293.1_pt1 | contig 12755 bp, 19 predicted proteins | sample 9134231 | NCBI WGS metagenome assembly JAEEGL01 (sample SAMN16246548, study PRJNA631951) | gut metagenome | biome: gut microbiome; feature: rumen; material: fiber-attached | host: Bos | place: Iran: Karaj | collected 2018-10 | reverse complement strand
CACATATAAGATGAAGGGTAAGATAATATCTTATAAAGGAGGCAAAATATGATTTATATGAATCTAAGGAATTTGCAAGACTGTATATATGACATAGAAGATGCTTTTGAGAGAAGGAATGATGCTGAGATAAAAGAAAATATTGCAGCAGCATTAAAGGCATTCAATATCTTAAAAGCAGATATAAATTCTAAAAATCATGATAAAACTGTAGAATTGGAAGACGTATATGCATTTTTAAAAGAAAAGCGAGATGACTATGATAGTCCCATCTCGCAAATGCTCCTGGGTAAAGAAATGGCTCAGAAAAAATGGTATTTTATGGAAAATATCATAGAATCAATGGAAACAGTTTTTGGCACAGTAAAGTAAAAACATTATAGCAATTACCCTTCACAACAAACAAAGACCTATTAGCAGAGAAATCTGTTTAGTAGGTCTTTTTATATAACTGTCATTTTTTCTTTTTGGTCTAATGAAAATCAAAGAGAAAAATCAAAAACATCGGAATCATTCAAAGCAAAGAACATTTGCTGTAGTTCACGTAACAATATTAAGAACAAGTATCCCATCTCAAAAATCCGTGGTATCCGTGATGGGATGTGCGTATTTCCATATTATGCCAGTTTGTGCCCTCGGCATAGCCTTATTGTCTCCATGTGTGAACATGGAGATAGCATATGTAAGGCTTATGATAGCACAAATAATCTATGGAATGCATATTCCATATTAAGCTTAAATATCTATGCGACTATGCTTTTTGAGCATAGGTATTTAATATTAATCTAGTATATCTATTTTCATTCGTTATTTATGCCATTATAAACTTTATATATGCCATGTCTATATTTATATATTGAGATAGTAAAGTTATGCTGATGGTATGAATTGATATGATATGGAGATATGTATATGCTGTTGCGGGTACTATGGATATTTGATGTGTATGTTGCTGCAGTGTTGATGCGGTATTTGATTGACTCATCAAATTTGATGAGTCGAATTTCGTTGATAGATTATGCTATTGTGAGTACATGATAAGAGATAAATTTTGTAATAGGAAAGGCTTCAAATTGATTAATTTTAGTTGGATTTTGGAACGGATTTGATTTCAAAAGTATTGAATGCAATACCAAGATATGCTATAATGAATATGTTGATATATGAGGAAATTTGATAAAATACTTGATTGATAATTTGTTAGAAAAAGGAGACTAAAATTATGATGTGTTTTATGTTACTCACACCAGCCACAGATACTGCTGGAGAAATGAATGAACTGGCATCTGAACTTAATAACTCTATGAGTACTTGGGGGTCTGTGATGCTGCTTATCTTGGGATTAGTTTTCGTGATTTCAGGCTGTGTTGGAGTCATTAAAAACATGTTTATTGACAGACACTCTAACTGGGTGTTCCCGATGAGTTTGTTAGCCATTGGTGGACCATTTGCACTAATTGGAGTCCGTCATGCAGGTGCTGATATGGCTGCAGAGGAAGGCACTTCGACCGCGACAAACACCGCATATTCCACTCACGGTGATTCTTTAGTGAGTGGGTCATTTTTTGCAAGTAATATTAGTGAGATTGTTGTGTATGTTGTATTAGGTGTGGTATTTGCGGCGGTTTTTGCGGCGATATGCTATATGATATATAGACGCAAGATAAAGACTATGCAGGACTGAGGACAAATGATAATTTCTAAAAACAAAGAATCCAATAATACATATAATAATTATCAGATTTTGCCAGGTAAAAATTTTAGCGGAACTGATATTATGCCGCTTTTTAAAGAATGTTTTCGTCACGATGGATATTATAAAGAACATACCTTGCCAAATATATCTTTTGACACTTGGTGCGAAAATCTTGTAGAAGTATTTGATTACTGTTTAAATTATGGTTTTTCGTATGTGCTTATAGAAGATGATGAAATCATAGGATTTTTACTGGCATTTGATTATTTTGATTGTAAAGAAAATAATTATGCAATGTTTGAAGAAATTTTCAAAGATGTTACGACAAACACTATTCCATACATGGATTTGTTGCACAATAAAATAACTAAAACTGAGAATCCTACAATTTTCTTGCTTCTCATTGCCATTGATGTAGATAGGCGCAGAAATAAGCTTGCTTCACGAATGATAGATGAAATGATTTCAGATAATACTGGTTGTAATATAGCAGGGGATGTTGATAATGTATCAAGTCTTGGAATGTATGAAAACCGTGGATTTACTATCCAAGAAATAGATACTAATTATTTTCTTATTGAAAGAAATAAATAATATTAGAAATAAAGATTGAAAAACGAGCTAAAATTTGGTATAAATAAAAGGTATTAGTATATATGCTAATACCTTTTATTCACAAGGGACGGGATGATATGATTAGAAAGTTTGGGTTGAAGTATGAAAAATATTGGTGATTGCACAGCTGGTACTGAATGCAAACTTGTTGTGTCGAAAGGAAATAGTAAACTTGAATTTTTGACAAAAATTGTGGATGTGGGTCAATCTGCGACAAAATATGGTTACTATATTGTTGTTGAACCATTGGTATATAATGGTAAACCTTTATCCGTCAAATCTATCAAAGGTTTGAAACTTTGCCTTGAATATAGACATGCTAAAGATAAGAGGCTTTATACCTTTAATGTCAGCAGTATATCTCATAAAGAGAATTCAGGAAATCTCATACTATATTCAAGACAAACAGCTATTCCCGTCAATAAGAGACGAGCGTTCAGAGTGGATTGTGGATATGATGTTGCTCTTACACTTCCGTTGGTACAACGTACAGTACATGGATATGTGAGAGATATTTCATATGTCGGTGCAGCTTTTGTATTTGCAGATTCTGGTAGAACAACAAAAATTGGTCAGAGAATCACAGGGCTTATAAAATGTCCTAAGGATGATTTGGAACATTCTGTAACAGGCACAATTGTTCGTATCATGGATAATTGGATTGGCGGAAAAACACTTGTAGGTGTGGATTTTTTCACAACGACGCGTGATGTAGAAAAAATTGTTCGTGACCTTCAGGCTGAAGAAATTCGCAGGAGAGCTGCTAAATCAAAGAAAGTGGTGTATTAAAAACACTGCTAAAAATAAAGCAATATAAGTCAGGAGGATACTATATGGCCAAAAAGGTATATGTGCTTGATACCAACATTATCATGGAAGACCCGTCAGCAATTTATGGGTTTGAAGACAATTATGTTGTGCTGACAGGCACAGTGTTGCAGGAAATGAATAATCACAAAGGTGATATCGGTGAAAATGGCTGGCATATCAGAGAAACAGTTAGACGTATTGAAGATATGGCATCCAGATATCAATCTGATGTTGTAGATTTTAATTTAGACAATGGTGGTATTTTGAAACTTATGCGTGGTTTTGATAAATATATTTTGCCACCTGCGTATAGTAATAAAGTTGCTGACAACTGTATTCTCAATGATGTCAAACATCTTGAGTCAGTTGTTAAAAAGTGGGATGACATTGATACTACCAAAGATGATTATGTGGTTCTTGTAACTAATGATGTTGCTATGAGGCTCAATGCAAGAACACTTGGTATCATTGCACAGCCATATCGTAATTCACAGATTGTTACTAATGAAATTTACACAGGCAGAGGAACACTCAGTGTTCCTATCGAGGTTATTTTTGAACTTAAAAGACAGATGAAAAATGCTGACAATGCTGATTATGGTGAATTCGGTATCACGCTGGATTTGGGTGGTGAAAAGCCACATGAGAATCAGTATTTCGTATTCACAAATGAAGCTCTGTTAGAAGATGAAAATGCAGAAGATAAGAAGGTTGTATGCCAGTATCGTAATGGAAAATTCTGGCCAATAGATGTTTTACTTAATCCCATGGGTATCACTCAGAGAAACATTGGACAAGGCTTTGCTCTTCATGCTCTCATGGCTCCTGTAGACGATATACCTCTTGTTATTTTAGATGGCCGAGCAGGCACAGCAAAGACGTTTTTATCACTTGCCTGTGGTCTTGATAAAGTATATGGTTCTTATGATAGAAAACCAAGACGCCGTAATAGTGAAAATGATGATGTATTCAATAAGCTTGTATATACCAGACCTAATCAGTTGTCTGATAGAGACCATGGTTATTTGAAAGGCGATTTGTTTGAAAAGATGATGCCGCTTCTTGGACCAGCTTTTGATAATCTTGAACAGCTTATTGCTGGTGATGTGGGTGAAGACCCTCAGGCTGTAAAAGAGCATGTAGAGGATTTGTTCACATCTGGTCAGATTGAAGCTCTTTCCATGGCATATATGAGAGGGCGTTCTATCAGTAATGCCTATCTTATCGTTGATGAGTGTCAGAACTGCACACAGAGTCAGATATATGACATTATTTCAAGAGCAGGTGAGGGAACAAAAGTTGTTCTTTGCGGTGATTCAAATCAGATTGATAATCCTCTTTTGGATAAAAGAAATAATGGTCTTCGGTGTGCTGAAGAGAGGTTTAAAGATTCACCTTTGTGTGCTCAGATAGTATTTGATGGTGAGGGTGAATGCGTACGTTCAAAGTTGGCAGCTGAAGCAACAAGGGTATTCTCAAAATGATGAAAATACCAGAATCGAAGCAATATGAGCATAAAACATTGTTTCATTGTTACTATCAGGATTTGAACGGAGAATGGACGAGGTGCAGCAGATTTTCCCTCAGTGATTTGTGGCACCAAATGTCATATGGTGATGAACCGCCAGGTTGTGACGATTTTAAAAGAAACACTCCGTCTCATCATTATCGCAGAGAAACTAAGCTCTCAGATAAAGATTTTATCTTAAAGAGAGTATTCGTGCCGTTGTATATGATGATAGCGATAATTGTAATAATGTTTGTGATATATATTTTAACAAGATGATAAATGATTGGAGGACTTGTATATGTCAGAAAGTAGTGCAACAGGATTATTAGCAGGATTAGGTATCATGGGAATTATTATTCCAATAGCTCTTTGTGTGCTCATGATTGTGAGTGTGTGGAAAATTTATGAGAAGGCTGGTGAGCCTGGCTGGGCTGCTGTGGTGCCTGTTTATAATGCATATGTGCTTTTTGAAATCACATGGGGAAAAGGTATCTTATTTTTATTGATGCTTATTCCTGTAGTAAATATCGTTATATCTCTTATAACAACATATAAGCTGGCAAAAGTGTTCGGTGGCGGTGTGGTAGAATTTTTATTACTGTTATTCGTACCTGTGATTATCTATCCGCTTTTGGCATTTAGTGAAGCTGAATATGTGGGTATTCCTGAAAAAGAGGCTTGAATGTAGAATGTTAGGATTGATTAAGGATAGATGTACTTAGTTATGTCTATCTAAAAATCAATCCTAAGTTTTTGGTAAATCTGACTGATTCTAGTTACAAATTCGTGGAGATAATTATGCAAAAGAAGAAGTGGTTAATTCTGTTGGGTTTATGTAGCACATTGATGTTATCAGGTTGTGGTTCCAGCGCCAGTTATGGCGGCACTCGTACAATGGATGACCTTGGTGGTGTGAATTTTGCAGAATCCAAGGCAGTTTACAATGATTCATACGATGGCGCTTATGAATATGCATCATCAGGTCCGTCAGAAGCTGATATAGTTAAGAGCAATATGATGATTGCCAAAACAGTTTACTTATCAGCTGATGTAGAAAATCTTGAGACATTTGACGCAAATGTACAGGATACTGTAGAAAAATTTGATGGATATTTCGAAGAATCCACTATCAATGATTATGATAGTGAGTGGTCTACTCAGAGAGATTCCAGATATAGGATACGTATCCCTTCAAAAAATCTTGATGCTTTTCTTGAGGTCATGGAAGGCACGTCTTCTCTTACAAGTAAGTCTGTAAATTCTGAAGATGTTTCGCTTGAATATGTAGATGTTGAAGCACATATCAAAGCACTTGAGGATGAAAAGATTAGCCTTGAAAGACTCATGGATAATGCTGAAACAGTTGAAGATATCATAAATATTCAGGACAGACTTTCAAGTGTACAGGCTCAACTTGATAGCTATAATGGCCAAAAGAGGCTTCTTGAGGGACGTGTTTCTTACAGTACTATAACTCTTAATGCTTACGAAGAGAGAAACGTTGACCATCCTATCAGAAAAGCATTTGAAGTTAATTTCAAGGAACGTGTTCTTGAAGGTATTGAGAGTGCAGTAGAAGTATTTGTTGGAATTATCACTGCTATTCCTGTGATAATTATTGTTACTGGTTTTGCCATTTTGTTCATATGGCTTCTTAGAAAGATTTGGCGAAAGGTATTTAAGACAGACAAACGTAGTATCAGATACATGTGGATGCCAGTTGAAGTTACGCCTGAGACAAAACAGCAGACACCTGTTAAAAAAGATGATGCTACAAATACTGTTGTTGATTCAAAGAAAGAATAAGGTTTTGTAGAAGATGAGAAGTTTTGGAAGCAATACTGACAAAGAAATTGATGTTCTCAAAAAGAAGTTGAAGACATCTATATATGTGAATATCTTCCTGACAGTGCTTTTATGTTGTGGATTTTATCTCATGACAACGCTCAAACTTGCGAAATATGATTTACAGATAAACCAGCTGGCTAATGATTTATATTCGATAGATTACGCAACATCGTCTGATTTGAGCACAGTTGATGGTAAAGTCACAACATTGTCAAGTAATCTTACTGATATAAGAAATACTGTCAATGCTCAGACTGATGCTATAGATAATCTCAGTTCTGCGTTAAATGGCGTTGTTGCCAGTGTTAATGATATGATTCGTCAGCAGAACGAAGTTACTTTTGAGCCAAAAGTTGCGACTGAGGAAGAATCTGTTCAGGAATATGCTGTATATACGAATGGCGTCATAAAATCTGATGGATATGTCACAAGAGATTATTTCGAAGAAGTCGTTAGTTATTACAATATGGTACCTGCACATGTACGGGCTGCTTTTGAAACTGATGGCTGGCATGTTGAAGTAGTAAGTACAAATATACGTACAAAAGCTATTTCAACTTCTGATACTATCGCTGCACTTACTGTATTTGAGAGTAAGACAATTTATATATCAATATATGATTCTGTAAGTATTATACATGAAATGGGTCATTATCTTGATTATAAGCATAATTTTTGCAGTACCAATTTGAATGCAAGCACATATGCTTCAGACCTTAATGGTTTTTATATGCTGGATGGCGATACGCATGTTCATAACTATTCAACTACACCTGAGTATTTCGCTGAGAGTTTTATGTTATACATCATGCGGCCTGAAGAATTCAGACAGTATTGTCCAGGAACTTATGATTTTATTACGGAGGCACTAAATTTGTAATGAAAAGAGTTTTTGTAAATGGGGAAAATAAGACGATTAAACGCAGCATATCAAATTGGGTGATAGCTGTTGCCAGTTGCAGTATATGCTGTGCAGCTATAATCGTGGGCCGCAATTTTTATGTGAAAGAAATGAAGGGGATTGTTGTTAATGGTGTACCTTTGAAATATAGCCAGATGGCTGATTATCAGACCATTGTAGAAAACAGCATGTCTCCTGAGATTTTTTCAGATTATAATGACATTCTGGCAGAGGGTTTTGAATATCATCTGGTGGATAATATCGGTGATATTAACGACGCATTTTTTAGCCGTCAGAATCATTTAATGGTCATTGATATAGCTTCTGCGCCAAATGAATTTAGTCTTGCATATGAGTATTCTTACGATAAAGATATTCTCAGTAAAAACCTGGAAAAGGTGAATGGAGACAGAATTTCCAGTGAAGATGCTTATATTGATACTGATACCTATGAAATTGTAGATGAAGTGCATGGTGACCAGTATGATTTGGAGGCTGTTTTAAAGGCTCTTGATGGTACAAATCCTGTAGATTTATCAAACTGCTATACAGTTCCAGATGTTGTAGCTGATGATTTGTCAGCTAATCTTCAGACCTATAAAGATTATAAAGACTGGATGGTGTCATATAAACTTATAGAAAATAAGCCACCAATTATCATAAAAGTTCCTGATGATAAGATTTCTATTGATTCACAGGGTAATCTATCACTTTGTGATGATTCATTCTTAGATTCTTACATAGAGAACATTGATAATAACTTCAATACGCAGGGTAAACAGCATTTATTCAAAACTCATTCAGGTGATATCGTCACAGTGAGTGGCGGTACATTCGGTGATATGGTTAATAATGCATCTGAACTTGAACAGTTAAAGCAGCTTTTTGCTGAATGCAAGTCTGATACAGACAGATTCCCTGTGTATGAGACTGATATGGATGAAAGCTCGCAGACATACGTAGAAGTGAGTATTGATGAACAACATGCCTGGTACTACAAAAATGGTGAGGTTGCTCTTGAGTCTGATTGTGTGACAGGATGTGTGGCACAACATAACAATACTCCAAAAGGATACTGGTATGTTGATTATATTCAAAATGGTCGCACACTCTATCCAAAGGGTGCTACAAAAGGGTCGTGGGTAAACAAGTGGATGCGTTTCACACCTGATGGTTGTGGACTTCATGATGCATCATGGCGTTCATCATTCGGTGGACAGATTTATAAAAACAATGGTTCTCATGGATGTGTAAATCTTCCTAAAGATTTTGCATATGCTCTGTTTGAAGAAGCCTATATAGGTCTTCCTGTCATTGTATATTGAGATGAGGTGAAAAATATGTTCACTAAAGCAAAATAATAAGAAAAGAGGTAAATGAAAAATGGATAAGAGACTTGGAGTTGCACTTTTTGTGGCAAATACACTTGTAGCAGCTAATGTGGCTGTGATTAGAAAGGCTAGAAGGATTCGTGCAGAGCAGGCTTATGATGAATTTTGTGAACCATTTGACACAAGAAATTACAAGATGAGATATAATCATTAAGCGTTTTGGAGGTAGTGCCATTGAACAGCACACGTAAACAGGAGTTGATGGAAGCTTTTAAAAAAGGTCTTCCACTTCTTACAGATGCAGAAAGATATACGTTATTTTTATCATATTATGAGGAGTTGACTCCTGAAGAAGTGATGCTTGTTCTTGATATATCTGGCATGGAGTATCAAAGGCTTCTTGCAAATGCCAAGACTAAAATGCGGGCATTTACAGATATATTCGATTTATTAGATAAGAAATTTGGAACAAAAATGGTACCTGAAAGATTATTGGTTCGATAAGGAATTGATGTTATGGCTAGTGTTGACTTTATGAAATTGCATAGCAGTTCAGAATTTAAGCGGGTCGTAAGACATTGTGACCAGTCTATGCGTATGCAGGACGGACATCGCAACAAAGAGATACAAAAAAATCTTACACATAAAAACACACAGATGCCCGATAGGGGTTATCAGGTTGTTTGCAAAATGTATGCAGATAAATTGAAAGCTCTTGATAAGATGGAAGGAGCAAATAAGCGTGCTGACAGGGTTACAGCGTTTGCGCTGGAAATTCCTGCTCCTCTCAATATCAGAGATAAGGACAAACCACAATGGTTTGCAGAGGTTTTTGACCTTATCTGTGCACAGTATGATTACCGAAATGTACTTCAATACTATGTTCATTATGATGAAGTACATGAGTACGTACATGCAGAGACAGGTAAAGCCAAGATATCAAGAGAACATGCGCATTGTATAGTTATTCCTGAGCATGATGGTAAACTTAATGGCAAGTGGTTTTCTTGTAGAGCTAACATGATTAAGATAAATAACGATATACATGAGATGACTTTGATGAAATTTGGACTTGAGTTTATGGACGGTTCAAAGAAAGGCTCCGTAAAGCGTGTGGAGCAGCTTAAACGTGAATCTGAATCTCGTAAATACGAGCAGATGATTGCTGAAAAAGAGCGTGAAGTTAAGGGTCTTGAAGATAGAATCGCAGATATGGGCATTGCCATAGATAATTTTGATGAGGTTTTAAGACTTGGTCTTGAACGCTACAAAGAACTTCATCCATCCGAAGCTGGTGAAGACGAGGCAGTATAACGGGGGTGTATTATGAAAAAACATATTGGTATTGTGGCAAGACTGCTTGCCTGCAGTATAGTAGGTATGATGCTTGTAGGATGTAGTAACGATGGTGGTACTGCTGACGGTAATTATTCAATTAAGAAGCCTGTGATTTATCTTTATCCTGAAAAGGATGACACTGATGTAACTGTGAACATAAAATTCGATGGAAAACTTGAGACAGTTTATCCTGATTTTTCCATCAAGAGTTCTGACAGTAAGTCTGGTGGCTGGAAAGTAAAGGCTGATAAAGACGGTACAATCCATGCTTACGATAGAGAATATAATTATCTTTTCTGGGAAGGTACTTATAACGTAAAAGGTATACAGTCTGGATATTGTGTCGCAAGAGAAGACACTAAGGATTTCCTGGAGGATTCACTTGCTGAGCTGGGTCTCACTGATAAGGAAAGTGCAGATTTTATCACATACTGGCTGCCTTACATGAATAAACATAAGTATAATCTCATAAGTTTTAATACAACTGCTTACAGACAGATGTCAGAACTTAATGTCACACCAAAACCCGATACAATTATCAGAGTCTTTATGACTTATAAAGGCGTAGATAAGCCTGTAGATTTAGGAATTGAACCTGTAGATATTACTCCGATAAGACATGGATTTACTGTTGTCGAATGGGGTGGAACTGAAATTAACTGAGGAGAATCTAACATGACTATGATTTCAACTAATGAACTGAATATTACTACATTAAATGCTGCTCTTGAAGGAGCAATCCATGATGATAGCAAGACTCTTGGTTTTGTGTATGTGAAAAAGCAGAATCGCAGCATTCTTGATTCCATCATAGAAGGTGCTGGCTTTGGTCCTGCTCTTGTATATGATGGAGACACAGCTTTACATTTTCCGATACAGGTTTTTGATATCAGTGAAAAGACAAAATTCAGGCAGGAGGCTTTCTCCAGATATTGTCAGTCAGGACATCTGAAAGCTGGTGTGAATCCTGATGAATTTTGGGATAAACCTTGGGAATGTAGAGAATTTTGTGATTTTATCGAAGATGCATGGGACGCAGATTATGCGATTGCTTCTGTTAATACGTTTGCTTCTGAGTGTAGACGGGTCAGAGTATAAGGAGGTTTTATATGGATAATATCAATGGTTTTAACCCCAATGAATATCAGGAGCAGGCTCCATCGCCTGTGCAGTTCCAATCTCAGCCACAGGTATATCCTCAGAAAAATCCTACGTTGAATAGGGATGTTATCCTTACAGTAGTGCAGTTTCTGATTATCCGTAATTTGATTACAGGTATAATTTCTCTTGCGTGTACACTGACTGCTAACGATAAGTTTTGTGCAGGCTTGTATCAGGACTACGAGAAATACACTAAATACGGAAAAGTAGCTCGTATTGTAGGGTATGTATTGTTTGGATGTATCGTAATCATGTCAATATTTATTTTTTCAGTGTTCACAGCAGGCATGGCTGATGTTTTAGAATCACTGTAAAAGGAGGGTTATATGCTTATTGAACGAATAGGTGATGCAGCAATGCTTGAATTGACTGCTGAAGAATGTACTGAGCTTGCTCAGGCATGTCTCAAAATGGCACGCAATATGCGTGGGGATATGCCTACATTCAAATCCGACGAGGATATCTATAATCATCTGTGTGAGGAAGTGGCTGATGTGAGGCTCTGCATTGAAGAACTTTCAGGTCATGTCATCAATTTGGCTGATGTCTCAAAGTGGGAGATGCAGAAAAAGGAAAGAAATCTTGAACGTTTTAAATCAGCAAAGAGCTGATATATGCAGATAAGGAGGAAAACGTTATGGCTTTTGGAAAACCTAAAGGTGATGCCCTTAAAACTGAAGGAATGAATATAAGGACAAAACTGCTTGTCACTATTGTTCCTATCATTGTGGTTCTGATTGCTATAATGACTATTGTGACTACAGCAATCAGTCAGAGTATCATTATGGACAGGTCGGCTGAACAAATGACTGCTATTTTGGGGCAATATTCCAATGAGATAGCTGGAGATTTGGATGTAATAAAATCGCAGGCAGATGAGTTGTCATTGTTTATAGCAGCAACACACGACAGTGTATCTATTGACGAATATAAGAATGCATTGGGTGCCATTGTAGTTAACAATGATATGATACTTGGTTCTGGTATTTGGTTTGAGCCAAATGTATATGATAAATCAGAAAAGTATTAGGGACCTTACTGGTATAAAAATGTTGTAGACGGGAAATGGGATGGTGCAGACCTCATAGAGACTTGGGATTATAGTAATGCTGATTATGATTATTTCAATCAGGAATACTATGTAAACGCAAAGAATATGCAGAGTGCATCTATAACAAATCCATACTATGACGAAACATCAGGTCTTGTTATGGCTACATGTTCAGCACCTATAAGAGATAGGAGTGGAAATTATTTAGGCTGTGTTACTGTTGATGTTATGCTATCTTCAATGAATGAAAACCTTGCATCAATTCATGTAGGTGAAACAGGTACAGTGTGGCTTTTAGATGGGGCTGGTATTTATATTTATCATCCAGCATTTCCTGATACATCAAAAGAGGCTATTTCTATCACATCCTCAACAGAGCTTGGAAAATATGTCGATGCTGTACAGACACAAGATTCTGGCAGTGGTGATTTTGTATGGGACGGCAATAAGAGACTTCTTTATTGGCAGACTGTTCCTGGTATGAATTGGAAGAT
>JAEEGL010503014.1_pt1 | contig 12755 bp, 9 predicted proteins | sample 9134231 | NCBI WGS metagenome assembly JAEEGL01 (sample SAMN16246548, study PRJNA631951) | gut metagenome | biome: gut microbiome; feature: rumen; material: fiber-attached | host: Bos | place: Iran: Karaj | collected 2018-10 | reverse complement strand
TTCATATAGTGATTGGTCACAATGTTCAAAAGAATGTGGTGGTGGAACTAGAACTAGAACAAATACATGTTCATTAGTAACTGAAAATCTATCAGAAGCTTGTAATACACATGGATGTTCTTATGACGCTACTGATACTACTTATAATGCTAGTCCAGCATGTTCAAATGGTAGAACATTATCCAATGGGAACTGTACATATTATTATTCATCTAATGCGGGTCAATGTGGTACAGAAAGCTGTAATTGTTCATGTAATTCATGGTATTGTCTTGATAAAGGTAAATGTCATGCATATGATCCAAGTGGAAATGGACAATGTATTAACTGGGATGCAAACTGGTGTAACGTAAATGCTTGTGGAAGTCAATCATGTAGTACTTGTGCTAAATCATGTACTAAAACAGAAAATAATTATAAGTATTATACATGTAATGAAGGTGATGTAGTAGATGGAACAATATGTCATCATTACACTTGTCCACAAGGTGGAACATTAAGTGGAACAACTTGTGTAAGATAAAAGTTAATCTTTTATCTTTTTTCTTTTAATATATTGTTTTAATTTTAAAAATATACTATAATATAAGAGATATTTCAAAAGCGATGAAGAAGAGTAGTAGTAATGATACTATTTATAGAAAGAATACGGTTGATGGAAGTATTCAATAGTTAGTTATGAACTTGCTTTGGAGTTTTATACGTTTTCCGCGTTAAGGATTAAGTGCATAGATATCTATGAAATAAGGTGGTACCGCGTTAATTCGTCCTTATATCATAGGTATTTTTTTATAGGAGGATTTATGAAAATATTAATATCATATGTAATTTATTTTGTAGTAATTTATTTATTTTATTTACTTACTGTTGTTTTAAATAAGAAGAAACATGAAAAGTATAAAAGAAGTAAACAAGTTATGATGTTTGTAAGAAGATATAATTTAGATTTTAAAAAGATATCACTTGTTAAATTTTTAAATATAATTGCTATTACTAATTCATTTATAATGAGTACAACTATCATGTTATTAGAATATGTACCAAATTTATTATTGAAATTAGTTGTTGCATTTGTTGCTTTAATGGCACTTATATTATCATGTTATAAATTAATAGGTATATATATAGAAAGAAGGAATAAATAATGTATAATCATAAAAAAATAGAAAAGAAATGGCAAGAATATTGGGCTGAACATAAAACATTTAAAGCCGAGAATAGTGGAGCTAATCCATACTATATCTTAGTTGAATTCCCATATCCTTCAGGAGCAGGATTACATGTAGGTCATGTTAGAAGTTATACTGCTCAAGATGCTTTAGCTAGAATGAAAAGAATGCAAGGATATAATGTATTATATCCAATGGGATATGATGCTTTTGGTGCGCCTGCTGAAGAATATGCAATTAAAACACATCAACATCCTAAGAATGTTGTAAAACAAAATATAGAAGTATTTGGTAATCAAATGAAATCTATAGGTTTCTCATTTGATTGGGATAGAGCTTTTTCAACAACTGATCCAGAATATTATAAATGGACACAATGGCAATTTATAAAGTTCTTTGAACATGATATGGCATATAAAGCTGTAACTAAAGTTAACTGGTGTCCAAATTGTAAGATGGTACTTTCTAATGAGGATGCTGCTGGTGGTACATGTGAAAGATGTGGTTCTACAGTAGAGCAAAGAGAAAAATCACAATGGATGCTTAGAATGTCTGATTATTCAGAAGATTTATTAAAAGGATTAGATGATACAAATTTTGCTGAAAAAGTTAAATTAGGTCAAATTAACTGGATAGGTAAATCAACTGGTGTTGAAATGGATGTAGATATTGTAGGTGGTGGTAAATTTAGTATATTTACTACTTGTATTGAAACAGTATATGGTATTACATTCTTTGTTATCGCACCAGATGGTAAATTAATTGAAGAATTAATGCCTAGAGTAGAGAATAAAGAAGAAGTAGAAGCTTATATTAAAGAAACTTCATTAAAATCTGCTATGGATAGAACTGAACTTAATAAAGGTAAATCAGGTGTAGAAGTAAAAGGTGTTAAAGCTATTAACCCAATTAATGGTAAAGAAGTACCTATCTTCTTAGGTGATTTCGTATTAGGTGATTATGGTACAGGTGCTGTTATGGCTGTTCCTGCTCATGATCAAAGAGATTACGAATATGCAAAAGAACATAACTTAGATATAGTTCAAGTTATTGAAGGCGATGTATCTACATGTGCATTTGAAAAACATGATTATTTAGGTAAAGGTATCAAGTTAATGAATTCAGAAGAATTTACAGGTATGACTGTAGAAGAAGCTAAAGAAGCTATAACTGATATGTTAGAGAAAAAAGGTATCGCAAGAAGAGTTAATAATTACAAAATGAGAGATTGGGTATTTGGTAGACAAAGATTCTGGGGAGAACCAATTCCAATGATAAACTGTCCAAAATGTGGATGGGTACCAGTACCTGAAAAAGATTTGCCAGTATTGTTACCAGATGTAACTGAATATGAACCAACTGATACAGGTGAGTCTCCACTTGCTAAGATAGATGAATTTGTTAATTGTAAATGTCCAAAATGTGGTGGAGATGCCAAAAGAGAAACAGATACAATGCCACAATGGGCTGGTTCTTCTTGGTATTTCTTAAGATTTATGGATCCACATAATACTAAAGAATTTGCTTCAATGGAAGCAATGAAATATTGGAATAAAGTAGATTGGTATAATGGTGGTATGGAACATACTGCACGTCACTTATTATATGCAAGATTCTGGGTACAATTTTTGTATAACATTGGATTAGTTCCTAATAAAGAAATGATTTGGACAAGAGTAAGTCATGGTATGATTTTAGGTTCTGATAATCAAAAAATGTCTAAATCAAAAGGTAACGTAATTAATCCAGATGATATAGTAAATGAATATGGTGCAGATACATTAAGACTTTATGAAATGTTCATGGGTGATTATCAAATGGATGCACCTTGGAATACAGATTCATTAAAAGGTTGTGAGAGATTTATAAATAGAGTTATCAAATTAGGTGAAAAACTAAATGATAAATCTGGTTATACAAATGAATCATTAGTTCATAAGACAATCAAAAAAGTTACTGAAGATACACAAACATTAAAATATAATACAGCTGTTTCTTCAATGATGATTATGTTAAATGAATTAGAAAAACAAGATAGTGTTACTAAAGATGAATATAGAATCTTATTAACATTATTAAATCCATATATTCCACATATTACAGAGGAATTAAATGAACAATATAATTTAGGTAAAGCAATATGTGAATCAACTTGGCCAGAATATGATGATAGTAAAACAGCAGATGAATCATTTGAAATGGTAGTTCAAGTTAATGGTAAAGTAAGAGGTAAGATTACTGTATCAAGTAATACTACTGAAGAAGAAATGAAAAAGTTAGCTATGGATATTGAAAATGTTAAGACATATGTAGAAGGACATGAAATAGTTAAAGTAATTACTATACCTAAAAAATTAGTAAGTATTGTTATTAAATAATTAAAAATAGGTTTTACATACCTATTTTTTTTGATATAATGATTATAGAGGTGTAATATGAAAAGAATAAAATATTTTGTATTCTCATTATTCGTAGTTTTATTTGGTTTAGCAGGAGTTAAAGCTGATAAAACTTATAGTATTGATGTTACTATGACATTAGATAGTAATGGTAATGCTAAAGTAGTAGAAAAATGGGATTTTAAAGCAACTGATGGTACAGAAATTTATAAACCAATAGGTGAACTTGGTAATAGTAAGATTACTAATTTTAAAGCATCAATGGATGGTGTTGATTTCACTTTTGATCCTAATTGGGATATAGATGCATCATTAAGCAAAAAGGCTTATAAAAATGGTATTAACTATACTGATGATGGTATAGAACTATGTGTAGGTAAAACTGAATATGGAAGACATATTTATACATTAAGTTATGATGTTAGTAATGTTATATATAATGTAGAAGATGCACAAATTCTATATTGGAAATTTATTAATGATAATATGAAAAATCAACCGGATAAATTCAGTGTAGTAGTATCTGGTCCAACTCCATATAGTGATGAATTACCTGTATGGGGATATGGTTATACTAGTGGTTATGCATATGTATATGATGGCCAAATAGAAATGGTTAAAGAAAGTGGATTTAGATCAAGTGAATATGCAGTATTATTAGTTAAATTTCCAATTGGAACATTTAATATAGATAATACATGGTATAAATTTAAAACATTTGATGATGTTGAAACATTAGCTAGTACTGGAAGTTTCAAAATGACTTTCTTTGAAAAAGTAGCTGCGTTCTTTATGGCTACATTCTGGATATTTATAATCGCGATTATGTATATCGTAATCTACTTAGGAAGTAAAAATAATAGTTATGCTAAAAACAAAATTAAAGAAAGTGAAGTAAATGCATTTAGAGAAATACCTTGTAATAAAGATATATTAAATGCTTATTTCTTAGCTAAGGTATATAACGTATCTAAAAAGAAAGAAGATTTATTTGGAGCTGCTTTACTTAAATGGTTACTTGATGGAGTAGTAAGTATAAGAGAAGAAGAAAAACAAGGTGTATTTAAAGCTAAAACAATTACATCAATTGATATGACAAAAGATTATACTGATGATACGCCATTAGGTAACCTATATAAAATACTTAAAGACGCTTCAAAAGATGGTATCTTAGAAAGTGATGAATTAACTAAATGGTGTAGTAGTAATTATAATAAATTATATTCTTGGTTTGATGAAGTTGAAACTTTCGTTAAAGATAGATATATGGAAAAGAATCAGATTGTAAAAGAAAAGAATGGTAAATTATTAAAATATACACAATTTAGAATTACAGCTGAATTAGAAGAAGAAGCTATACATTTAGTAGGATTAAAGAAATTCTTAAAAGAATTTTCTGAAATGCATAAAAAACAAGCTATTGAAGTTAATTTATGGGAATACTATTTAATGTATGCACAAATATTTGGTATGGCTAAAGAAGTAGCTAAACAATTTAAAAATTTATATCCTGAAATTGTTACAAATATGGAAGAAGCAGGAATTGATTATACAAATGTTGTGTTGATGAATAATTTCTCAACAGCAACAGTAAATGCGGCATCAGCTGCCAAAGTAAAAGCTGAAAGTTATTCGTCTGGCGGCGGCGGAGGATCATTCGGTGGCGGAGGAGGAGGTTCCTTCGGTGGCGGATCTGGCGGCGGCGGAAGATAGGAGGTATTTAAATGAGTTTAGATGATATGTTACAAGCATTATTTGAACAAGTAAAGAATATATATGATGGGGCTATAAAGGGTAGTATTAAGAGTGTAGAAGTTTATACACCTGATTTAGTAGGTATTGATGGAGAATTTAGTATCGGACACGAAAAGGTTACTGATAGTTATACTTATACAAAATACAAACAAGAAAAAGCCGATATAAAAACAGATATGAAAATAAGATTCTCTGCGAATAACTTACTTGATGAAACTGTTGTTTATACAGAAGAAAGTGGCGCTGTGTCATATAGAGAAGCAGCAGCTAATAAGAATGCCACTAAAATTCAATATGGTATTATTACAAATATTTCTTATCTATCAGATACTGTAGAAAGAAAAGAAGAAGAATTACAAACTGGAAGAGGTTCAAGATAATCCTCTTCTTTTTTTTACTCAAATATGCTATAATTAAATAGATGTTATATGGTATATGAAATAGATGGAATAAATTACAATGTAATAATAGAAAGAAAGAATAATAAGAATACATATATTAGGATAAAAGATGATTTATCTATATATGTTACAACTAATTATTTTACTAGTGAAAGAGATATTATAAAATTATTAAATGATAATTATAATTATTTATCTAAGATGATTCAAAGAAAGAAAAAACATATTGAGAAAGATAATGCATTCTATTTATTTGGTAAAAAATATGATATAATTATAGACAGTGTAGATAAGATATATCTAAGTGGTAATAAGATATATGTATCTGACATGAATAAATTTAACAAATGGTTAAAGAAAGAAACATTAAAATTATATAAAGAACATTTGGATAAAATATATAATGAATTTGAAGAAAAAATCCCATATCCTAAACTTAAAATAAGAGATATGAAAACAAGATGGGGAGTAAACAATAGACGTGATAATTCAGTTACTTTAAATAGTAAACTAATAACTTTTGATTTAAGTAAATTAGATTATGTTATTGTTCATGAATTAGCGCATTTTGTACATTTTAATCATTCTAAAGAATTTTGGAGTGTAGTAAGTAAATATTATCCGAACTATAAAGCAGTTAGAAAAGAGATGAAAGAATGAATAGTATTAAAAAAGGGTTTAATATATTTTTAATAATAAATTTACTATTAGTTTCTTTTATGTGCCCAGTATATCGTGTTAAAGCTAAAACTATAGCTGATATGAAAAAAGAATTAACAGCTAAAGAAGAAGAATATAAAAAGGCTAAGGAAGCAAAAGCATTAACTGAGAAAGAAAGAAATGAAATACAAGAAAAAATAACAGCTAATGAAAATAAGATAGTTGAATTATTAAAAGAAAATGAACAACTTACTGATGAAATAGCTGAATTAAATTTATCTATCGAAGCTAAATATACAGAAATTAAAAAAATAATTAATAATAAACAAATTATGAGTGGAGAATCAAGTTATTTAGAATATATCTTTGGAGCATCTACATTTACTGATTTTATATATCGTGCATCAGTAGCAGAACAATTATCTAAATACAATAAAGATTTAACTGATCAAATGGAAGCTGATATTAAAGCTAGAGAGGCTAAACAAAAAGAAATAGCTGATAAACAAGATGAAATAGCTAATATCCAACAAACATTAAAAAATGAATACGCTAAATTGGGTGAAAAAGTAAGTGCTTTATTAGAAGAAATGTCTAATGAAGAAGATGATATCAAATTATTAAAAGATAATATTTCTGATTTACAAAATACATATAGATGTAGTGATGATGAAGATATAGAAGTATGTAAAGAAAGAGCAAGAAGAGCTACTTATATTCCTGCTTCTACTGGTTCATTTAAAAGACCTATTAATAATGCGATTGTTACAGCAAATTATGGATACTATACACCTTGGGGATATAAACAATGGCATGCTGCTATGGATTTAGCAGGTAATTCAGGATCTAAGATATATTCAGCTGCGCCTGGTAGAGTAGTAGATGTACATACAGCATCTTGTGGTAATCATATTGTATATATAGTACATAATATCAATGGAACAAGATATACAACTGGATATTGGCATATGCGTGCAGCTTATGTATCTGTAGGTGATCTAGTTAGTTATGATACAGTTATCGGAATTCAAGGCGGTGCGTCCTGGGAAGATTCATGTTCAACAGGACAACATTTGGATTTTGTATTAACATTAGGAGCATATAAATCAGATTACTTTGTTAATCCAAGAACTGTAGCCGTTAATCCAAGAAATTATATTTCATTCCCACCACTTATTGAGTCTTATCCTGGTAGTGGTATTGGTAGAAGTATAGAATGGCATGAAAGATAATTTAAACACCAATTATGGTGTTTTTCTTTTAAAAAAAATATATCTGTGATAAAATATTATTAGACAATATTTGAAATAATCATATGCTATGATAAGTATGGTGATTATATGAAAGTAAAAATATTTGATATGGATCATGAACTTGATTTAGAAGAAGAAATAAACAATTTTATAAAAGATAAAGAAGTTATAGATATCAAATATAATGTGGCTGTTGAAGCAATAGGGGAAGACCAAATATATTGCTATTCAGCTATGATAATATATGTATGTAAGTAGGAGTTAGTATGAAAAAACAAAGCTTTATTGAAGGTACAATGGTAGGAACAATCGCGACTATAATATGTAAAATATTAGGTCTTATTTATGTTATACCTTTTAGGGCTATTGTAGGTTCTCAAGGTGGAGCTTTATATGGGTATGGATATAATATTTATATGGTATTTTTATCACTTGCAACATCAGGTATACCAATAGCCATGTCCAAGATAATATCTGAATATAACACAATGGAAATGAATTACGCTAAGAATAGAGCATATAAATTAGGTAGTAGATTAATTGTAGGATTAGGATTTATTTCGTTTTTAGTTGTATTTATATTTGCTAGAGGTTTAGCTTATTTAATAATTGGTGACAATTTGGGTGGTAATACTATTGAAGGTGTTACATTGGTAATTAGAGTTGTATCTACCGCATTATTAATAGTACCAATTCAAAGTGTCAAAAAAGGATACTTACAAGGTCATAAATATATGACAGTACCACAAACAGCTAACGTAATTGAACAAATAATAAGAGTAATAGTTATCGTATTAGGTTCATATGTAACATATAAAGTATTACATCAATCATTGGAATTATCAGTATCAGTAGCTATTTTTGGAGCTACATTAGGCGCTATTGTGTCATACAGTTTTATATGTTATATGATTAAAAAAAATAAGGATAGTTTTAATGTTGATGCAACAATAACTAAAGAAGAAAAAAAATTAACTGATAAAGTAATATTTAAAAAGATTATATTATATGCATTACCATTTATACTAATTGATTTAATTAAATCTGCTTATAATACAGTTGATATGTTCACTGTAGTAAGAACGTTAACAAATATGGGATTTGATGTTAACTTTGCTGAAGAAGTATTAGCTGATTTGACTACATGGGGATCTAAACTTAATATGATAGTCACATCTTTGGTAGTTGGTTTATCAGCCGCATTAGTTCCTAATATTATGAGTAGCTTTGTTAAAAAAGATTATAAAGATGTTAATAAAAAAATTAATCAATCATTAGAGATACTAATAATACTTGCTATACCATTAACTTTAGGATTATCATTCTTATCTGATGCTGTATGGACAGTATTCTATGGTATAGATAATCTTGGTTCTATGATATTTAAAGTACAAATCTTTACAGCTTTGACATTAACTTTCCATTCTGTGTTAATTGATGCTACACAAACATTAAATGATTCTAAAATGAGTATAGGTATGCTTATTACATCATTCTTATTAAAATGTGTATTAAATATACCAATGATGTATTTATTTAAAATAATGGGTCTAGAACCATATTATGGTACTGTAGCTACTACGATACTTACACAAGGTATGGTAATATGCGTATTATTATATAACTTATATAAGAAGTTTAGTGTTAATTATAAAATGGCGTTTAACATATTGTGGAAAACTATTATCGCGAATATAATCATGTTCATAATATTATATGCCCTAAAACTATTTATTCCATTTGATGGATTAGGTAGAGGTCTATCACTAATTATGGTAGTTATATATGGTGTAGTAGGTGCATTTATATATTTAATTGTAACAATAAAATTACATGTATATGATGATATATTGAGTGATAATGCTAAAGAAAAAATAAAGAGTAAACTACATTTAGAAAGATAATTAATTTATCTTTTTAAATTACTGTATAGGAGGAAATATGATTGAATTAAAAAATGTATCAAAGTTTTATTATCAAAATGGTATAATTGCATCTGGATTTACTAAAGTTAATTTAAAACTTAATATTGGGGAATTCGTAGTTATTACAGGTGAATCAGGATCTGGTAAATCAACTTTATTAAATGTTATTTCAGGACTTGATACATATGAAGAAGGCGAAATGTATATTAATGGTGAAGAAACAAGCCATTATAGAGAAGTAGATTTTGAAGATTATAGGAGAAAATATATTGGAAATATATTTCAGAATTTTAATTTAGTTAATAGCTATACTGTATATCAAAATGTTGAATTAGTACTTTTATTAAATGGCTCTAAGAAAAAAGATATTAAAGATAAAGTATTAGATATTATAAGTACGGTAGGATTAACGAGATATAAAAATACTAAAGTTTCAAAGTTATCAGGTGGTCAAAAACAAAGAGTGGCTATTGCCAGAGCCTTAGCTAAGGAAACACCTATTATTGTGGCTGATGAACCAACAGGTAATATAGATACAAAATCAGCTAAACAAATTATGAAACTTTTATATGAAATATCTAAGAACAAATTAGTTATTATTGTAACTCATAATAAAGAACAAGTAGAAGAATATGCGACTAGATTAATTCAAATGCATGATGGTAGAATACTTGAGGATAAAGTTATAAAAAAAGTAAAAGCTGATAACGAAGTTGAAGTTAAGGAATATAAAAATATTACCATCTCAAATAGATTGAGATTAGGTCTTAGAAATACTTTTAATATATTTACTAAATTTATATTGATATTATTTGTTTTCTTCTTTATATCTGAAGTATTAATGTTTGAATATACAAGTTCAAAAAAGAAATCTAGAGATATTGAACTTTCAGGTATGAATATGTTGTTTCCTAATAGTGATACAAAAAGAATTGTTGTTAAGAAAAATAATAATAGTGAAATAAGCGATGAGGATTTAATTGAATTAAGCAATTTGGAACACGTAAAAAGAGTGGTAAAGGATGATATATTACTAGATGTAAATGTCGTACTTCAAGATGATGAATACCGCTATTACCTTCAAGGTAATGTTGATAGTATTGATACTTTTGAAGGGGATCTAGATTACGGAAGAATGCCTGAAAATGATAATGAAGTAATAGCTCTTGCCGCACCATATGATTGGTATTTAGAAGATGATAGAGAAAATGTAATGAATACCGAGCTTACTATGCGAAATTCAAATGTTTATGACTCAAGAATTGGAGAAAAAGTTAAAATAGTTGGTATTAAAGAAAGTGATACGTATAGAAATAATTCTATTTATTATGTATCTGATAAAGTGATTGATAGTCTACGTTTTTCATTAAATGAGGAATATAGTAAAACATCATTCTTGTTTGAAGGAAAATATTATGAATCAAGTACTTATAGACATATAACTCCATCCGATGATGTTCCAGCTGGGTATGCATATATCTCAGATGCTATGGAATTTTTATGTCCAAATTATAAATGTAATGGTAGACCTTTAGATATAAATGTTTCAAACATTTATTATAGTCAAGATTTAAATCTAGTAGTATCTAAAATTTATAATAAGAAAAATTATAAAAGTTTAATTAATACAAATATCCCATATGAAGATGCTGAATATCTTGAACCAATATATATTAATACAAAAGATTATAATAAACTATTTACTAAATCAACATATCAAAGTAGTATCTTTGTAGATAATGAGGATAATGCATATTTGGTAAACGATAAATTGACTGAGATGGGATATAAAACTTTAATAATTAAAGATAGCATTGTAGATGCTGGTAGAACAGTAACTGTTATAATGCAAATAATTAGTACATTATTTACTGTAGGATTAATAGTTGCCTTATTCTTTATTTCATATTTTGTAATTAAGATTATTCTAAAATCTAGAAGTGTATATTATACAACTATTCGTATTTTAGGCGCTAATAGATGTATAGCTAAGCAAATACTAGATATTGAATTATTTACTAATGCAACCATCGCATATATTATAAGTATTTCATTAATCCATTTGGTAAGAGTAGGTATACTAAATATACCTTCAATAGAAGAACTATTACCATTTATTGGCCTTAAAGAAATAATTATTATGTATGTAATATTAATAGTTATGTCACAGTTAATATCTAATAGATTCTCTAGAAAGATATTTAAAAAATCTGTAATGAAGACAATGGCAGAGGAGGTAAGATAATATGTTAAGATTAGACAGTGTTAATAAATATTTCTTCCGCCATAAGAAAAATGAAATTCATGTTATTGATAATACAACTTTAGATTTAGGTAATAAAGGTTTAGTTGCTTTCTTAGGTGCATCTGGATCAGGTAAAACCACTTTACTTAATATAATAGGTGGATTAGACAAATTTAGTAGTGGTAGTTTATATATAGGCGATAAAAAAATAACTAAATATAATTATCATAAAATGGATAAAATAAGAAATCTAACTGTTGGATATATCTTCCAAGATTATAAACTTATTGATACTATGACTGTATATGAGAATATCGCTTTAGTATTAAAAATGATTGGTATCAAAGATAAAGCAGAAATTAAAAAAAGAGCAGATTATGTATTAGAAGCTACTAATATGTATCGATATAGAAATAGACTTGCTAATATGTTATCAGGTGGGGAAAGGCAAAGAGTAGGTATAGCTCGTGCCTTAGTTAAAAATCCAGATATTATTTTAGCTGATGAACCAACAGGTAATCTAGATAGTAAGAATTCCATTGAAGTTATGAACATTATTAAAGCGATATCTAAAACTAGATTAGTAATATTAGTAACACATGAAGTGGATTTAGCTAATTTCTATGCAGATAGAATATTAGATATTCAAGATGGTAAAGTTATTAAAGATTATAAAAATAAACATAATGATGATTTAGATTATCGCATGGATAATAAAATATATTTAAAAGACTTTTCTTATCATAATAAACTTAAAAGTGATAATATGAATATTAATATTTATTCTAATGAAAAAGAAAAAACAAATATTAATATTGTATTTAAAAATGGGAATATCTATATTGAAAGCGATAATAAGAATGTTGAATTAGTTGATTCTAATTCTAATATTGAATTAGTGAACGAACAGTATAAAAAGATAAGTATGGATATGTTAGATAAATATTC
>JAEEGL016682699.1_pt1 | contig 12756 bp, 11 predicted proteins | sample 9134231 | NCBI WGS metagenome assembly JAEEGL01 (sample SAMN16246548, study PRJNA631951) | gut metagenome | biome: gut microbiome; feature: rumen; material: fiber-attached | host: Bos | place: Iran: Karaj | collected 2018-10 | reverse complement strand
TCAAACATCCGCCTCGTATTTTTTTGACTGCACGTTTTCGTTGTTCGGAAGATTCGGTTCAGGCTTTTTGTTTTTAAGATATGCATCAAAAAATTCCAGATGGCAGCTGCATGTAATTTCATGTGCAATGTCCGGAGAAAGTTTTCCGACCTGTGATTTCAGCGGTATCATGTATTTCATGTCGGAAAATCCAAGGTGAGTCATGTCTTTTAGCAAAACTTTGTAGACCGGTTTTTTATGGTAAAGATATCCTCTTGAAACGACGTTCTGATTCATTTTGCAGTTAATCTGGAGGAAAGGTTTGTCCAATATTTTTCCGTCGTGATTTCCGAAAAGTCCGCCGTCAATGTTGATTCCGCATGAAAAATCCGCGTTGTCCTGGCAGAGCGAATATGCAACGGCTCCACCCATTGAATGGCCTGTTACTCCAATGCCTTTTTCAAAATCAATTATGCCACCAAGATTTTCCCTTGCATATTTCAGCGCGGCTTCCGTATCTTTTTCCCACTCGGGGATTCTGTCCGTCAAAAAACGAATGTAGGTTTTCTGGCAGCGGTCGAATTTTTCTGCAAGCTCTTTTTCGCTTCCCTTTGATTTTGTAAGTTTCATAACTTCACGGATTCCCTTAAAAAACGGAACGTACATTTTTCGCGTGAGTTTTTTATCGTAGTTTATAAAAGTCCCGTCATCAAATTCCGTAAGCAGGGCTTCGTGTGAATGTGCGACTGAAATTACGACATAGCCGTGGGATGCAAGGTCAATGCAGAGAAATGAATTTGCCTCGCGGAATGATTGATAGCCGTGGTTGAAAAAAATCAGCGGAAATTTTTTATCCTTGATAGCTGGAGCATTTTCGTAGCAGTTTGATTTGTTGATGCCTTTTTTCTCGATGCCGTTAAAACTCATGGGGACAAGAAAAGCCCTCCGAATTGCCTTTGTCATTTCGCGCGAAAGATTCCTGCATTTTGAAAGTCCCTCGACAGAACTTTTTTCCACAGGATAATAAACGCGGGAAGCAACGCTCCTCATTTTTCCTTTTCCTGAATCCAGAGTTTCCTCACGGTCATTGTAAACTGTAAAAGTAAAAGTCCCCACCGCATATTCACCGGTTGGATTTGGCATGTTGATTTTCATCTGCTCAATCTCCTTTTTTCGCTTCAAAGTTCCATGCTTCTTTTGTGTTTCTGTGCAGCCAGATTTTTCCGTTTTTTGACTGGGGTTATAGAGGGCTTGATTTTTATACCCATAAAATTCACCTTTCTGGTTTATAGGATAATGAAAAGTGGCCAAAAGCGCAATCATACAGGGGGTGGGACTTGTTAATTGATGGAGATTTAAAGTCACGCTTGAAATCTTCACTGCTCAGTATTATGATAAATTGAACTATTTTCGGATGTAGAGCATTGAAGAGAATAAGGTGAAAATATGGAATTTCTTACAACTAAGGGAATATTATCAAGTATCGAAAAAATAATAAGGGATGCAAATGAGTTTATAATAATTGTTTCTCCTTTCTTACAAATTGGACAAGCTTATATTGAGCGTTTGGTTGAGGCAGAAAAGAAGAAAATTAGAATTTCTATTGTGTATAAAAATTTAGATGATTCTGAAAAAGATAAACTTTTTAAATTTCATAATTCAAGTGTCTTTCAATTAGATAAATTACATGCAAAATGTTACATGAATGAAAAAACGGCTTTGATTACGTCAATGAATTTTTATAAGTTTTCAGAAGAAAATCGAGAGGTAGGAATAGAAATAACAAGACATGAAAATACGTATATTTATGAAAGTATAAAAAAAGAGATGGATTCAATTATTGGCTCTGCCCAGAGGAATGGAAATAATAGAACATATCAGCAAAACGAATCTAATAATAGAAATGTTCGGGATACTCGTGCCTTTACTAAAAGAAATAATGAAAGTCGAGGGACCTGTATAAGGTGCGGACATCCGATTCCTTTTAATCCGGATCGACCATTTTGTTGGGATTGCTTTCAATGTTGGGATGAGTATGGAAATGAAGATTATCCAGAAAATTTTTGTCATAGATGTGGAACTCGTAGTAGGTCTGTATGTTATGCACGGCCATTATGTCCATCATGTTATAGAGGTTCTCAAAACTTTTATGATAGATTTGATGACGGTTTTGATGGTTATTACGATGAATGGGACCCGTTTTAAGCAGTACCCCACTTGTTTTATCAAAAATTAAAAGATAAAATCTGCATATGGATGCAGCTTTATATTTGATTCCCGTTACGCTTGGGGAGACTCCGGTGGACAAGGTTCTGCCGTCTTATAATCATGATGTTGTCGTTGAAATCAAGCATTTTATCGTTGAAAATATCCGTTCCGCGCGCAGGTTTTTGAAAGCGGTCGATAAATCGATTGACATTGACACTTTGACTTTTTATGAATTGAACGAGCATACCGATTTGACTCAGATTGGAAATTATCTGGAGCCGCTTGAAAAAAAAGGTCTTCCGATGGGCGTAATTTCCGAAGCCGGTTGTCCTGCCGTTGCCGATCCGGGTGCTGCGGTGGTTGAGATTGCCCAGAAAAAAAATCTTCGGGTGATTCCGCTGGTTGGGCCTTCGTCAATGATTATGGCGGTCATGGCAAGCGGATTCAACGGTCAGAGTTTTGCGTTCAACGGTTATCTTCCGGTTAAGCCTGGTGAACGGACGAGCAAAATCCATCAGCTTGAGGCACGTGCATGGAAGGAAGACCAGACCCAGCTTTTTATCGAAGCTCCGTACAGGAATCTGAAAATGTTTGAGACTCTTGTTTCGTCATGCAGAAAAGATACACGTCTTTGCATTGCTGCTGGAATCACTTGTCCGGAAGAATTCATCAGGACAAAAACCATTGCCGAGTGGAAAAAATCTGCGCCGCCGGAAATCAACAAAGTGCCTGCAATATTTTTGATTTACAGAGGATAGACTGACGGTATGAAATCGATAATTTTAATGGGAATAAAACATTGCGGAAAAAGTACACAGGCCAGGCTGTTGGGAAAAAAATTGGGGCTGCCGGTTTTTGATACCGACACTCTGGTTGAAGATGAAACCGGTTTTTCTCCTCGGGAGATTTATACTCAAAAAGGAGAGCAGGCGTTTAAGGATGCCGAAACCAGCGCGTGTCTGAATCTAAAAGAAAAACTTTTGCAGAAAAAAACGGATGCCGTAATTGCGACCGGCGGTGGAATCTGCAACAATACAGACGCAATGGAAATTTTGAAATCCATGGGCGTGTGTGTTTTTTTGAAGGCGGATGAAAAAATTGCGGTAGAAAGAATCCTGAAGGAAGCTGTCATTGCTGAAGATGGTTCCATCAAAAATCTGCCGGCGTATATTGCAAAAAAAAATCCCCAATCCTTGGAAGAGGTCAGGGATATTTTTCACTTGTTTTATGAGGAGCGAACGAAGGTCTACGCATCAGTTGCAAATGTGACTGTCGCCATGCTGGATGCTCCAAAATGGGTCAACACACGTCAGATTCTGGACGCCATTGATTTGTAGATTTTGCTCTGGATTTGGTGGATTTATCCGTTGCAGCAGCAGTTGTCTCCGCCACAAGTTTCTCCGCATCCACCGTTGCAGTCGCCTTCACATCCACCACCACAGTTGCCGCAGCTTCCGCCACAACCACCGCATCCTGTTGTCATGCTCTTGATTTCGTCTTCGCTTGCTTCGCGCACATCAAGGATTTCCACTTCAAAATGGAGTGTCTTTCCCGCAAGTTCGTGGTTTGCATCGACGGTGATAAAATCATCCTCAACTTTGGTGACTGTCACAATTGCGGGTCCCTCCGGTGTGTCAGCCTGAAATTTTGCACCGACCGGAATCTCTCCGTCAATCTCAAAATTTGCTCTGGGGATTTTTGCGACCATGCGTTCGTCGTAGATTCCATATCCATCTTCGGGGGAAAGGACAGCAGTTATTTTTTCGCCAGCAGATTTTCCTTCAAGATATTCCTCCAGCTTGGGCAACAAAAAATTCTGGCCGTGGAGATATACCAATGGTTCTGCGCCAATCGATGTGTCTATCAAATTTCCGTCGTCGCCTTTGAGCGTGTAGTTGATGGAAACGATTGCGTTTTTTGTAATCTGCATCAGTATAGTCCTCCCATGTCGTCGGGGTTTGTTTCCGGGGCATTGTCCTGAATCACCTCAACAATTTCCGGGCATGCGTTTTTGATGTAGGTCTCCAGTCCCATTTTTATTGTCATAACCGCCATTGGACAGCCATCGCAGGCTCCTGTCAACTTTACATGGACTTTGTTTTCGTCATCGATTCCAACGAACTCCATGTCGCCGCCTTCCGATTGCAATACCGGTCGGAACTGTTCCAGAGCCTCTTCAACTTTCGCCTTTAATGCTTCGTCAGCCATTGTCACCTCTTGATCCGACTTTTGTGGGCCGGACGGAAAAAATCTAGGGGAGATTGTATCAGAAAAAAAAAGTTTTTGAAACAGGCTGGGACGTTCCTGTAAAGTCTATATATGTGGTATACAAAAGGCTAGTAAAAATGTGGATGCGAATCCAGGGTAATGGTGACAAAAAAATCTGTACCCATAAAAGTGGGGTTTTTTGCTAGAATCCGACAAAAAAAAATTTTTAAAATTATTTGTACCCCAAAATCTATTGGAAAGTCCTAAAATTGGTGATTTGGGCTGGTTTTTGAAAAATTCGTGATATTGACTAAATCCGCTATCCCTAGTACACTCTAAGTATAAAAACGCTATATCTAGCGTATCGGCTTTCAAATTTTGGAAGTTCGGCCCATAAATCTACAATCCAAAAGCTTAGGTTTTTGGATTTTTTTATGGTGACAGATTGGCGGTGTAAAAAAAGATTAAAAAATACAAGGGTGGCAGGTGTATGAAAATCATCAAGCGTAGTGGTGCGGAAGTTATTTTTGACCGTGAGAAAATCGCAGCGGCAATCAGAAAGGCAAACGTACAGGTGGATGAAATCGACAGACTCAGCGAAAAGCAGATTACATCCATTGTTGATGATATAGAAATTCAGTGTCACAAGGAAGGCCATGCCCTCAACGTCGAGGACATTCAGGATTTGGTCGAGACAGGAATCATGTCCAACGGCGCGTACAAGGTTGCCAAGCTCTACATTACATACAGATTCCGCCATCAGCTTATGCGCAAGCAGAACACTACCGACCAGCAGATTATGAGCCTTCTTGAAGAGAACAACGAGGAAGTCAAGCAGGAGAACTCAAATAAAAATCCGACCGTGGTTTCGGTTCAGCGCGACTATATGGCCGGGGAAGTTTCAAAGGACATCACACGCCGCTTTCTTTTGGATCCGGAGATTTCCAGGGCGCACGACGAGGGAATCATCCATTTCCATGACTCGGACTATTTTGCCCAGCACATGCACAACTGCGACCTTGTGAATCTTGAGGACATGCTCCAGAACGGAACTGTAATCAGCGGTACAAAAATCGACAGGCCGCACTCATTTTCAACCGCATGTAACATTGCCACACAGATTATTGCCCAGGTTGCGAGCTGCCAGTACGGTGGACAGAGCATTTCACTTGCGCACCTTGCGCCGTTTGTTGATGTCAGCAGAAAAAAGATTCAGAAAGATGTCCGCGAGACCATGGAGACTCTGGGGCTTGAAATCAACGAGGAACAGTTCAACTATATGGTTGAAAGGCGGCTCAGGACCGAAATCACCAAGGGAGTCCAGACAATCCAGTACCAGGTGATTACCCTTATGACCACCAACGGACAGGCTCCTTTTGTTACGGTTTTCATGTATCTGAACGAGGCAAAGAACGAGCAGGAAAAATCCGACCTTGCGATTATCATCGAGGAGGTTCTGAAGCAGCGTTACAAGGGAGTCAAGAACGAGCAGGGCGCATGGATTACACCCGCATTCCCAAAGCTGATTTATGTTCTGGAGCCGGACAATATAGAAGAAAACTCAAAATACTACTATCTGACGGAGATGGCCGCAAAGTGTACAGCCCGCCGCATGGTTCCTGATTACATATCCGAAAAGATGATGCTTACCATGAAGATTGATGAGAACGGGAACGGAAACTGCTACCCCTGCATGGGATGCCGCTCATTCCTCACGACCTACATCGACCCGGACACTGGCAAGCCTAAGTACTATGGCCGCTTCAATCAGGGCGTTGTGACTCTGAATCTTGTTGACGTGGCATGTTCTTCCGGTGGAAACGAAGAAAAATTCTGGGAGATTATGGACCAGAGGCTGGAGCTTTGCCACCGTGCGCTGCAGATTCGCCACAAGAGGCTTCTTGGCACAAAATCCGATGCGGCACCAATCCTTTGGCAAAACGGTGCGCTTGCCCGCCTGAAGAAGGGTGAGACAATCGACAGACTTTTGTACAACGGCTATTCGACCATCTCGCTTGGCTACGCGGGACTCTGTGAGTGTACAAGATATATGACCGGATGCAGCCACACGACCGAGGAGGGAAAACCTTTTGCCCTCAAGGTGATGCGCGCACTTAACGATGCCTGCAAAAAATGGAAGGCCGCCGAGCATATCGATTACTCCGTTTACGGAACTCCGCTTGAAAGCACCACTTACAAATTTGCGAAGTGCCTTAAAAAGCGTTTTGGAATCATTCCGCAGGTTACGGACAAAAACTATATCACCAACAGCTACCACGTGCATGTCACCGAAAAAATCGATGCGTTCACTAAGCTGAGTTTTGAATCCGAGTTCCAGAAACTTTCTCCGGGAGGGGCGGTCTCTTATGTTGAGGTTCCCAATATGGAAAACAATCTGGCTGCCGTGATGACGCTTCTCAGGCACATCTACAACCACATAATGTATGCCGAGCTGAACACCAAGAGCGACTTCTGCCAGAAATGCGGATACACCGGGGAAATCAAGATTGTCACCGACAACGACGGAAAGCTGGTCTGGGAATGTCCGAACTGCGGAAACCGTGACCAGTCCACAATGAATGTCGCTCGAAGAACTTGCGGCTACATCGGGACCCAATACTGGAACCAGGGACGCACTCAGGAAATCCAGGAAAGGGTTCTGCACTTGTAAATCAGGGGAGTTCCCCTGTCCCCATTTTCAAGGGCTGCGCCCTTGAGCCTTTTTCATGCTTAGAAGCATGGGAAATTTGTCAGGAAGAGGGAAACCCCTAGCGAGTTAGTGTTTTCCCTCTCCCCGACACCCCTCTCTCTTCCTCAACGCGCTTAGGGGCTATCCCCTAAGAACCCTAAAATTTTTCGGCAGGAGCATGTTTGTTTTGCGCACACAGTTTTTTTTCGGATAAGCACCGGCCTTGTTTTTTTTCAAATCTCTGACTCATACTTTCTAAAACTTGATTTATAGCCGACACTTTGATTATGTACTACGGTGAAATAAAAAAGATAGATATAGCCAATGGCGATGGAGTCCGGGTTTCTCTTTTTGTGTCTGGATGCAGGATTCACTGTCCCGGTTGTTTTAATGCGATGACATGGGATTTTTGCTACGGACAGGAGTTTACACACGACACCGAGGACGAAATCATCGAGGCCTTGGGAAAAGAGTTTATCTCCGGTCTGACCGTTTTGGGCGGGGAACCGTTTGAGCCTGAAAATCAAAAAGTCCTTGCCCCGTTTTTGCGCCGCGTAAAGGAAATTTATCCCAAAAAAGACATCTGGTGCTACTCCGGCTACATCTACGAAACCGAAATAGCCTCCCCGACAGGAAAAGTCCATACAGATTCCACCGACGAAATGCTTTCATGCATCAACACCCTCGTAGACGGCCCGTTTATTGAGGCGGAAAAAGATATTTCTTTAGTCTTCCGAGGTTCAAAGAATCAACGGATTCTTAAATTACATTAATTTAAGTGCGGTCCTGCGGCGTTTTGAAAATGCTCTGGGCAGCCCAAAATTTGTTTACTTTTTTAACTATTTAATAATTTTCTTTTCAATTGCCTTCTAAAAAATCCAGCCTATAATAAAAGCAGATTTTGAGTGAACGCCTGTTTATGGCGGAGGAGGCTGTCTATGAAAAAGATTATCGTTCCATTCGTATTTTTGGGTGTTTTGTTTTTTTCCTGCACAAATGGCATGGTTGATTCCAGAAACATCAACAATGAAAACTATAGCGGAAAAATCTATCTTGCATCGTCCGGTCTCTCTGATTACACACAGAGAAGTGTTTCTTCCATTGGATTCCAGACCACAGGAAATCCAAATGCTGTTCCAGAAGTTTTTGTGGTAAAGGGATGCGATGCTGCCATTCTATCTGAGCAGGAAGTGGTTCTCGCGGTGAAAACCTGTCTTGAAGGTAAGACCCTCGTGATTGACTGTCCAACAGCCAATCAGCTGGATGCCTTTAAGGACAGAATCGATGCGGTCCTTTCAATCCCGGCGGAAGATGGCGAGGAGATTGAGTTCAAGTATGAATATCTGAAGGACCAGTCAGATATAAGCCCGAACTCGATTTATGAAATCATTCCGGAAAAAGTTTCCGATGGTCTTGCTTGCGCTGAATCTGATTCTGCAATTCTGGCCAACAGCACAAACTATGGTGCAATCGCTCTTAGGCAGGGACAGATTTATTTTGTCCACGACATCAACGATGCGGTAAATCTTGATTCTGAAAACGTGAAAGCCGACTGCAGCGCTGTTGTCGAAAATTCAATCAAGAATTTTGTGGAATGGATTAAAAATCCAGAGGCAGAAGCGGAGAGGACCCTTTCTGGAAAAGAGACTGCAATCAATGCGCTTAGGTCCGTAACTTCCGATGCTGCTTTGGAAAGTGCAAAAAAGGCACAGTCCGCTGTCCACAATTTTACTGCAACTTTCAAGACAAATGAGAGGAAGCACTATGATGGACGGTACGAGGGAAGGGCCGAAAATGTCCAGATTTATATTGACGTGTGGAGCGCCTGTGACATTGCCGCGCAGAAGGAATGGTATCTTGTGAAGACATCTGTTGTCTGCAACAATCAGCAGCTCAACAATGTGACGGAGTGGAGTGACAAATATGTAAGCCCATATTTTGAGAAATGCACAATCAAGAGCTACATAAACGGTGCAACGGTGGATGCAAGCAAGTGCAGTCCCCAGAATTCAGCTGGAAGCACAAACTTTACATCTGGCTCTGGATTTTCAATCGGTGCGAACGCCGGTGTGAATGCCTCGGGACCTATGGGGGGTGTCTCTGTCGGATATTCTGTAAGCCAGTCTTCCAGCCGCTCAATTCCAGATATTTCCGTCAACTTTGATCCTGCAGCGGACCTTCACTCTGCGAAATGGTCTTTCACAGCTCCAAGTGTAAAGGGATACTGGGATGGCCTTACGACCAAGTGCGATGGGGCAAAGAGCATACAGAAAAGTGCGGCGACGTTTGACACTTACACGCTCTACACACGCCCAAGCAACTTTGCGCCAAAATATAAGACCATAGAGCTTACAACAACAGTGCATGTAAACCTGGAGATGCTTACATCATGGTTGTCAGGTCTGGCCAGCTTTAAGTCAAGTTGGTATGGACATGACACTGGTTGGATTTACTATGACCTTATCAAGAAGCCAAGCAATCTTGTGGGTGAGTACATCATGTCGTTCAGCGCACCGGAAGGCACTACACCCGAAAGATATGAGCTTTTGAACAAGGCTCTGAGGGATTATATTGACGACTGGGGAACCAATGTCAAGTATTATACCTTTGGTGACAGCACTTCTCCGAACGGTCCATTGGATAAGGTTGCAAAATCCTACTTCTCTGGTCCAAAGCAGAAAATCACCACCAACAAGGATGTGCTTAAAGACAGGGGATTCAGCGGCAAATACACATTCTACATCAGGAATGTTTCAACAGGAAAGAACGTTACGAGCTTCGACGTGACATTCTGAAAAAACATGGGGCTGTCCAAAACGGATGGCCCCATGTTTTTTGGGGTGACACTTATTAAAAAACGATTTATAATCCACCCATGCGGAAAATATTTTTTGACACACGAAAAATGGATATGGCGTGTCGCGAGCGTTTTTGTCTTAGCGAAGATTTGATGATGGAAAATGCTGCTGCTGCCCTTGAAAAAAAACTTGCGGAAAAAAAATCGGTGCTGATTTTGTGCGGCGGCGGGAACAACGGTGGCGACGGTTATGCCCTTGCGCGGAGGATTTTTTCAAAAAATATTTCGGTTGCCGTGATTGTCTGTGTGCCTGAAAGATCCGACATGTGCCTTCTGCAAAAAAGACGTGCGAAAAATTGCGGCGTAAAATTTGTTCCGCTTTCTGATTCCGAAACCTTTTTAGAAAACAATAATTTTGATGCCGTGGTTGACTGCATTTTTGGAAGTGGATTCCACGGTGCGCTGCCTGATGAGATTTCTGCCCTGGTTAAAAAAATCAATGCGATGGAGGCCTTCAAACTTGCCTGCGACATTCCGTCCGGTCTTGATTTGCTTGGAAATGCTTCGGGCGAATGTTTCCGTGCTGATGAAACTGTCACGATGGGTGCGCTGAAACTTGCCCTTTTTTCTGATTTTGCAAAAGAAGTCTGCGGAAAAATAAGCTGCGCCGATTTGGGACTCGACCGTGAGACCTTTGAAAACTCCGTCCCGCAGAACCATGGTCCAAAATACTTTTTGCTGGAGGAATCCGACTGTAAATATCCGCACCGGCAAAATCCGAATGTGAACAAGGGCAACTTTGGACATGTCGCTGTTGCCGGTGGAGAAAAAATCGGGGCGGCTGTAATCGCATCCTGTGCTGCCCTGAAATTTGGTGCGGGCCTTGCGACCCTCGTTGACTTTAAAAACAAACGTTCCCCCGGTGAAAAGATTTCTCTTGATATAAACGGTTTCCCATCGGAAGCAATTGTTCCCTATGAAATCATGTGCGCAAAAAACTTTCCCGAAAGAACATCCGCCATTGCTCTGGGAATGGGACTGGGGCGTGGTTGCGACATTGCTGAAATCAAGAAATATGTTTCCGAAAACCCGGAGATTCCGCTTGTTCTTGATGCGGACATTTTTTACCACGACGAAATACTTGAGATTTTGCAAAAACGCAGCGTCCAAAAATCCCCGACCGTTCTGACTCCCCATCCAAAAGAGTTTTCCGTCCTGCTTGAGAAATGCGGGCTTGGAAATTTTTCTGTCCCCGAGCTTGTCAAAAACCGAGTGGAGCTTGCGCAAAAATTTTGCGGGTCATTTCCGGGAACTGTGCTTTTGCTGAAGGGAGCGACCGTTCTTGTTGCGCAAAAACAGGATGCGGATTCGGACTGTGAAATGTTTTTTAATTCTCATGGAACTGCTGCATTGGCAAAGGCTGGAAGCGGCGATGTTTTGACAGGACTTGTCGCTTCTCTTCTGGCACAAAAATATTCAGCGCTGGATGCCGCAAAATCTGCAAGTCTTGCCCATGCTCTTGGCTCAAAAAAAATCTGCCCGGACTTTTCGCTTACACCATTTGGTCTGATTGGTGCGTTGGAAAAGTAAAAAAAAGGCGGCCCCTGAAAAACCAAGGACCGCCCAAAAGGAGGATTTTAGAAAAAAGATTATTTGCTGACTGCCATTTTACTCTGCCTGTTTGACAAAAATCTTGTCAACCTGTTTTGTTTTTGTTGTCCCGTCAATGGTCGAAAGCATCACCCAGTAGCCTTCCTTTAAATCGGAGAGCCCAAGAGTTTCCATGCTCTGTCCCTGACCTCTTTTCCTGCCTGCTGATTTTGTGTCGGGCTTTTCCTTGCTCGCATTTGTTTCGTCAGTTTTGGATTCGGCACTATCTGCGGAAGGTGATTTCATGCTCATAATTTTGGTGAATCCGGTTACGGCATATTCTGTGACATTTCCATCCGCATCGCTGATTTTGATTTTATTGTTTTTTGCGTCAACAGATTTTATCTGCCCGATTACCGCGTTTTCATCAAAAGCACCAAACTTTCCCCTTGGTCCACCACGGTCCATCTGATTTTTTTCATCCGAGGTTTCCTTCTGAGGTCTGTTCATTTCTGTTCTGGACTTACCGTCAGATTTTTTTCCACTGGAAGCAAACGCTCCAGCCGAAACGATTGTAGCAAGCACAATTGCCGCCGTTGTCACCTTTGTGATTTTTTTCATAAGCTTAGTTCTCCTTAGGTCCACGCCTGTAAGTTTTTTTGTCAGACTTTTTCCTGCTGACACTAACGAATATACATCATCGGGGCGGGAGAATCTTTAAATGCGGGTAAGAGAAAAATAAGAGAGTTCTTAGGGAAATGCTGATTGATACTGAAAAAGGCCCAGATAATCTTCGGCACCACCACAATCTGAATACCGTTGCTTCCTTCCGGATCTGGCGGGGTTTTCCAGCTGTGATGTGCAAAGCATCTGGACCCTAAACGGAAAGAGGGGGATTCGAACCCCCGATAGACTTTCGCCTATGCACGCCTTCCAAGCGTGTACCTTAAACCACTCGGACATCTTTCCAAAAAAAACTACAGGATTTTTTTTAGTTGTTTCGTACCGGAGAAAGACTGAAACCGCTGCATCAAAAGACCGAACGAAAACATTTGTTTTGGAAAAAGCGGAAAGAGGGGGATTCGAACCCCCGATACCAAAAATTGGTATAACGGTTTTCGAGACCGTCCGGATCGACCGCTCTCGCATCTTTCCAAAAATCAATAGACAAACAAAAACCTGTAATATTACGAGACTGACACGATTCGAACGTGCGACCCTCACCTCCGCAGGGTGATGCTCTAATCCAGCTGAGCTACAGTCTCAAAAAAAGCGGAGGCGACAG
>JAEEGL016440980.1_pt1 | contig 12756 bp, 10 predicted proteins | sample 9134231 | NCBI WGS metagenome assembly JAEEGL01 (sample SAMN16246548, study PRJNA631951) | gut metagenome | biome: gut microbiome; feature: rumen; material: fiber-attached | host: Bos | place: Iran: Karaj | collected 2018-10 | reverse complement strand
TTCTTGCGTACAAACATGCCGCAAAGGTACGAAAAATAAGCGAGTCACCCAAATCACCCAAATTCAAACTTGCAACTAATTGATAATCAGTATACAAAATTTTAATTGACAAAAATCGACGAAGTCAGGAAATTGACCTGCTGCTCGCTCCCGAGCTGCCTAACATGCCGGGCGTAGACCTGGGTGTCAAGCTACCGGGCATCGACCTGCCTGAGTAAGCGTAAACAGAAGGAAATATGGATAATGTGAGCACATTATCCATATTTCTTTCTTCTATATCCCGCTATTTTGATTTGTCATTCGCTGTGGCCGGTCAGCTGGGCGGCCACCTCGCACAGCTCGTCGTACCACGCCTGACCGAAGCGGCGGACCAGCGGCTCGCGCAGGAAGCGGTAGACGGGCATCTGTAGCGCGCGGCCCTTCTCGACGGCATCGTGGCATACCGCCCAGCGGTGGTAGTTGAGGCCTACCGTGCCATTGGAGAACTGCTTCTCACGGATAGGATACAGTGAACAGCTGATAGGCTTGCAGAAGCCGGTGTGGCCCTCGCGGTACGCCTTCTCTAAGGCGCACAGGCAGTTGTCGCCATCGTAGCACGTAAACACACAGTCGCGGCCCCGTACGATGCTCGTCACGAGGTCGCCGTCCCTGTCGGCATACGCCACGCCCTGCCGGTCGATGACGCTCTGTGCCGATGCCGACAGGTCTGCCCACACGGTGTCGAGCGCATCCTCGATGGCGGCCACCTCGTCTATTGTGACGGGCGCACCGGCGTCGCCCTCGACACAGCAGATGCCGTGACACTTCTCATAGTCACAGCAGAAAGGCTCAGTCAATATCTCCGATGATATCAACACACCGCCGACTTCCAGGATAGGAGGAATGTCTGTTTTCAATTTTCAAACTTCAAAACCAGTTCATTAATGTACGCAGGTAGGCGGTCAGCTCGGCGGCCATCAGCTGGTGCTGCCAGACGCTGGGGTGCCAGTCGGCACCGTACTTCAGCGAGCCGTTGGCGGGGGTGAAGTCGAAGCGGTAGACAGCGGTATCGCCGCTGTGACGTGCCTCGTCGACCACCTCGTTCATCGTGCGCTTGGCGATGTCCAGCTCCTTGCCGCCCAGCATGGAGCCACAGAGGAAGACAATCTTCGCCTTGGGGTTATGGTCACGCACCTGCCGGTGGAAACGCTTGTAGGCCGCCTTGAGCAGCTTGACATCGTAGTTGTTGGTCGACAGGTCGTTGGTGCCGAGGTTGATGCACACCACCTGCGGCTGGAAGCGGCTGAAGTCCCAGCGTTCGGAGCGGTCGTAGAGGTTGGTGTACTCGTACTCCGTGGTCATCACGTTGTCCGGCGAGCCGGTCTTCGGCCCGTTGTAGCAGCGGTACACACCGATGCCGCTACGTGCCACCACATGGGCGTAGGCTCCAAGGGCGCGGCATGTCAGCTGGGCATAGCCGAGGTAGTGGTTCTCGGTGGCGTACTCAAAGTGGTCGGAGGGCACCATGGCCTCGTTGCCGTAGCCGCACGTGATGCTGTTGCCGATGAACTCGATGGTACGCTCCGGCAGCGGTGGCGGCGGCAGCAGGCAGGCATCGCTGTCGAGGATGAGGCCACGGAAGTCGGGCTTCAGCTCGTAGCCCTCGATGACGTACATCAGCCGTACGGTATGGTCGCCCTTCGGCAGTGCCGTAGCTACCGTGACCACCGAGTCGCGGTCGCCGGTGAAGGCCACCTTGAACGGCTCGCCCTCGTCGACCTGTGCCACGAAGTAGCCGCTCTTAGGCTTGCACCACAGGCGCAGACTCGTACCCGTGAAGCGGGCATTGATCTGTGTGCCGGGGAAGGTGAAGCGGGGCCGCTGCGGGTTGTCGAAGCAGATGCGCCCCACATACTGGATATTCTTGTCCGTAGGACTGACGACGGTACCCTTGATGGGCAGCGTCGTCGAGGCACTGGAGGCCAGGGCAGCCAGTGTGGCAATAGTTAATGTAAGTATACGTAGCATGGTCTTTGAACTATGAACTTTGAACTATGAACTATGAACTGTACCAAAAGATTCCCTTGTCCGTGAGGGTGATGCTGCCCTTGACGGAACGCAGGCGCGTGAGACGGCCGCTCCGCTCGTCCACCCGGTAGAGCGTGTAGTTCTGCTTGCCGGACAGCTGGATGACGGTAGGCTGGTCGCCCGTCTTGTAGCAGAGGCCGGCGGTGGCACCCGTCAGCAGGCAGGCACCGTCCACCTGCGACGGTGACAGCTGCGCCAGACTGCGCAGGAAGGCGGCATCCGTCACGGGGATGGCGGCACACGAGCCGCCGGCCATCAGCGAGGCCCAGCACATCTCAGGGTGCTTCTGGGCGGAATAGACGACGGCCTTGTCGGGATAGCGCATGCGGTATTCGCTGACGGCACGGTAGACATCCTCGAAGCGCGCACTGCCAGTGCGGATCTTCCGCATGTACTGGCGCTGGGCCATGTTGACACCGCCCGGCGGGGCATACTCGCCCTTGGCGTGATAGAACCACTGCTCGATGTCGATGATGTCGACGACCTGTGAGCGCACGGGGTCGTTGAGGATGGCATCCTGCACGTCCTTGTTGACGGCCAGGGCTACCAGCACACGGCCGTTGTCACGCTCCCACTCGGCAATGACATCGAGCCAGAACTGCACGAAATGCAGCGGACCGGTGAACTCCTCGCCGATGCTGTGGATGACGTTGGGCTGGCCTTTGAAGGCATCGAGCGACTGACGGATATACTGGCGGTGCAGCGAGCGCAACGTGGGGTTGGTGATGTCGTAGAACTGGGTGGCTGTGAAGATACGCTTGTCGCCAGTGAAGTTGACAGGCTCAAGGAACGGCGTGTTGTTGACGTTGTTGACCGTACGCCACGGACAGTCCACCCAGTGGGCACCAGCCTCCAGGATGTTGTGCTGGAAGTAGTGTTGGTTCTTCAGCAAGAGACTGGCAGCCTCGCCCTTCTTCGCGAACTGCTGCAGACGCCAGAAGTACCAGCGGTTAAGCTGCGTCAGGTCGTACTTCGACAGGCCGTCCCAGGCCAACGGAGAGTTCATATAGTTCATAGTGCATAGTTCATAGTTCATAGTTGGCTGCGCATGCTTGTTGTCACGAAGGGAATCATAACTATGAACTATGAACTGTGTACTATGAACTGTACCCGTGCGGGCAAAGGGCTGCTCGTAGAAGGGAGCCCAGACGTCGCCGTCCTTGCGGCGGATGCGCTCGTGGTCGTCGCGGCGGCGGTCGGTCCATAGGCCGTAGTTCTGGCTGAAGAGCAGGGTGTGCTCGCGTTGCATCCTGGCGATGACGCTGTCGATGCGGTCGGTGCCGCCCGTTCCTTCCTGTCCAGGCACGAAGCGCGTCAGGGCGTAGCTGGCCTTCGCCATAGCGGCATCGGTGGTACGCCCGTTCCACCACGGCGTCTGGTGCTTGCCGCCCACGAGGACGGCACCGTCCTTGCAGAGCCAGCCGTTGGTGAGGGTGATGGGGGATGGGTGATGGGGGATGGGTGATGGCTGATGGGTGATGGGGGTGATGGGCGTGATGTCGGCGCTGAAACGGGCGGAGTCTATCCACTGGCGCAGGGTCTGGCGGGGCCGCAACGCCTCTTCGGCCAAGCGTATGGCCTCGTCGATGGTCGGCGAACTGCTGGCATTGGTGCTGCGCTCTAAGACGCGGCACTGTGACTTGACGTCACGGCCCAGCCGTTTCTCAAGCTGTGAGGCAAAGAGGGAGTAGGGCCTGACGTGCTCGTTCATCTCGGTGAACTCGCCGCTGCCTTGTATCTGTCCCCAGCAGCCATGCGAGTAGTTGCGGTTCAGCGTGTCGGGCGAATAGCAGAGCAGCGCGGCGGCCGTCGACTGCCACAGCATGCTGTTAGCCGTACTCCAGCCGGCACCGAACTTCTCCAGTTCCCAGTTCTTGAAGGCGATGTCGTTGCCGTCGATGTTGACAATGTCGAAGAGGATGCCCGGCGACCACGATGCGATGGCACCGCTGGGGCCGAACGACTCATAGCTCTCGCACTGCACGAAAGCGTTGGGGCCGGCGGCGGTATGGCCGACGGCGAAGTCGTTGATGCCGTGTTCGGAGTAGCAACGCTGGAAAAGCACCATCTCGCCGAAGGTGAGGAACGTGCGACGACGGAAACCACCAATCTCAGACACGGGGTGCAGCGACTGGCAGTCCTCGACGGTCAGCTGGCGCGCCGACTTCTGCACGACGACGGCAGAGCCGGCCAGGTGGCGGAAATTGACCATGCGCACCCAGCAGTCCTCGGCATCGGCCACGTAGACACCGTCCCAGCAGTGGCTTTCGTCCATCGGCAGCGTGTGGTCGTAGTCGGACTCAACGGTCAGGTTCTCGACGCCACACTCGCTGATCAGGCCCGGCTGCTCGTAGATGACAGCCTTGGCGCCACCGTAGCGGCTCTCCGTGCTACAGGTCAGCGGGGCATCGAGGGTGAGTATCGTGCCATTGACAGTCGTGACGCGGCGGTGCCAGCGGAGGTCGATGTCGCCTGGATGCCAAGCCCAGTAGCCCATACGCTTGCCACCGCCGAAAGAGGCGCAGCCGAGGGCATCGATCCACTCCTGCGTGGAGGGCCTGATAATAACGAGGTGCGAGCCAGTGTGCAGGGCGGTTCTCCCGCCCTGAAAGTCCCCCTCTCCCAGCATGCGAACGGCAGTGGCTCCAGGGACGGTATCGGCAAGCGTCAGCGTGTCACGGGTGATGACGGCGGGGCTGCCCTCGATGTAGACGGCGGCACCACGGTCGTAGCCCGTCTTGCGGAGGATGGTCTTGTCGCGGCCTGTGCCTCGCAGCACCACACCGCTGGTGCGGATGCGCAGCGGATCGCTAATGGTAAAGGCGCCCTCGCCCAGCAACACGGCACCACGCAGGCCTGTCGACTTGTCGGGCTTCTGGCGGCTCACCAGGTCGATGGCGGCCTGTATCGTCGCAGCGTCGTCACCGCCCGACGGCAATACGTAGGCAGCCACCTTTGCTGATGGAATGGGCGATTCCGAGCGGTGATAGCCACAGTAGGAATAGTCCAGAGGCACAGTCTGTGCAGAGGCTGTGCAAATGAGAAATGAGGAATGAGAAATGAGCAATGAGCAATGGGAAATGAGAAATGGGAAATGGGAAATGAGCAATGTCAATAGCAGCATGCTCGTTCTTTTGGACGGGTTATTCTTCAGTGGCACCATCATTTCTCATTTTTCATTTAACATTGCTCATTTCTCATTTCTCATTGCTCATTTGGAACGCTCTGCGTTCCGTTTCATCCATGCGTCGCGCTCCTTCTTCAGGTCGTAGCCACGGGCAGAGAGCCAGTTGTTGGTACGGCCACGGTACTTGTCGAACCAGAAGTGCTTGCCCTTGGAGTCGGCAGCATCCATCGCAAACTCACGGGCCTCGCGGAGCCAGATGAGTACCTGTAGCTTCTCTTCGTCGGTGAGCGACGGTATCATGTCGAGTGTGGCGTTGTAGTCACGTTTCAGACGGCCGAAGGTCATGCCGTCCTTCACGGCATCGACCTGCTCGTCGGTGAGGTAGGCAGCCAGTGCAGAGGCCAGCTCGAAGTGGTGCTTGAACAGCTCGGCGTCACGCTGTTGCTCGGCATCCTGCATGACGTGCTGCCGCTCGCTGTCCTTCAGCTGTTCCTTGGCCCACTTTTTCTGTTGGTTGCATGTCTCGTGGATGTCGTTCAGCAGGAAGTAGCGGTTGGCAATGATGTTACGCACGGCCTCGGCCTTGACAGGGTCTGTGAGCGTGAGTCCGTTGACTATCTTCTGCGAGCGCTTGACGATACTCGACACGTAGGTCGTGTCGCGGCCGGCTGCATTGAGGGCTACGGGCTGCGCAAGGGCGGTGAGGGGAAGCAGCAGCGAAAACATCGCTGCACATACGAAACGGCGGGAGGGAAGCCATGACATGGCTGCATACAGAACTTTCTCCATGGGGTTACATCAGTTTGCCCTTGGCGGCCAAGGTGTCGTAGTTGTTGTTGAGGTCACGCCAGTCGGTCTTCGTGCGGGGGTTGATGCCGTTGATGTACTTCTCGATGTTGGTGTAGCCGTCGCCGTTGCTGTCCTTCACGGCATCGGAGGGGTCGTTGGGGTTCAGGCCGTACTGACGCTCCCACTCGTCGGGCATGCCGTCGCCATCGGTATCGACATACGGCTGCCACGCCTTGTACACTGGGAAGCCACCCATCTGGCGCGGGTCGGTAATGACGCCCTGCTTGTAGCTGTCCTGTGGCAGACGGCGGTACTTGAAGAAGCCCTGCTCGTTTTGTGACTTCGGGTGCAGGCCCCACATGTCACCGTAGGGGTTCTGCTTCACGCCGGTCTTCTTCTCTATCTTGGCCAGCTCCTTCTCGTAGTCTTTCTCGTAGTAGGCAACACCTGTGCGCACCTCCTCGCAGATACGCTGGTCGACGATGTCACGGCAGGGGATGGTGGCACCGGCATTCGAGAGCACCCAGTCGAAAGCCTGCTCGGCACCCATCACCTTCAGGTACGGCATCACGAACGGCTCGTCGCTGCGCATGAGTGCCAGCTCGGTGGCATCCATCTCACCGTCTTTGTCGGCCGTCTGTATGCCACCGTTCCAGTTATCGGCAGTAATCTCGGGATAGCCCTCCATGATGTTACCTACGGCATAGACACGGCCGAACTGCTTGTAGGGGAACAGCCCCTGCGAGCGGCTCTCCGACTTCACGATACGGTGGCCGACGGCTCCGTCCTTCGGGGTCAGCGGACCGGGCTTGTAGTAGTTGTTGATGAAGTTCGACATGGTGGAGAACTCACCGCCGTCGGCCGTGCGGTGTACCCAGTTGTAGACGACGTTGTTGACGTAGTTGAACACGCCACCCCAGCCGATGCTTGGGTTGCGGCCCGTGTTGTCAGCCCACAGATTACGCATGAAAGTGGTGTTCTCGCCGCCGATGGTCGAGCCGAAGGCGTGGTTCCACGTGTCGAGGGCCTTGGCGGAGATGGTGTTCTGGATGGTGACGTTAACCGTCGGCTCCTTGCGGTTGGGCTTGCCGTCCTTCATGTCGAACATGTGGCGGTAGAACGAGATGTTCTCGTCGAGTCCCCACTCACACGAACAATGGTCGATCATGATGTTGCCCACGGGATTGCCGCCGAAGGAGTCCTCGCGGTTGGTGACCAGCGTCTCGCCACGGCGGAAGCGCATGTGGCGCACGATGACATCGTGCGTGTCCACCTGGAATGACTCGCCGGCAATCATGACACCCTCGCCGGGGGCCGTCTGTCCGGCAATGGTAATATATGGAGCGCGCACGTAGATGGGTGACTTCAGACGGATGATGCCGCTGACGTTGAACACCACGATGCGGGCGCCACCCTGTTCGCACGCCCAGCGGAACGAGCCGGGGCCGTCGTCGTTGAGGTTGGTGACGGTAAGCACCTTACCGCCGCGACCGCCGAAGGTGAACATGCCACCGCCCTCCGCACCGGGGAATGCGGGTATCTTGGCCTGCCGCAGGTCGTAGGGGCGCGAGGCCCACGGCACGTATGGACGCCCGGCCTTGGCTTCTTCCACCACGATGGGGAAAGCCACTTCCCAGGCAGAGTCGCTATGCTCCTTCCACTGTTTCTTCTGTTCGTCGATGAGTTGCTTGGCCTCGTCGGTCAGCTGTGGATACTGTGCGCTGGCCGATACACTTATCAGGGCAGCGACAGCCAATAAACAAAACTTCTTCATATCGATATGTCTTTAGATAGTCTTTCTGTTAAAAGGACGTTCCAACGGCCTGAATGTCATCACAAAAAGCGTCTGCTGCCTCTGACCGACATTCGCATTTAGCGAGGATGTCCAGACAGAGGCAGCAGAGGAATAGTGACCGTTGTGACCTAACGGCAGACTACTTTAGGTTCTGAATCTCAAGAGCCGGCTTGTACTCTGGGTCGATGGTGAGAATCTTCTCTGCGTACTCTTTGGCACCGGGGATGTTCTTGTCAAGATAGGAGCTGAACATCAGATAGTGCAGGCTGTACTTCAGCATCGTGTTCTCGCTCTTCGAACGGTCTGCCTTCTCGCCCAGCAGCTCAACCACCGTCTGGTAGTCGGCCTTGGCCAGACGCTTGGCCATGTCCTTGTCGGTCTTGTTGATCATCTCGGCACGCTTGTAGGAAGCGTAAGCTTTCTGGATGGGGAACTTCTCGCCAACGGTGGTATAGACGTCGGCAGCCTTCACGAGCAGAGCGTTCTTTGCAGCATCGTCAGCAGCTTCCTTAGCGAAAGAAGAGTAGATTTCGGCCAAAGTCTCGTAGTCGTCGACCTTCACCTCGGGCTTGCAAGACAGGAACTCCTGATAGTACTTGATGGCGTTGTCGAGGTCGTTGTCCTTCTGGTGTGACTGGGCAAGGGTCTTCAGGATGTCCCAGCGCTTGATCATAGACGAGTCGCTGACCAGGTCGAGAGCCTTCTGGTAAGAAGCCTTGGCATTGTCCTTGTCGTTGAGAGCCTCGTGGATGAGGGCTGCATAGTAGTGGTCGTACTCAGAGAACTCGACGTCCTTAATCTCGTCGAAATACTTGTGCAGATAGGTCTTGGCGGCGTCGTAGTTCTTCAACTCGTAGTTGCTGAACATGGCCAGACGGGTGAAAGTGGGGTTACCCGGCTTGTGGATCAGTCCCTGCTCGCAGGCACCCAGAGCCTCCTTGAAGTGACCGCCGAAATAGCTGGCGCGTGCATACTCGTTCAGGTAGTCCTTGTCGAGCTGGGTGACAGGAACCTTGCTGAACTCAGCAAAAGCGGCCTTTCTGTCGCCGGCAATCATGAAGATGTGACCCTTGATGCCCTCGATGTTCACCTCGGGACAGTTCTGCTTCAGCTCGTCGAGCTTGCGGGCAGCACCACGCGGGTCGATCTTACGGTACACCATGGCGTACTTCCTGTAGGCTTCCACACACTTGGAATCGGCGTAGATGGCCTGGTCGTACTGTGCGGCAGCGGCACCACCGTCGTCAGACAGGGCGGCAACGTCACCCAACAGGATGTAGGCAGGAGCGCACTTGTTCTTGCTGGCTGTCAGCGCATGGTTGGCATAGACGCGGGCATTGGCTGTGTCCTTGGCCTCGTAGAAGGCACGTCCGAAGGCCACCAGATTGTCGGCGTTCTTCTTGTTGGCCTTGAAGAACGGCTTCATCTGCTTGTCCAGATCAGCGGGTTTGCTACTAATCAACTTCTTTACGGCGTCGACGTCAGCCTTGCTGCCGTCCTGTGCCATCACTGTAGTGCCGAAACCTAATGTCAGCACTCCCATCATAACATATTTGATTGCTTTCATAATTCTTGGTTTTTTAAGCGTTATACATATATGATCTTCTCCCGTCTCTGTACTTATGACGTACAGGGAGCGGAAAGGTTTATTCTTTTTTGACGATGACCTCCCTGACATTCATGTTCGCCGTCCGTGGCAGCAGCCCGGAACGGAGGATGATCAGCTGGCCCTTGGGCAGCTGGCAGTAGTGGGCAAAGGCCGTCGGATTGCCGTTGCGCGGGTCGTTGAGCAAGGCATAGATGGTGCGGATGAGCGGGTAGTAGCCCGTATAGAGGTAGTACTGGTAGGGCTTCCAGCTGTTAGACTTGGTGGCAGAGTCCATCTTGGAGACACCCATCACGGTGATGTTCTTCTTGAAGGTGACGTTGGTGGTGTCACGCTTGTCGTTTAGCCAGTTGGAGCCGATGATGCCCAGCGAGTTCTTATGGCTCTCTACGTAGTCGATGACGGCAGCACTGGTCTTGACGGCACCGACGTTGGGATTGGAAAACTCCTTGCCGCCGAGAATGGAGTCGACACACCAGCGGACGGTGCTTGACAACGGATTGTCGAACACTACATCGATGGTGCCGAGCTTCGACTGCGGGTAGATGTCGTCCCACCGGGTGACCTCGCCACGCAGGATGCGGGCAAAGTCCTTGACAGTGATGCAGCTGTCGGGGTTGGTGTTGTTGATGATGATGGCCAGTCCGTCGTAGGCGATGGGGATTGCCCGTGGCAGGTACGTACGGTCACGCAGGCTCTGTTCCTCCTTGGCCGTGAAGCGGCGTGTGCTGAAGGCCAGCCACGTCTCGAGATTCAGGAGACGCTTGATGGCATCCTGCTCGTTGGTGTACTCTACACCTATCGTGTCTAACCGCTGGCTGTTAAAGTAGAACAGCTCCTCGTCAAGGATGGGGAAGAAACTCTCGTCGGAAAGGAATGCCTCGGCAGCCTTCTGATACGCTTCCTCCAGTTTGGGATTAGGCTTGCTCCCACATGAGGGGAGCAAGCCTAAGATAAGTGTTAATCCAATAATAATGGATGCGGTTCTATTCATTTGAAGAATCAATTACTGCAGACGGAAGGTCACGGGAACGGTGTACTTCACACGGACAGCAGAACCATTCTGCTTACCGGGAATCCACTTCGGCATGCTCTTCACCACGCGCATGGCTTCCTTGTCGAGTGACGGGTCGACAGACTTGACAACCTTCACATCGGTGATGGAGCCGTCCTTCTCAACCACGAAGGTACAGACGACACGTCCCTGCACACCATTCTCCTCGGCGACTACCGGGTACTTGATGTTGCTGCTCAGGAACTGCATCAGCGCGGCAGGACCGCCGGGGAACGACGGCATCTGCTCTACGACGTCGAAGACTTTCGTCTCTTCTACCTTGGGAGGCTCCGGCTCGGCAATCTTCTCCTCGACGTGCTTCACCTCGGCGGTCTCGTCGTTACCCTCAACCGTGAAGGCACCGATGGCGGTGTTCGTTGACGAGAGGTCGTCCTGAGACTTCACCTCCTGGTCTTCCTTCACCTCCTCGTCCTTCTTGATCTCAGGAACGGTGAAAGCCACAGAGCTCTTGACGCGCTCTACCTCGACTTTTGCGACATCGTCAGGATCGTCCTTCTTCTCCTGCTTGATTTCCTTCTTCTCAGCCAGCTGGGTCAGCTCGACATCTGTCTCAATGGCCACATTGCGGGAAGCCATGTACTTATCGAACGACACCTTTGCGACTACAATGGCCGCAATGATGGCGAAGCCGATGAACATGTAAATCAATGCCTTCAGATTGCGGACACCAGTGTTCTTGCGCAATTGATATGCTCCGTATGCTTGGTTCTTACCATCGAATACGAGGTCGACCCAGCCATTGTCAATAAGATCTATTTTTGCCATAGTCTATTTCCATTTTAGAGGTTTATCATTTGACGCCAGCCTTCTCGATGAGCGCCTTGTCATCGTCGGGCATCTTGTCGATGTCATCAATCACGTACTTGCTGATATTGCTGATCAGCATCTCGTCGAGGGCTGCCACCATGTTCTCAAAGGTTGCAGTGGCCAGCGGGCGGATAATGACAGTCAGTGTCGGCACCTTTTCGCCGTTAGGAAGCTCACCCTTCTTCAGTTTCTTAAGCTCCTCCTGATACTGCTCTTCCGTCATCTTAGAGTTGTACGCATTCATCTTGGCGTCCAGTTCCTTCTTGGCCAGCTTGATGATAGCCACGGGGTTGACGCCCTCCTCAGTAGTGTGCTCGTTGAGCACTTTCTCGATACCATCCTTACCGTAGGTGGTCTGTTTGACGCACGACGGATCGTCGTAGTTGGGCAGACCGGCAATGTACCAAACTTTGTCGTTGGCACCCAGATAGAGTGTAATGGTATGAGAAGCTTTCGTAACCTGCTTCTGGTCCTCATTCATCTGCTTCGTGTCTTCGTTCGACGGCATGGTCAGCGGCATTGCCTGCGGCTTGGCCAGCGTAGTACACAGCATGAAGAAGGTAATCAGAAGCATCATCATGTCTACCATCGGCGTGAAGTTCACGCGGGTATCCATCTTCTTCTGTTTGGATAGATTCTTTTTTGCCATAGTACTGTTAGTTTAAACGTTTGACATCGAGGTTCGTAATGAGCTGGAAACGGTTCTCGTTCATGTCCTGAAGCTCTGACATCAGCCTCTTGATAGAAGAGTATGGAGTCTTCGAGTCGCACTTGATGGCGAGCTTGATGTCAGGGTTCGCATTGCGGGCAGCTGTGACCCACTCCTGGAACTCGCTCTTGCCTCCGCTGATACTGTCGAGCGGCAGGCCGAGCTTCTGGATGGCTTCACCCATCTTCTCGGGTTCGAGACTGAGGTAGGCGGCAAGCTGTGACATGGAGGCTCCCACCATAGCATCCTCGCGGAAGTGCTTGACCTGGTTGGCGTTGAGCGTCACGCTGAACTTGTCCAGCATGGCATCCAACATGGCCTGCATGTTGTTCTTGTTTTCGGTTCCCATGAAGACGCGGCCCTCTGGTGTTACCAGAATGCTGAGCACGTCCTGCTCGGGAATCTTTACCTCAGACACTGAACTCGGCGTGTTGACCTGTACTGGTTCTGGCGTCAGGAATGTTGATGTCAACATGAAGAAGCACAGAAGCAGCGTCATCACGTCTGACATGGGGGTCATGTCAATCCAGATGTCCTTTTTCTGTATCTTAATTTTAGCCATTCTAAAACGGTATTAAGGGTTTTAAATGAATGGACTGAAAATTAAGCCTCGTTGTGGTTAGAATCGTATGTAGCTGCGATAGTGAAACCAATCTCATCGAGAGCGTAAGTCAGCTTGTCGATCTTGTTTGAGAAGAAGTTGTAAACAACGGTAGCAACCCAAGAGGTCAAAATACCAGATGCCGTGTTCACAAGAGCCTCAGAAATACCGGCAGACAGA